>ERZ795047.340-NODE-340-length-59298-cov-88.183802_pt1 | contig 59298 bp, 39 predicted proteins | sample MGYA00375131_ERZ795047 | MGnify/ENA primary metagenome ERZ795047 (study PRJEB30176, sample SAMN05720228) | activated sludge metagenome | isolation source: Anaerobic digester | place: Japan | collected 2015-05-20 ... | reverse complement strand
CGTCGCTATCTTATGACTAAATATTTAAAATATTTCATCTAAGAGGAGGTTTTCGCAATGTTCAAGAATCATCCGAAAGGACTAGTTGTCGCCTTTTTTACCAATATGGGTGAAAGGTTTGGCTTCTATACGATGATGGCGATTCTGGTTTTATTCCTTCAGGCTAAATATGGTATGAATGAAAGTACCGCTGGCAATATCTATAGCTGGTTTTATTTCAGCATTTACGCGCTGGCATTATTGGGCGGCATACTCGCTGATTCGACCAAGAAATATAAAACGGTGATTCTCTTCGGACAGATTATTATGTTTGCCGGATATTTTTTACTCGCTATTCCTGGGCTATCATTAACAATAAGTCTCATCGGGCTTTTTACTATTGCTCTCGGAAATGGTCTTTTCAAAGGAAATCTGCAAGCGGTCGTCGGTCAGATGTACGACAACGAGCAATACTCGAAGATCAGGGACTCAGCTTTTATGATTTTCTATATGGGGATTAATATCGGGGCGTTCTTTGCTCCTTTTGCGGCGACTGGAATACGCAACTGGTGGTTGAAAGTCAACCACTTTTTGCACGACGGCAGTTTGCCTGCGATTTGTCATCAATACATCAATGGAACCTTAAAAGATGCGAGTGAATTGCAAACTCTTGCCAATCGGGTGAGTTTGAGTGGTCCGGTGACTGACCTTTCCGCTTTTGCCCATGATTATCTGGAAGTTTTTTCTACAGGATACAATTACGCTTTTGGAATTGCCGCAGTGGCTATGATTATTTCGTTGCTGATTTATGTCGTTTTTAATCGGCATTTGCCCAATAAAGAAAAGGTGTCGGCCGAAAAAAATGCAGCGATAGCGTTAAATATTCAGCCGCTGACGCTTTTAAGCGCCTTATTAGCGGGAGCCGTGGTGGCATTTCTGGTAAGCCTGGTAATTGACATTGGCACCGGAGCCGCCATCGGGCTATTTGTGGCGTTTGTGACTTGGATTCTAATTGTTTCGAAAAAAGAAGAAAAGCCGCGAGTTACGGCCCTGCTACTGGTTTTTTTCGTAGTGATATTTTTCTGGATGTCTTTTCAGCAAAACGGCTTGACGCAGACATTTTTTGCCCGCGATTATACGGTCAAAACAGTTGATCGGGTAACGTATATGTTCTTCACATTGGAAAATATACTTACGGTAATTGCCTTCGTAGCCGGACTGGTTTTGGTACTTGGCCGTAAGCGCAGTCGCCGGACTCGTCTGATAGGTGGAATTATTTTGGTTGTCAGCGGAGTTATCGGATATTATCTTTTCCAGCAAAGCAGTGACCAGAATCCGATTTCGCCGGAAATTTTCCAGTCTTTCAACCCGCTTTTCATTGTATCATTCACTTTTGTGGTAATGGGTGTTTTCGATTGGCTCAATAAAAAAGGCAAAGAGCCTTCTACGCCGCGAAAAATCGGTATCGGAATGATCGTTGCCGCGATCGGTTTCGGCGTACTGTTAATTGGCTCGCTGAATTTGGTTTCACCGCACGAATTGAAATTCGTTGACGAATCCGGTGTTATTAAATACAGCCCGGTGCCGGATTATTCCCGAGTCTCGCCCTACTGGCTGATTGCATCTTACTTAATCCTTACCATTGCGGAATTATTACTGAGTCCGATGGGGCTATCTTTCGTGTCCAAAGTCGCACCGGAACGTTTTCAGGGACTGATGCAAGGTGGCTGGCTACTGGCGACGGCGGTCGGCAGTAAACTGGTTTTCGTCGGAAGTACTTTCTGGGGCATTCTCGACCTCTGGCAGCTGTGGTTGATTTTCGTGGTTTGCTGTCTGCTTTCAGCCGCTTTTATATTCTCTATTATGAAGCGACTGGAGAAAGCGACCAGCTAAACTTCTATTTGTAAAAATTTCAGCTGCAACTTCGGCCGCTTTGCAACATTCCCGCAAAACGGCAGTAAGTTGGCGACAAATTCTGGTAAATAATCGCGTTTTGAATTACATTCGTTGGGGTTGAAAAGGATTTGAGATAATCATATGACGCAAATTAAATATATCACTGGCCCGCTGAAATCCGACAAGACCGCAAAGGTTATTCAGGAAACGGTTGATGTTCTCTGCTCCGGGCAGGTAGTGGGTGGGATTCTACCTTCGCGCGATCACATTGACTACATTAAAAGAGAAATTTTGCGTAGTCAGCCGGTTTTAGCGCCCGGTCAGCTATTTTTAGGTACTTTCTACGCCTGGGCAGAGCGGATTCTGGACGAGTGTCATTACAATTTTCAAACTGCTCCATCTGCTGAAGAATGGCTCAATCTCCACGACATTTTAAAACAATCACCAGTGAGTAATTATCACTCATTTTCCGGCTACATTCAGATTTTGCAGGACATTTTCAAAGATTTTCGTGAAAGCGGATTGACATCGGCAGAATTGGAATTATTAGCCAAAAATTCCAGCGAACGAGAGTTGATCGAATGGGTCCGGTTATTTAATAAATTACGGCAAAACTATCGTCGGAGTAGTGCCGGACCTTCAGGCGAATCGCTCACGATTGCCTTTGAACTACTTAAAAATAAGTCGAATGACAAGTTAGGTGAGTTACTGGTAATTGATGGTTTTTACGAATTCACTCCAATTCAGGACAAAATCCTGCAAGCTTTGACGCCCTTTTTTACTAAAATAATCTGTACCAACATTTTCGATTCCTCCCATCCAATTTATGAATATTGCCAGAACCGTCCCGGCTGGTTGGGTGCGGGCGAAACGGTCATGCTTTCAGAACGGACAATTTCGTCTGATCCGCTAAGATTCCTGAATTCAAAACTTTTCAAGGAATTAATAAAACACGATAATTTCACGCCACCAAACGCCGTAAGCAATTGGAAAAATGAATGGAACACGCCGGTAAAAATCGTTCAGTGTCCCAGTCGGAGGTCAGAAATCGAGACTGCCGCTCGCACGATCAAACGCTGGTTGTCAGAAGGAATGAATCCCGCCAAAATCGGAATTACATTTCGGGGTAGTTACGACTACCAAAGCTTAATCAAATTAATTTTCCCGAATTTTGGAATTCCGGTGTCAACAGAAGTCCAGAACCCATTCCTCAGCGAACCGGCTCAATTAATAACTCGCATAATCAATCTCAATCGGGAAAACTTCAGTCGGCCGGTCTTTATTGACCTACTGCGCCTGCCGGTCCTACAACGTTTTTACGGCGCGGATTTATTACAGGAATTGGAAATTTATTCGAGCGAATGGGGTTTGCCATCTGCTAAATCCGACTGGACAGCTCGATGTCGCCAGCAGATCGAATATCTCCAGTTCGTTCTGCAAATTGATCGGGAAGAGAACGACAGAGAGCGCCGCGACGCCCAGTTACAGATCAAGCACTTACAGGCGATTCAGCCCATCCTGACTCGTTTAATTGAGGAACTGAGTTTGCCGGAAAGCGCCGAGTGGAGCGAGTATCATTATCTATTCATTAAAATATTGGAGCGTTATTACCCGCCAGACCAGCCGGATGAGGTGCAGAAGATTCTACCGATAAAATCAATTTTGGAACGACTCGTCCGGCTCAGGGATTTTCATACCAAGACCAGTCTGGAAGAATTAGCCGGAATTTTACCGCATTTTCTCGATACTGGAGAAAATGAGGCGACGCTTTCTTCGTCTGGAATTCTTTGTGCTAATTTGATGGATGCGCGGGCTTGGGATGTGGACGGCTTGATTTTACTGGGACTAATAGACGGCGAGTTCCCGGCTATTCATCCTGAGAACCCGTTATTCCGCAAGGATTTAAGATTGCGACTGAATCAGTTAGCTAACCAACCAATTTTCGCTGAAGCCGCCTTTGACTTAGCTGAGGAAAAGTTTCTATTATACCTCCTTACTACGCGCGTTAATCAGAGGCTATTGATCACCTATCCAGAATCGGATAATAGTGGACGAGCATTACCGGTTTCGCCATTCATTGATGAAATATTAGCCTGCCAACCGGCGAATACGAACCAAAAAATCGTTGAATGGGAAGCGATTCCAGCTGGACAGGTTCTACCGGATTCAGTTAATTGCGGTTCAGACAGTGATCTTCTCCAAATTGTGCTAGCTGAAAAAACTGCCCGCGAAGACATTGAAAAGCTCGTTACCCTGATTGACAGGAAAATTTTCGATGAGTTAGCAATTAACCTTAATTGCGAACGTCGGCGATTGGCAGGCGACGGTATTCGGAACGGCGTTTTGCCGGAGTCAAGGCTTTACCCGGAATTTCTGGCTAAGCCGCTTTCGACCACCAAAATCCAGAACTATGTTGATTGCCCGTTTACCTATTTATGTGCTCACATTTGGAATATCGAAATCCCGCGCGAACCCCAGATCGGGCTGGATGCTCTGACCGAAGGACTTTTAATTCACAAGCTTCTGGAGCAGTTCGTCCAGGATTTTCTGTCTGGCGAACCGCAAAGTTGGTCGGATTTTCTCGAGGTAGCCGACGACAGTTTTCTAAATAAATTAATTGTCCAGATAAATGCACTTTTCCGACCGAAGTTATATTTCGTTCCGGATTTGTTATGGGAACAGGTTTTGAACAATTTGATGATGGGATTGCGCAATTTCGTTGAAGAGGAGCGGCGTTACTGCCCGACCGGCTTCGCCCCGATTCTTACCGAAAAAATGTATGCGCTGGATAACGCTTTCTTAATTGGAAATGACCCGACATTACCCGTGACAATAACCGGAAAAATTGACCGGATTGACCACAATGCTTCTGGCGAACGCTTTTTGGTGATCGACTACAAGCGCTCCAGCAGTGGCATTATAGATATTGTCAATGGTGCGCAAAGCGGAGCCCAATTCCAGATTCCACTTTATTTGCTGATACTTTTGAAACACAGACCTAACGAGCAAGTCGGCGGCGCTTTTTATTACTCCTTTAAAGATGGTAAAAGGACGCGCGGGTTTCTGGTTGACGTCAAATTTGAACGTACGTCGGAATTGGGATTGTCCGATCTGAATGAATTACTAAATAAAACTCAAGAAAATGTTACCGCGATCCTGGAACAAATTTATCGGGGAAATTTCAATCTATTGAGGCGAAATGAAAACCGCTGTTGCGGGAATGAGTGTGATTTCTATGATTTGTGCCGAATTGCATCCGGTCAAAAAATTTCACATCAGCAACCAGCAACCCACTCCCACCAAAAGCGCACCTGAAAGCGTACAGACTAAATTGACGACATCGTTATTAATCCAGCGATAACCTGAGATCAGAGTGGTCGCTTGATTATTACAGTGTTTGACTTTTTCGGTGGTTTTCCGACAGACTGGACAGCGATACTGCGCCTGAATCGTCCCGCCCAATACGGAATCAATCAGCGCTCCGAGAATTCCACTTATAATGATAATCAGGGCAATCTTCATCAGCGATTGTTCTAAAGGGAAAATTCCGCTCAATGTCAATATACCGGCACCAACGAATACGCCGGAAGTGCCCAACACCGTAACACCACCAGAGGTACCAGCCGGAACCGCTTTACCGGTCAATATATGAACCGGTTGGCTTTTCGAAAAAGTGCCGATTTCGGTGCCCCAGGTATCGGCAGTCGCGGCCGCTAACGAGCCTAAAAACATTAAATAAAATAAATCCATTTCAGTATAAAAATACAAGATCGCCATAACCAGCGCCACCCCGCCATTGGCATAAACTTGGATTAAGTCGCGGTTACTACCTTTTTCCTGCATAATGGCTAATTGGCTCTTGTGGGCTTTGCCGAGTTTGGAGAGAATAGACGATAACACGAAAAAAGTCGCCATCGGGATAACCCAGTTAATCCCGCCGATTGAAAAAACGACCGAGCCGAGAAACATCGCCCCGGCGGCGCCGCCTGCGGTCAAGGCTTTTAAACGATAGGCTGTATAAGCCAGCAAAAATGAAAACAGTACCCAGCCCATTACCGCAATCTGCCCCTGAAAAGTCAAACTCTGCATCACATCAATCATCAAAGCCGCACTCAATGGCAAACTCAAATTATCGGAACCAGCACTTGAAATCGCCTCAGCCAGCGTAGCAACCACACCAACGGTTAACGCCATCACGATCAAACTTTGCCAATTGGGAATTGGCGTGCCATCCAGCCAGCGAAAAAGCGGCAGAAACGCTGTTATGATTATAAATGTGGTAATAAAAACGACTAAAGAACCCTGCACCGATTTCGGGTCTTTCCAGAAAGTGAATTGGCGTGGTTTTTTGACTTTCATACCGACTATCGAAGCCAGCGGATCCGCCAAAGTCATTACCATCATCCCGAGCATTAAAATCACCGGGTCAGAATACCAGTAAATCGCAATCAAAATCAAAAAGGTCAATGGGAAAAAAACCGTACCGTAAGAACGACGCTCGGTCGTGTGCATTCCCTTCATCTGTCCGGCTTTCAGAGCGACGGCATTCAATAAAATAAATATCAAAGCCAGTAACGCCGGTTGCAAAGCCGACTTGAAAAATAAGGGACTGAAAATCACAAAAATTCCGACACCAATATGAACGAATCGGCGGGTCTGTTCGCCGGTCAGGCGACTACTCCGACGCAGGACTTCGCTTAAGCCCACAATTCCCAAAATCAGACCGAGAAAGCAGGCGAAAGTAATCCATTCCGAAGAAAACGGTATGATAATCGGCATTTATTCTTTTCTCCCCATAAAAACGCTCGAATTTTATGCTTTTTAAAATTTATTTCCAAAAGCTTTGATGCTTAAATTAGTCTATATGACCGACTTAACCAGCGAACGCGAACAGTTTATCAGAAACATTACGGAGAATCAATTCGTCTGCGCCGCCGCCGGAACCGGCAAGACCACCGTTTTGGTCAGACGCTACCTGGAAATTTTACTTTCGGGAGCCGCCGACTGCGACCAAATCATCGCTATTACCTTTACCGACAAAGCCGCTAATGAAATGAAAGAGCGCGTGCGTTCATCTCTCCTCAAGAACGAAGCCGGTTTGGAACCTGCGAAAATCGCCAGTTTGATCGAGCGCCTGAATACCGCCCCGATTTCTACCGTGCATAGTTTTTGCCTCCGTATTCTGCGGGATAACATTGGCGAATTGCCTTTCGACCCACTATTCAAGATATGTGACGAGACTGCGGAAGCCCTCCTCCGCGATCAGTTTTGGCAAAAATTCCTGGAGCGTAAAATTGCCGAGCGCGATGCCGATCTAACTATACTAATCAATTCTATAACACTCGCCGAATTATCCAAATTGCTGGACTTGATCTACGAAAAGCAGGCCGAATGTGCGCCGATTCTGGAACGTTACAAAAATCTCAATGTAACTAATCATCTTGCCGATATTGAAAAAGCCTGCCGCGATTACAATCTCCAATTGCTATACGAATATTTCAGCGATACAACAATTAGCGATATTATAAATCAAATTTCTACCTTTAAGTCATCCAAATCTGATGACGTTTTGCAAAGAGACTTCTGTATTATCCTCGATGCTTCCGCTGAAGTTCTTGGTCGGCGACAGATACCGGTTTCACACCGGGACGGCTCTTTGCGTAAAGCGCTCGGCGGTGGGAAAAAAGGCACAGCCGCGGCTTGGGGCAATGAATTAGAAACCGTGCGTGAATTCCATAGCCAGTTATCCGCAAAATTCAGACTAATCAAAGACGAATTTCATACTTTCGATCCGGAAATTGAAAAACTTCACGCTGATGTAATGCAAAGCCTGGCGCGCCTAGCATTAGATTTTCTGCAAGAATATCGCGCGGAAATGCGACGCAAAGCTCTGCTGGATTTCACCGGCATCGAGCTCGAAACCGAAAACCTACTGGCGCGGCGGTCGCCGGAGATTGTGCGTTACATCAGGAATTTCAAACATTTGCTGGTTGATGAATTCCAGGACATTAATCCGATTCAATATCGCATCATTCAACTTCTGCAGGAACTCAATCCCGATTTGATTACTTTTTTCGTCGGTGATGAAAAGCAATCCATTTACCGTTTTCGTGGGGCGGAAGTCGAGATATTCAACACTCTGCGCGAGCAGTCAGATGTTCAGCCCCTTTCGATTAATTATCGGAGCGTTCAAGCTCTGATGAATTTCTACAATTTCTTCTTTGCTCAATTTCTCGGTAGCGCACCACCGGCGGAACGTTATGCTGCGCATTACCCGCTACCGATTGCGGCTAAGGACAATTCTATTTCTACCGAACCGCCGGTTGAACTGCTTTTAATCGAAGAAGATGAGGAATTCGCCGCACCTCCGCGCCAGGAAAGTCCAAAAGACGAAGTCCTAGAAGCCCAAGCTATCGCCAATCGCATTTGGCAATTATATAAAGCTGAAATAATCAGGGAAAACGGCGTTATCCGCGAGGCTGAATTCGGCGATATGACGATTCTCCTGCGTTCGCGCACCCACCAATCTCAGTTCACAGAGGCTCTGCGCCAGGCTGGAATCCCTTTTTACGTGGTGACGGGAATCGGATTCTACGACCAGCCAGAAATCGTGGACTTGATTAATTATCTGCGGGTGTTATTGAATTGGCACGACGAGGTCGCTTTAGTGGGGACATTGCGGTCGCCGCTGGTCGGATTGAATGACGCCACTCTGACTGAATTAGCCCGTGAAGAAAGTCTATGGAAAGGCATTAACCAATATTTGAAAAACGGAAAAGAGTTCGCACTGGAAACCGACGAAGCCGCACGCCTGAAGAATTTCTATCATAATTATACTGAATTAAACAAACAGATTACGCAATTATCCACCGCCGAAATAATTAATCAAATTGTCGAGCTGACTAATTTTACCGCGCTTCTGGCCGGTTTACCGGACGGCACTCAGAAAATTGCCAACGTAAAAAAATTGATTGACTTGGCGCTGGAATGGGAAAAAACTGAAAGCCTCTCGCCAATTGATTTTATCCGGCGTATTCGCATTTATCGAGATAAGGAAGTACGCGAAGGCGAAGCCAATCTATCCGCCGCCAAAGGTGATGCGGTAACGATTATGACGATTCACGCGGCAAAGGGTCTTGACAGTCAAATTGTCTTTCTGCCTCTGTTGGCTGATAAAATCAATTACCGGAGCGATCACTTCCTTTTTCATTCTGATATCGGTGCGGCAGTCGCCATTAAAGCCGATAAAAACCAACCTCATCCGTTCCACTACAACCAATTAAAACATCTCGAACGCCGCCGGACTTTAGCCGAAGAAAAACGCCTGCTGTACGTCGCTATGACTCGCGCCCGTTCGTATTTGGTCTGCTCGGCAACTGTGTCCGGCAAATCCGACGAACCGGATAAATCGCTCTGGGATTTAAGCGCCGAAATTTTTGTTAGGGCGCATGAAAAAAATCTGTGCCGCATCGTAAAATTAACCAAAACCGAAATCGAACAGACGGCTCTCCCCAGTGGGATTTCACTCGTTCAGCCAGCCGAGCTAAACGAGGAAGCGTTGCGGAGAATTCGCACTCAAATTCAACCGCTCGAGTTCAAACCGCCGATCCGGAATTTAACTGCTACTGCTCTGGCGGAATGGGTAGTCGCCGGTGAGAAAATCGCCTCCACCGCCGAGCCGGAAGCCGACCAGGCGCTTTCACCACAGGAGTTAGGCACTTTGATTCACAAAGCCTTCAGCTGGTGGGATTTTCTTTCGCTGGATTCGTTTCAAAATATGTTGGCTGATTTACTGCGTCCCTACCGACTAACCGCACCTGAGTCGCAGAAAATTAGCGCTGAACTTTCCGACTGGGCAAAGCAATTGCTCGACCCCGATAATCATTTACGCCAGCGATTGACTTCCGCCAGAAATCGGCGACGGGAAGTCGAGGTGGTCGGGCTTTACGAAGAAACGATTCTCGAGGGGAAAATTGATCTACTCATCGAAAATAATGACAATACTTTGACTATTATAGATTTCAAATCCGACCGCATTGCAGAGAAACCGGACGAAGTTCTATTGAAAAAGTACTCCACCCAGCTGGATTTTTACGCTTTCATACTCGAACGTTGTTCCAAGCGGAAAGTTAGAGAACAAGCTCTTTACTTCATACGTAATGGTTTATTAATTACTAAAACAATAACCGAATCAATAGTGAACGACGCCGAAAAAAATATTCGTAAATATATTACTGAATCGGCAAAATAAGCTTGTCATAAATACCCAAATTCCCTCCAAGAAAAAGAAAATAGTGATCTTCTTAGCGCCCTTTGCAGTGTGCTATTTTACTAATTCAAATTTTTGCATAAGTGCAGAAATGGACAGAACTGCGTCGAGGTCGCAGAGTCTCGATTTTACTCCGATTGTCTTCCATTACCTTTCTCCTTGAGTTTAAATATTTCCATCAATGCCATATTGGCTTTTTCAAGTACACTGATTTTCAAATTGTAAATAATTGTGGCTCCCAATTTTTCACCTTGAATCGGTCCAGGGTCCAGATGACTGTAAAATGCTAAAGTGCTTCGATAGAGAGGTTTTGGTTGTGGTCAAATGTCCGGCGATTTCATCGGCGGTCAGGTCTTTCTCGCGCAATAATTTCAGAATTTGTCGTCAGGTTGGATCGCATAGCGCCCGATAGTCAGTACTCATTTCCTTTTTAAATTCCCTATTAATGCTAAGTATTAATCTTTATTTAGGTAAGAGGCAAACAATTTTTTCGGGCTTGACTTTAATGACTTTAATATCCTAACTTTACGTGCTTTTTTTTATCCATTGATAATCAAGTTCATTATAATAACTTAAAGTGATTGTTTTTTCATAATCAGAGATAGAATTTGGAGAACGGGGTGTAGCGCAGTCCGGTTTAGCGCACCTGCTTTGGGAGCAGGGGGCCGGTGGTTCAAATCCACTCACCCCGACGATCTTTCTGATTTTTACTAATGCCCCGATAGCTCAAGTGGATAGAGCATCTGCCTTCTAAGCAGGTGGTTGCAGGTTCGAGTCCTGCTCGGGGTACGCGCATATTTTACTTATTCATTATTAACGTTAAATATTTCAAATGACAGAGCATTGACCTTCTAAGCAATGGGCGGCAGGTTCTTCCATCAGGAATCCCGACTACTCGGAGATTTTTATCCGGTAAGTTTTGATTACTGAAAATAAGTTTTTAAAATTGGCAATAAATTGTAGATTTTTGTTCATTATGAAATTCTAACTAAGGAGTATTAGCAAAATGTTTGGAAAAGGAATTCGCAGATTATTTTTCGGATTGAGTGTTCTGCTGGTAGCAATGGCTTATGGGGATAGTAACATTGTAATTAATCCCGGATTTGAAGATGGAAAAGAGGGTTGGTTCGATCGCACTTGCGCCATAGAAATTGTAACATCGCCGGTATATGAAGGTCGCTATAGCGGGAAAGCTTTTCAGCGCCTAGCTAACTGGCAGGGTATCAAGCAGTCGGTATTTGGCAGGATGGTTGACGGCAAAACCTATCAAGTTTCCGGCTGGGTCAGATTAGATAATGCGCCCAGCGACGAAGTCGCCATTTCTTTTGAACAACAAGACGACAGCGGAACAAAATACATCGGGGTCGCTCGCGGGATAGCCACCGATACCGCCTGGACTAAACTTTCCGGTGAATTTACATTAAATGTAACTGGTACTTTGTCGGTTCTGGATGTGTATTTCGAAGGACCGGCGCCGGGCGTCAATTTCTACGTGGATGATGTAGTCGTATATGGTCCGGAGGCGAATCCACCGGTAATCATTCCACCCATGCCGCAAAGCAAAAGCCAGGTGGATGCCAAAATCCGTCACCAAATAATAGAAGGCTTCGGCGCTTCTGGAGCTTATTATACAATGAATCTAGTAAATCATATTAAAAAGACGGAACTGTATAACCTGCTTTTCAAAGAACTCGGACTGGACATTTTCCGCATTCGCAATAATTATGATATGGAACCGCATTCAATGCAGGAAACCGTCGAGATTATCAAAAACGCTAAGGCACTACGGGGAGACAATTTGAAAATTTTGATGTCTTCGTGGTCTCCACCAGCTTATTTGAAGAGTAATAACAACGTGGTAGGCGGAACGCTCAAAAAGGTCGCCGGAAAATTCGTTTACGAAGGATTTGCCGACTGGTGGTATGAAAGTCTGATGGCTTATGCCAATGCCGGAGTAACTATAGATTATATCAGCATACAGAATGAATTGAATTACGAAGCACCTTGGGAATCGTGCGTATTTGCTCCCAGCGAATCTGACGATACCACGCTTGCCGCTCATAATGTAGCCTACGAAACCGTCTGGCAAAAGTTGAACGCTAAAATGGGCAAAGCCATGCCGAAAATGCTTACGCCTGAAACTTCTGGCCTGGGAGATTCTGAAGTATATATCAAAAATTTAATAGATTTGTCGCATGTCTATGGCTATGCTCATCATCTTTACGATTGTAGTGGATGTGGGGCAGATCCCGATCGCTTCATTCCGCGGATGATTAGTTATCGGGAAATGGTCAAGAAATATGGCGACAAGCCCATTTTCCAGACGGAATTCGAGGACGACCCCGGCGCCTGGCCGGATGCCCTCAATACCGCGCTATTGTTGCATAATTCCCTGACAGTGGAGCAAGTTTCTGCCTATCTGTACTGGGATTTATTCTGGGCGCCCGGTTCCGGTCTGATTAGTTTAAATGATTTCGATACTTATACGATCAAGCCTACCTATTACGCCTTCAAACAGTATTCGGCTTTTATTGACGCTAATTGGCAGAGAGTCGAAGTCACCAATGATAATACCGGCCTTAGAATTTCCGCGTATGTCAGTCCGGATAATAAAAAAATGACGATCGTGCTTCTCAATATAACTCAGGATATGGACATTAAACTTAAACTTGCGATCAAAAATTTTGCCAGTGCCGAAGGCGCAATCTATCGCACCAGTGAAACCGAAAACTGCGTCTACGTTGGTGAATTCAATAAAAGAAAGCCCTTAGTATTGCCAGCCAACTCTATCACGACCCTCTCGCTTTCTACCGCGGAAAAGTAACTGAGATTAACTGCCAAAGAGCGGATGTCTCTCAAATGTCGCTTCACAGTTGAAAAATTTGATTTTCCCAATATGAAAGGAGAAAATGCTATATGAAATCGGTAAGACACACTATCGCTAATGGCGGACTTAATCGCCAGCATCTTCAACATCAAACTTCTGCCCTCGTATTGGTAATTCTTTTAATTATGGGATTTCTTTCCTTTGTTTCTGCTGAACCGACCAAATGGGTGGGCACCTGGAGCACTGCCCCACAATTGGTGGAAACAAACAATAATCCGCCAAGCCCCGGCTTGAGTAATAATACCCTGCGCCAAATTGTCCGCGTTTCCATCGGTGGTGACACCCTGCGGCTACGCTTTTCCAATGAATTCAGCACCAAACCGGTCACGATGAATTCAGTTCATATCGCTATTTCAACTGGTGGTGGTACGATTGACACCGCCACGGACAAATCGCTATTTTTCAACGGCTCTCCGAATGTTACCATGGAAGCAGGTAAAGCCGTTACCTCAGATCCCTTCCAATTCACCTTGCCACCCAGGGCGGACATTGCAATAACTATTTATTTTGGCGCAACTTCTCCGGACGTAACCGGTCACCCCGGCTCGAGAACTACATCATACCTACTCACCGGGAATGCAGTTACCAGAGCAGATTGCGCCGGTGCAGTCACAACTGATCACTGGTATGTTATTAATACCATTGATGTAAAAGCGCCGGACTCAGCCGCGGCGGTGGTTATTTTGGGTAATTCCATCACAGATGGGCGCGGCTCCGGCACAAACAAACAAAACCGCTGGCCAGATGAACTGGCGCGTCGCTTTCAGGAAAATCCGGCTACCCGTTTCGTAGCGGTTTTGAACCAGGGAATTGGCGGTAATTGCGTGCTCAGCGGAGGCTTGGGACCGACCGCGCTTAGTCGCTTTGAACGCGATGTACTCAATCAAAGCGGAGTGAGGTGGCTGATCATTTTCGAGGGTATAAATGACATTGGCAATGGGGCGCCCGGCGTGGGCAACCAACTAATTGACGCTTACAAGCAGATGATAGTAAATGCGCATTCCAGGGGTATCTTTGTGTACGGAGCAACGTTGTTACCCATGAAGGGCTCATTTTATTATTCTACAGCTCGTGAAGCCGAGAGGCAAATTGTCAACGATTGGATAAGAACCAGCGGTTTGTTCGATGGAGTCATAGATTTAGATCGGGCACTGCGCAATCCGGCAGATACTTTAAGTCTATTACCTGAAGCGGATTCTGGAGATCACCTCCACCCCAATGAAGTCGGACATCGGTTGATAGCTGAAGCGGTGGATCTAAACCTGTTCATAGGCCGAGAACCCCTGGATCTTACCGATGAAAGTGAGAGAATTTATTTTGAACCCTAATGTGCTATCTTAGGAGAAATTGGGATATATTGACCGACTCTCAGGCTTCCAATGGTAAATATGTAACCGTCAAAGCCGGAATGCAAAGTCTCGATAACCCGCCCTCCAGCGAGGAAAAGCCGACATGCCCGATGTTTTGATCGAGACAAATCGCTTTCGAAGTTCGGCTTAACCCAAATCGTCGGACGACAACTTAAGTCAAGTGCTACCTTTTTTCCTCTGCTTATCTTTTCTCAGGCTTGACCTTTTTCTCGGGTCTTTGTGGCATAAGATTAAACCACTAAGTTCGCTAAGAGACGTAAAGGAAAATAGAAAAGGGTTGTGAATCTTTACGTTCATTGCCTTGATGGGGCGGAACTTGCTCGAAATAATAGCTAAAAACAAGTTTTTCACTCCCGTACCCCGTAATCTATTTTCTCAACTACAGGCTTAACCTCAAAATTTCCCCAGCAGGCTTGATTCAAGTCGAATTATAGATTCACATCTCAATGCCTAGTCGGGCGGCAATACCCTTTTGATAATAATGCTTGATTTCGCGCATTTCGGTGACGAGATCGGCGGCCGCTATAATTCGCGGATCGGCATTCCGTCCGGTAATCACGATCTCGACCTGCTTTGGCCGGTTCTGGACGACCTTGAGCAATTCATCAACGCTAAATAAATTGTAATAGACTGCGATATTGGCTTCGTCCAGAATCACCAAGCCATAATCCCCGGATTGAATTACCGACTCCATTTCGCGCAAGCCGTTTTGTGCCAGGCGAATGTCCTCTTCATCCGGTTTATCTTTGATAAAACAACGCCGTCCATACTGTTTAATTTCGATGCCCGGGGCTAATGGGCGCAGGGCTTTGATCTCGCTATACTCGGCACCTTTGAGGAATTGCCCGATGAAAACCTTCAGCCCGGCACCGGCGGCTCGCAGAGCCAGACCCAAAGCCGCAGTGGTTTTGCCCTTGCCATCACCAGTATAGACTTGGATTAATCCTTGCATTCTAAACCTTTTTGTTTGAAATCTACTCAAAATTTAATTACTTATCGGTTAACAAATGACTACTAAAATGAAATCAAATGCAAAAGTGCAAATTCGCCTCGAACCGCTCGGGCGAGTGATTGAAGTTGACGCCGGATCGGCTTTAAAGGATGTCCTTTTTGAGCAAGGCGTGGAATTTCCTTGCGGTGGGCGCGGTGTCTGTCGCAAATGTCGCATAAAAATTTTAAAGGGCAACCTGACAGTCAATGAGATTCAGAAAAAGGCGTTGACTTCCGAGGAAATTAGCCAGGGCTGGCGTTTAGCCTGTCAATGTCAGGTGACGGAACCATTAGTTATCGAACTCGCCCAGCTGGAAATCTCAATTCTGTCCGATGCTACCCGGATAAAACCCGCCGGAGAAGACAGCTTGGCGGTGGCGGTAGATCTCGGAACGACCACTCTGGTAGCCCAATTGCTTGATTTATCCAGCGGAATAGTTCTGAGCGTGGAAACGGCACTCAATCCGCAGGCGCGCCATGGCGCCGATATTATGAGTCGCATCCAGTTCGGCTTGACAACCGCAGGCCGAGAATTATTACAAAACCTGATTCGTCATCAAATCGGACAGATGATTACTCGCCTGGTAGAAAAATGTCGCTGTCCGGAGCGGCGACTGAAACAGGTTAATATCGTCGGTAATTCCGTTATGCACCACTTGTTTGGCGGGTTGTCGGTTGAACCGCTGGCGCTATTGCCGTTTGAAATCGAGCAACCTGGTGAATTGGAATGGTCGGCAGAGGAAATCGGCTGGCAGTTGCCGGGCAATCCCAAAGTAAAATTTCTACCTTGTCTCGGCGGATTCGTGGGGAGTGACATTCTAGCTGGAATTCTGGCGGTTGGAATGCACCGCAGTCTCGAAACCGTCGCTCTGATTGATCTCGGTACCAACGGCGAAATTGTCATTGGTAATCGTGACAGAATTCTGTGTGCTTCGACTGCGGCTGGACCAGCGTTTGAAGGTGCTCAGATTACGATGGGTATGCGCGCCACCACCGGCGCCATCTGGAAAGTTTGGCTTACCAATGGTCAGTTGCAAGTTGAAGTAATCGGCAATGTACCGGCGCGCGGGATTTGCGGAAGTGGACTAGTGGACGCGGTTGCCGCCGCACTCGATCTTGGCTGGATTGATCCAACCGGACGAATTACCTTACCCGAGCGAGAAATTCCCCTCCAAACGCCGGTGGTCGTTACTCAAGCCGATATTCGCGAATTACAATTGGCTAAGGGCGCCATCGCGGCTGGAATCCAGATTTTACGGAAACAAATGCAATTGAAACCGGCTGATATAAAGCAAGTTTTTCTGGCAGGAGCTTTCGGCAATTACATCAATGTCGCCAGCGCGCGGCGGATCGGTCTGTTTGATTTTCCCACAGAATTAATTGAACAAGCCGGAAATACCGCTCTGCACGGCGCCAAGTTGTCTTTACTTAATGAGCAAGAGTACCACTCGATTCCGCTTATTACAAAACACTTTCCACTAGCTACCGACGCTCAATTTATGGAAATATTCGCCGAGAATATGAACTTTCCAGGGTGAGCCACGATTTCCAGTTGCCGGTTACAATTCACCGAATTCATGCGTTCCCGCTTCCAACTAAGCAAAATAATAAACCGCCAGGAAAACCAAGATATTAAGCTCTCCTAAGTGCTTATAAGAGATTAACGGCGATTTGCCGTCCCATTAAAACAATAGAACTTAACAGCACTTCTCTGCCAACAAGCACCCAGCTCATTCTCTATAAAATTCAAGATATTCTGCTAAAGTTTCAATTTTACTACATAAAAGTAATTTTTGTGTTTGTTCAATATATGAATTTTTTTTAATCTACGACTTATGAAAATTCGACTAAGATTTAGTTCAGTATAAATACAACAGACATTTAATTATACCAATCGTATCGGGGAAAAAAGCATACCGCTAATGTTAATTAAAATTAAAAAGGGATTAAATCTGCCAATTGCCGGGGCACCGGAGCAGGTTATTTACCCGGCTCAATCGGTCTCGCAGGTAGCGCTTTTAGGACTGGATTACGTCGGGCTGAAGCCGCAATTCGCGGTAACGATCGGCGATCAGGTGAAACTCGGGCAACCCCTTTTTAGCGATAAAACTTACCCGCAGATTCGATTCACTGCTCCAGGTACTGGTCAGGTCATTGCCATCAATCGCGGCGCCAAACGAGCTTTTCTATCGCTGGTAATCAAATTGGATGGCGATGATGCTGTTGAATTCAAATCGTTTTCAGAGAAACAAATTGGTTCTCTAACGCGGGAAGAAATTATAAATCAATTGTTGGAGTCCGGTTTATGGCCTTCGTTCAAAGCCAGACCATTCGGTAAATTAGCCAATCCGAAAAGTCAACCGCATTCGATTTTCGTCACGGCTATGGACACTAATCCACTGGCGCCAGACGTCGCGGTCATACTACGTGAACAGGCGAATGATTTCCGGCGCGGCTTAGCGCTCATTGCCAAACTGACTGCTGGAAAAGTGTTCGTCTGCCAAGCACCGGATACAGCGATTCCCATTCCTGAAATTGAAAACATAGAAATAGTGGAATTTGCCGGACCGCATCCCGCCGGACTGGCAGGAACACATATCCATCTTCTCGACCCGGTTTCGCTCCACAAAACCGTTTGGAGCATTGGTGCTCAGGATGTTGCGGCTATCGGGAAATTGTTTACTACCGGCAGATTGCCAACCGCGCGAATCGTCGCTTTGGCGGGTTCAGCGGTTAAAAAGCCTCGACTGATTGCCACGCGAGTCGGCGCAAACCTAAGCGAATTAACCGACGGCGAACTGGCAGAAGGCCATAATCGCATAATTTCCGGTTCGGTTCTTGCCGGACATACAGCGGCAGGCGAGTTGAATTTTCTCGGACGGTTTCATCAAATAGTAAGTGTTATCCCAGAAGGTGGCCGTCGTAAATTATTTGGCTGGCTTAGTCTGGGAGCGCGGCTATTTTCAGTGAAGAATATTACGTTGTCGGCTTTTTTACCAAACCGTAAGTTGGTCTTCGACACCGATACGCACGGCAGTGAACGCGCGATCGTTCCCATCGGCAGTTACGAAAAGGTAATGCCATTGGACATTTTGCCGACCTACCTTCTGCGAGCGTTGGCGGTAGATGACCTCGAAGAAGCCGAAAAACTCGGTTGTTTAGAACTGGTCGAAGAAGATTTGGCGTTATGTACATTTGTCTGTCCCTCGAAAATTGACCATGGGCAGAATCTGCGGCGCGTGTTGAATTTAATCGAGAAAGAAGGTTAATGGGCGGACTAAGGAAATTTCTCGATCAGGCAAGCAAGCCTTTTCGACCCGGCGGGAAGCTAGCTGGATTATATTACCTATTCGAAGCGATTGACGCTTTTTTCTATACTCCGGGTAAAATTACCAAAGGCACGGTGCACGTACGTGATTTTATGGATTTGAAACGCATGATGATCACGGTATTCGTAGCGCTGATACCGACGGTTTTCATGGCTTTTTATAATACTGGCTTGCAGGCAAATCTCGTATTGCAGTCGCTCGGCTCCGGCGCTAATTTTACCTGGCAACAACGTCTGATGCTGGCATTGGGACTGGACTTCAATCCGGAAAGTTTCTGGTCAAATTTCATCCACGGCGGTTTATATTTCCTGCCGGTTTATATCATAACGCTGATAGTTGGCGGATTCTGGGAAGTGCTGTTCGCCGTAATTCGCAAACATGAAGTCGCGGAAGGTTTTTTCGTTACCAGCCTGCTTTTTCCGCTGATCCTGCCGCCGACGATTCCCTACTGGCAGGTAGCATTGGGAATTTCATTCGGTGTAGTGCTCGGCAAGGAAGTATTCGGCGGCGTCGGCTTCAATGTTTTCAACCCGGCATTGGTGGCGCGTGCTTTTCTGTTTTTTGCTTATCCGGCGCAGATTACCGGTGACAAGGTTTGGATTGCAGTGGACGGCATTAGCCGGGCGACACCGCTGGCGCAGTTCGCGGAAACGTCAACGGCGGTTACTACCAGCTGGTTGGATGCTTTCCTGGGGTTTATTCCCGGTTCAATGGGCGAAACTTCGACTTTAGCCTGTTTAATTGGGGCGCTAATTTTATTGGTTACCGGAGTAGGTAGTTGGCGCATTATGCTGAGTATTTTAATCGGAATGGTGACACTTTCTACTACTTTCAATTTAATCGGCAGTGCCACTAATCCAATGTTCGCGGTGACGCCGCTCTGGCACCTGGTGCTGGGCGGATTTGCCTTTGGGACAGTTTTTATGGCGACTGATCCGGTTTCGGGCGCAGTTACCAAACCGGGCCAATGGGTATATGGTTTACTGATTGGCGTTATGGTTATTATGGTGCGCGTTTTGAATCCGGCTTTTCCGGAAGGTATGATGCTGGCGATTTTATTCGGAAATATGTTCGCGCCGCTGATTGATCGCATTTTTATCAATGCTCATATAAAGAGGAGAGCAACCCGCGATGTCAGATGAAAGCGCGCGGAGAACGTTCTTAGTAGCACTGGGCGTTTGCCTAATTTGCGCAGTGATGGTGGCGACTTCTGTGGTTCTCCTGCGTCCGCGCCAGCAAGTAAACCAAGAATTGGACAAGTTGAAAAATATTCTCCAAGCCGCCAACCTTTACACCGATGACGCCGCCGTGAAAAAGACTTTTCAGGAGAAAATTCGCCCGCTACTGGTTGAGCTTACCACTGGCCAAATTATTAGTGAACCTCCGGCGGATAAGCGCCTCGATCCGGCACGCTTTGATTCCAAAGCCATTGCTCGTGACCCGGCCTTAAGTCGGACAATTCCATCTGCCGATGATTTGGCACACATTGGTCGTCAGCCAAAATATATGGTTGTTTATGAGGTTGTTGGAAACGATCAAGCTGGTGGTGTGATTCTTCCGGTTTACGGCAAAGGTCTCTGGTCCACGCTCTATGGTTTCATAGCTTTCGGTCCTGATTTACAGACTATCACCGGTTTTATCATATACGAACATGGTGAGACACCCGGTTTGGGCGGTGAAGTTGACAATCCTCTCTGGCGCGCCAAGTGGGTTGGCAAACGCGCTTTCGATGATTCCGGCCAGTTAAAAATCGAAGTTATCAAAGGTAAAGTTGACCCAACCAGTCCGCAGTCCCAATACCAGATTGATGGCTTGTCCGGAGCAACGCTCACTACGCGCGGCATTGATCAACTCGTAAAATTCTGGCTCGGAGAAAATGGCTATGGGCCGTTTTTGCGCAATCTTCAAGCCAAGAGGATGAGAAATGAATAAGTCACTCACCACTTTAACCACGCCGATAATTAAAGAAAACCCGGTGATCGTTCAGGTGCTGGGAATTTGTTCGGCGCTGGCGGTTACTTCTAAATTGGAGACGGCGATCGTGATGGCATTGGCGGTAACTTTCGTTACGGCTTTTGCGAATATGGCGGTCAGTTTGATCCGGCGCCAGGTTCCTGGAAGTATCCGCATTATCGTCGAAATGACGATCATCGCCTCGTTAGTGATTGTCGCCGATCAATTGATTAAGGCTTTCGCTTTCGGCGTCAGTAAGCAACTCTCGGTTTATGTTGGCCTGATCATCACTAACTGCATTCTGCTGGGGCGCACGGAAGCCTTCGGTTTAAAAAATGCGCCGTTAGCCAGTTTCCTGGATGGGTTAGGAAATGGGTTGGGTTATAGTCTGATTCTTTTGATTGTGGCTTCGATTCGCGAACTATTCGGCGCCGGAAAATTGCTCGGCTTTACGATTCTGCGGGTCAATACCGAAGGTGGCTGGTACGTGCCAAATGGATTATTGGTTTTGCCCGCCAGCGCTTTTTTCCTGATAGGATTAATTATCTGGGGGTTACACACTTTGAAACCAGAAACAAAGCAGGAGTAAAGTATGTTGGAACATTATCTGAGCCTGTTCATCAAGTCCGTTTTCATCGAGAATATGGCATTGGCTTTTTTCCTCGGTATGTGCACCTTTTTGGCGGTCTCCAAACGTTTAGAAACGGCGGTCGGGCTGGGTATTGCGGTCGTCGTGGTTCAGACGATCACGGTCCCTATTAATAACCTGATCTATCACAATTTGCTGGCTGAAGGCGCGTTGAGCTGGTTGGGCATTGACCTAGATTTGACGTTTCTCGGTTTGATAACTTATATCGGCGTCATCGCCGCCGTTGTCCAGATTCTGGAAATGGTGCTGGATAAATTTGTACCAAAGCTTTACCATTCACTCGGGATTTTTCTGCCGCTAATTACCGTTAATTGTGTGATTCTGGCTGGCTCGCTTTTTATGGTCGAACGCGATTATACCTTCGGTGAAAGTGTGGTTTTCGGGATTGGTTCGGGAATAGGCTGGGCGCTGGCGATCGTTGCCTTAGCCGGCATTCGCGAGAAATTGAAATATAGTAACGTTCCATCCGGTCTGCGTGATCTGGGCATTACTTTTATTACAGCCGGATTAATGGCGATGGCTTTTATGCTTTTTTCCGGAATTCAGCTTTAGTAGATACGATTTTATGAGCAGTTTGACTTTAATCTTAATTGCGGTCGGAGTTTTTGTCATAATCGTGCTGGTGCTGGTCGGCTTGATCCTGCTGGCAAAGTCCTATTTAGTTCCGGTCGGCACGATTAAAATTAATATAAATGACGACCCGGATTATTCCTTCGACGCGCCAGTCGGCGGCAAACTATTAAATACCTTGGCTGAAAAGGAAATATATTTGCCGTCCGCCTGCGGAGCCGCTAGCACCTGCGGACTCTGTAAAGTACAAGTTTTAAAAGGCGGCGGCACGATACTGCCGACGGAGCTGGCGCATATCAATCGCCGGGAAGCCCGCGCAGGTGTGCGGCTTGCCTGTCAACTGGCGGTCAAGGAAGATTTGTGGCTCTCGATTCCAACGGAAATTTTCGCCATTCGCAAATGGATTTGCACGGTGCGCTCGAATCGCAACGTGGCGACTTTTATCAAAGAACTCGTTCTAGATTTGCCACCGGGCGAGCAGATAAATTTCCGGGCGGGGGGTTATATTCAGGTGGAGACTGGACCACATCGCGTAAACTTCAAGGATTTTGTAATTGAGGAACCTTTTAAATCGGAATGGGATCGCTGTAATATGTGGCGCTACGTTTCCATTGTGGACGAAGAGGTTGTGCGAGCTTATTCAATCGCCAATTATCCGGACGAAAAAGGCATAATTATGCTGAATGTGCGAATCGCCACGCCGCCGCCAGAAAAGCCGGATGCGCCTCCAGGTAAAATGTCGTCATATTTATTCAGTTTGAAGCCGGGCGACCGAGTGACAATTTCTGGACCCTATGGAGAGTTCTTCGCCAAAGAAACCGATAGAGAAATGGTCTTCATCGGCGGCGGAGCCGGAATGGCGCCGATGCGTTCGCATATTTTCGATCAATTGAAGCGCCTGCACACCCAGCGTAAAATCTCCTTCTGGTACGGCGCCCGTAGTCTGAAGGAACTGTTTTATCAGGAGGACTTCGACGCTCTGCAGAGAGAATTTCCGAATTTTGAATGGCACGTAGCGCTTTCCGAACCTTTGCCGGAGGATAATTGGAAAGGCTATTGTGGATTTATCCACGAAGTGGTTTTGAATAATTATTTGATCAACCACCCGGCGCCGGAAGACTGCGAATATTACCTTTGCGGGCCGCCCTTAATGGTCAGCGCCGTATTGAAAATGCTGGACGATCTGGGCGTTGAACCCGAGAATATTTTGTACGATGAATTCTGATGAACTAAAATTGTGAAACCGGGACGAGATTCAAGCAAAAACAGGTAAAGTTGATGCTGATTTATTTTCTATTAATATTGGGATGCACGACATTAGCTTTTGCCCTAATGATGGCGGCGCTGAAATTTAGTCGCTATAAGGGCGAAAAGCATAATGGACAATGCGGCGCGGAATGCCATTGTTCGTATGATAAAAAGCAGACTTGCGCTAAGCCGAATCGGTAATCATTAATTTCGCGGCAGAAACCTCTTCCTTTCAGCTTCACACAGTTCAGGCGGAATAGGCAGTGTCAGAAAAAAGGGGAAAAATCTTTTAATCGCGCCTAAAAACTCCATCGCTCTTAAAGTTGCATATTTTTGGCGTTGGTCGTAAAATTTACACCAACCTTAATGAACCAATTACTTGACGTTGAATAATCAAAATATCGCAAAATTGATCTCCTTGACTTTATTGTTGGGGCTTTGTTTTTCGAATGCCTTAGCAGTTAAATTTTCCTGGTCGGAGCTAATTTCCGATACGCTTTATATTAGCACCTATGCCGATGCGCTTACGCTGACGGGATTTCCAGCTATCCCGGTAAACGATGAACGAGCCGAATCACCGACAATCCTCGGCATTCAGCAAATCAAGAAATGGCACTACATTCCGGTTGACCAGTACATCGCCTTGAATGAACCACTGGAAATACAAATGTCCAAGTTTTTCCAAAAATTTCAGGTTACGGGTAATCAAACTCTGGTTATTGATCATCTCAGTCTCTGGTACGACGCCAGTCCAGCATTCGGCGCGGCGCGCACCTTGAACGGCTATACGCGGCTGGTAGATTCCAGTGGAGAGACCGTGCGCGATTGGCAATGGGAATTGCGCGAGAAGACGGCTAAGAATCAAAAGCCGGCAGATAATATCGCCATTCTACTCAATAAATGGATGATTGCCCAGACCGAATCTTTGCAAAGACGACCAGCCTCCGATTTACCAGTATCGCCTTATCGTTACCGGCGGCAGATGATCCCTTGGACTGATATAATTAGTTTAGGCGACGGCTATATCGTAATTGCTCATCTGGCGCTGGAATATCCAGCCGATCAGATGGTAAAGTTCATTCGCGGTTCGCCGGGAATATATTACCGCAAATCTTCGAAACACGAATCCATCGCTATCGGCGGCAGGGATCAGCAGTGGTATTTTCGCCTGAATCGTTCCTGGTTGGCGCGTCTCAATACCACTGTTCGGGTTGGTTTCAACAATTTCAATCCTCGCGAATATGACTATGTTGATTTCTGGAACATTATGTTGATCAATTTAGGGTTCAATGCCAGCCTTGAATATCGGCCGATTTATCACAAAGGATTTTTCGTAGGCGCTGGTCTGCATCAGGCGGTCAATTTATTGCCGTCAGTGATTAATACCCTGGAAACCGGCTTGCTGTTCTCCATAGGACTGGTGCTACCATGAAGAAAATATTCAGCCTGTGGTTGATTTTAGTCACTGGTCTGCAAGCTGCCAACATCTCTGGCTATATTGTGGATGAAAAAACCGGCGAAGCAATTATCGGTGTCAATATTCTAATTGCGAACACCGGCTTAGGAACCGCCTCCGATTTGCGCGGATTTTTCGTTGTCCGCCAGGTACCGGCTGGACTTCAGACTTTAAGATTCTCGCACATTAGTTATGCCGAACGTGAACTCCGAATCGAGGTTAGCGACAAGGCGCTTTTTCTGGGAACGATAAAAATGACGGCGCGGGCTTTGCCGACTTCCGCCGTCGAGGTCATCGGCCAGCGGCGCACTTTAATCGAAAAGGAAATGGATATTGCCAGTTTCCAGGTGGACCCGATTGTCCTATTGGAGGCACCGCAATTACGCGACGATGTTTTTCAATTATTAAAATTTTCGCCGAGTGTGAGTATGTCGGACCCGCTTTCACCGCAGTTGCATGTGCGTGGTAGTGACCCGGGCGAGAATCTGGTGCAATTGAATGGTATGACGATCTACAACCCTCAGCATTTTCTGAGTTCGCAGGCTATTTTCAATCCTTATTCGATCAAAGATATCGAAATGTTGGTCGGTGGGTTCGATGCCGAATATGGTGGCCGCAATTCCTCGATTCTGAATATCACCACCCGCGAGGGACATCAGAGCGAAGTGCATGGTGAGTTCTGGCCATCCACCTCTGGGATTAGCGGCGCGATTGAATTTCCGGTGAAGAAAAATGCCACCGCTCTGCTTTCCGGGCGTCTGATTTCCGACCCGGCTTATCGGGTGCTAATGAATTCACCGAATTTGATGAGCGATTTTGTCGGCTCGTACTTAAGTAAAATCGGACGCACCCAATTGCGCCTAACGGCTTTTTATGCGCGCGATTATCTCGATTACAGTCTGGATAACTTGATGTTGTACTTTCCTTACGATTTTTACGAAAATTTTCAGGAAGGTCTTATCACCGATACCGAGAATTGGGCGGTTGGAATTCAGACGCATACTTTAATTCGCACAAATATTTTACTGGAAACTCATCTTTTCCATTCTGGTTCCCGGGCTAATAATGATACCTATGTCAACCTTGTTTTTCCGGATACAGTCAGCAATCTGGACCGGATTATCAAATATCACACTTCAATCCGCAATTCCGTACAAGATTATACCGCCAAAGCCAGCCTATCGCTGTACACTTTCTGGAACCAGACTTTCAAGTTCGGTTGGGAGCAAAGCCATTTAAGTTTTTTAAATAAAATTGGTGGGCAGACTGATACTTCGGCACGTCGTATTGGAGCCGATTTACAAGCGGTTTACATTCAGGATAAAATCGAAATCGGCAATCTGGCGCTGAAGTTCGGTGGGCGCAGTTCGCGGCAAATGTCATCAGAAAGTTGGCATTTTGAACCACGTGCCGCTCTGGCTCTGCGATTGGGAATCACAACTGTCAAAGCCGCCTGGGGACATTATTATCAGTACCTTACGACTCTGGACTCACGCAATCGAGAATTCATTCAATTCCTGGATTATTACTACAATCTGGAAAACCAGAAGCCGGTCGAATCTATCCATTACATTCTCGGAGTCGAGGGCTTTTTAACCGACAAACTGGAATATTCGGTTACGGGTTATTACAAAGATTTAATCCGGCTTTATCGCCTGGAATATGACGCCGCTAAAAAATCACTCGAACTGTCTGAGATTCTCGAAGCCGGGCGGGGCAAGGCTTACGGAATCGAATGGCTATTACGCGGTGAAATCGAGCGCCTTTCCGGATGGGTTAGCTATACTTTTTCTCACGGTACTCGCAGTTACCCATCATTGCAAGACGGACGATGGTATTACTATGAAGGCGATCAGCCGCATAATCTTAAACTCTTGTTGATGTATAAATTGACCCCGGCAATCACCGCCAGCACGACTTTTCAATTCAGTTCCGGTTATCCACGCACCTGGGAAACCGGTCGTTATAACCAATATTTTTATAACCCGCTGGAAAATAGCGTAGGCGGTTTCCCGCGCGATATAACTCCGGTGAAGAACAACGTCCGCTTTCCGCCGCGCATTGTCTGGGATATAGGCTGGAAGAAAAAACTGCGCGAGGGATTTGGTCAGCACCTGTCGGAATATCTCGGATTGAAAGAGGCTTATATGACTATGACTATTCGCAATTTGTTATTTTTGCGGCGCAATCCCTACTACTACTTTTATTTTCCGGGATACGGCTATTATGCTTTCGGATTGGAATATTTTCCCAGTGTAAATTTTGGATATACGCTCCGGTTTTAATTATGAAAATATTTAAAAATAATTTATTGATAATTTTGGCGTCGGTCATAGCCGGTCTGGCGGGCTGGCAAAGTTGTGATTTGCCTTGGCAACCCGGGCCAATGCCGGACGCGATCATTGAGACGGAATTCGTCCCGGGCTTGAATATTTTGGGGATTGTGCGGCTCGAGGATACTACGGCGAGCTCTTTTGTTTATATTGAGCGGGCGTATGCCTCCAATGAATACGAAACCTGGGTGGATTCCTTACCGATTATCAAAAATGCCAACGTATGGATAGCGGGTACGCGCGATACCACCGGCTATATTTTCCGTTATTACGGCGAACAAAGCGACCATAAATACATCAACACTGATTTCCGCCCAGTCGCCGGTGAAACCTATCAATTGACCATCACGGCGCCGGATTTGCCCGACCTATCTGCCAGCACCAGCGTTCCTCATTTGCCGACAATTGATACTGGCTCGGTTGTAATTTCCGATGGCATTGTAAATTTCAATTTGCGCACGACTGCCGACGCCTATCTGTATGATGTTTACTTGCTGTGCGAAAATGGTCAACTGGTCAATAGACTCTCGAATGACGGAGCAATTGTCAAGGAATTGCAATTTAAACTCAACAATAACCTTGGCGCTCCACTGGCGATCCAGGTTTACGGCTACGATGAGAATATGGCGACGATACTGAATGCCACTTCGAGCATAATTCCACAATCTTTTCTGGAAACCCTTAGCACGGTCGAAGGCGGCTATGGCTGTTTCGGAGCGGTCAGTGTGCTAACTTACGTTTTGCCTTAAAAGTTTTAGTTATGACAATCCAAATAATAGAATCGGTGTAATCTCACCGACTGTAAAAATGCGGTTTTTAATTGCCGATTTTGAGATTGGCAGATTCTCTGGCGGGGATGTCCGATTGCCGATTACTGCGAATGCTGATAGCAAGAGATGCTACCATCAGCAAAAATACGACAATTAGAACCAATATTTTTTTCTTTATTTTCATAAATCTACTGTGTCAATTCAAGATACTTAAATTTTAATGAACCGGTGAAAGTTAATCTGTGTCGAGCGACAAATCTGCGTTACGATCTGACTTTCATCACATTTGCAATTCAGCCCAATCACTGTTATTTTTCAGCTATGAAAATATTAATAATTCACGGACCCAATCTGCCCTTTCTGGGTAAAATCTCAGCCGTAACCGGCTCGCGCTTGACATTAGATAAAGTCAACACTTTCCTGAGGCGTATGGCACAGGAATCCGGCATTGAACTGAAAATATTTCAATTTTATTCCGAAGAAAAAATATTGAAAGCCGTCGCTCGTAACCGTTCTGACATCGCCGGATTATTAATCAGTCCGGGAGCTCTGGCAGTCAATTGCCACGCTCTTCGCGAACTGCTTTCCATTCTTAAAATCAAAACCGTCGAGATTCACTTGACCGAGATGCCGGACGCCCAAGCGAGTTTCGGTCAATCCGCTTTGCGGGATATCGCCGCCGAGCGCTTCCTTGAACCCGGTTTAACTGCCTATCAAAAAGGCTTACAATATTTTATTAAAACCAAAGATGCGTCACAATGAAACCTGTCAATACTGGAGGTTTTTTATGAAGAAGCTTAGCGTTCTTACCCTATTATTTTTCTTACCGGTTGCGTTAGCGGCTTTTACCGGTGAAATCATCAAGACCTATAATTTACCGTCCACCTGTCCCACAGGACTGACCTACGATGGCCAAAACCTCTGGCTGGCCGACCGCAAAACCGACCAACTTTATTGCCTTGATAAAAACGACGGTAAGGTCGTGCGTCAATTGCCCGCGCCCGGCTACTGGCCAATGGGCTTAGCCTGGGACGGAAAAGCTCTATGGGTCTCGGATTTACGAGACGGCAAGATTTACCAAATTGATCCGAAGAGCGGATTGGTTATTAAAACTATTTATGCACCGGGCGGGAGTCCGCGAGATTTAGCCTGGGACGGAAAATACCTGTGGGTCGCCGACGACGGTTCGGATGAAATTATCCAGTTCAGTCCGGACGACGGCACTACCATCAAATCCTTCAGGGCGCCTTCCACCGAAGTTCGCGGTCTGGCTTTTGACGGTCATTATCTTTGGGCTGATGACCGCGGCAAAGATGAAATCTATATGATTGATCCGCGGAGTGGCTGTGTTCTCATTGTTACGACTGCTCCAGGACCATACCCGAAAGGTCTGGCTTACGACGGACAAGCGCTCTGGGCGGTTGACTACCAAACCGATAAACTCTATCAGCTGAAAGTGCAGGACGACCAAAAATTCATTCGTAAAAATGAACGTAAGGCTAAAGTAACTTATACCCACCAGACTCGCAATTTCGGGCCGGGCAAAATTCGTAATCTTGACGTCTATATCGCTCTGCCTCAAAATCGCGATTCCCAGAAACTCAACGGCAATCTGCAATTCACACCCAAATACGACAAAATCGTAACCGACCGCTGGGGTCAGCCGTCAGCGTATTTCAACCTGAAAAATGTCGAAGCCGGTAAAATCATCAATTTAGAGATGGTGACTAATGTGAGCGTTTTTGAAGTTCAATATTTTATCTATCCCGAAAAAGTCGGCGGACTGGAAGCGATCCCAGATGACATTAAACAGAAATATCTCGAAAACAACGAGAAATATCAATATGATCATCCCATCATCCAAAACGCCGTTCGCGAGGCGGTAGGTTATGAAAAAAATCCTTACTGGATTGCCCGCAGAATCTACAATTACTTGATTGATAAAATGTACTACGAGCTGGTCGGCGGCTGGAATACTGCTCCAACGGTTCTGGAACGTGGCAGTGGCAGTTGTTCCGAGTACACTTTCGTTTACATCGCTATGTGTCGGGCGGCGGGATTGCCGGCGCGTTATGTCGGCTCGGTCGTCGTGCGCGGCGACGATGCTAGTCTGGATGATGTCTTCCATCGCTGGGTCGAAGTTTACTTACCGAATTACGGCTGGATTCCGGTTGACCCGAGCGGTGGCGATAATGAATCCCCGCGTGACCAGGCGGCTTACTTCGGCCACCTCGCTAACCGCTTTTTAATTACTACCGAAAGTGGCGGCGCCTCCGAGACGCTCGGCTGGTATTACAATTCCAACGAATTCTTTACCACTGACCCGCAAACCAGCGTTTATGTCGAGACTTTCGGCGAGTGGGAGCCATGAGATGGGTTCAATGGGGGGTTCGGTGTATGTCGGGCGATTTGATAAAAGATCTACAATACCTTGATCACTATAAGATGTGACAGTTTATAAACAATAAAATTCAAAATAGACTCTAAATCTTAGATTATTGTAGAATTTTTTTACGCGACGAATATTTAAATCAGAAAGGTTCAAGTTTCTAAGAAATTAGGGCAATTCCCGGCTCCGGTAAGCTTGCACTTGTCATACATATTTTTTAGTTTACAATATGGAATATTTGTATGATAACTTTTAGTAAAAAAAGGAGAATGAATATGAAAAGTAGGCTACTTATTCTCTTTTTCGTAATGAGCCTAGCTGGATTGCTAAATGCTCAGACTTTCGTAGCGCCGGGTGAAGGCACGCTTTCCGCGGCGATCAGCGAAGCTCAAGATGGCGATGTCCTAGAGTTGGTTGCCGGTGGTGAATACACCGAATCCGCCCTTTCAAAATTGGGAACTGTGGTTAAAAAGAGCCTGACGATCCGCGTGGATGGCGAAGAAAAAGCGATCGTCCGGATGTTGAAGAGCGATCTGACCGCCGATTCCGCTGGGGTGTTTTTTAGATTGGGCGATCAGGCTTCGTTGATATTGAACGGTTTGGAATTAGATGGTAATTCCAAAATAAAGTATCTGGTTTCATTTTATATGCCTGTAGAGAATACCCCAACTTTAATTAAAAAAATTCAGATCGAAGATTGCTACATCCACGATATTACCGACGACGTTATGCACGGCGAGAAAAAAAGCGGTATTCAAGGCTATGTGATTTTCGATTCGACCATTATCAATAATTCAGTATTTCATCGTACCGGCCCGGTGGTTCATTTCAAACAAGCCGGTTCCGATTTTATATCCCTAACCAATTCAACTATTGCAGATGTTAGCTCTTATGGCTTTCGGGCTTGCGGTTGTGAAGCTAGCGAAGGTTCTGCCTTACCAGATCATACCCCCGAAGTCGTGATTGATCATACTACTTGGTACAAGATTGGTACCTCCGATTCACGCGAAATAATTCTTGGCGATAGGCCTCCACTTCTGAGACCCTGGACGGTGACTAATTCCATTTTTGTGGATCAGGTTAGCCGGTTCAGTCCAACTGATAGGGTGTTCATCAATATTAAGGATCAAACTATTGAAGGTACACACTACATGGGAACGATTAAAAATATCTGTTTCTGGGATATTGACAAGATCGCCTTTTACATGCACACGGTCCGAGATACGATCCGGATGGACCCGCAATTTGCGGATACGAATAATTATGATTTTACCCTGCCGGTTGGTTCACCGCTACTGACATTTGGCACGGACGGTAAGCCGATCGGTGATCCGCGCTGGGGCACAAACTACGTTGGGTTAAAACCGGTAGTCGAGAACATTCCCGAGAAATTCGGATTGGCATCTATTTACCCCAATCCGTTTAATCCGACGACGACTATATCGTTCAGATTACCTGAAAATGGCTTCGCGACGCTGGCGATTTACGACCTGCGCGGTAATTTAATCAGTCAAATAGTGAATGAATATTTGATAGCTGGCGAATATCGTTTTGCTTTTGATGGCAGTCATCTGCAATCGGGTATTTATCTCTGTCGCCTGACTGCCGGCCAGTTGACTAATACCCGAAAAATGGTTCTCCTGAAGTAACCAATGGTAATTGTTAAAATTGTTTGGGGCATTGACAACCGGCTAAGTTTTGTAATTCAGAGGCTTAAATGATAAAAAAATATCCGGGATTAATCCTGGTTATGTCAATCGGCGTCGGTAGCTGGAAGCTACTGGCGCAGACGGTCGCCTTCCCCGGTGCGGAAGGGAGTGGGCGCTTTGCGAAAGGTGGGCGCGGTGGTGAGGTTTATAAGGTAACCAATCTAAACAACAGCGGACCCGGATCAATCGTTGACGCCGTCAGCCAATCCAACCGCACGGTCGTTTTTCGGATTTCCGGGACAATCGAGCTGGGAAGCGTCGTTCTCCAGCCCAAGTCCAATATAACGATAGCTGGTCAGACCGCTCCTGGTGACGGCATTTGCCTCAAAGGACGAATCAAAATCAGCAATAATAATATAATCATTCGTTATATCCGGGTGCGGGTGGACGCCGGTGCGGCTAATTCTTCGGGCGACGCCATTGACATTGATAAAGGTAAAAATATCATCATTGACCACGTCAGCGCCTCCTATGCGCGCGATGAAACGATTTCCTGCCAGGAAAATTCCGATAGCGTCACGGTGCAATGGTGTCTAATGAGCGAAGCCTTGACTTTCGAAGGACATAGTTATGGATCACTCGTTCGCGGCGATTTTGGTGATCAGAAGACCTACCATCATAATTTGTACGCTCATTGCAACGGACGTTTGCCGCGTCCGGGCAATTACACTTCTCCGACAACCGATTCGCTCGGTTTATTTTTCGATTTTCGCAATAATGTGGTTTACAATTGGGCTGGTTCATCCCCAGGATATAATGCTGACAAGGAACCAATTAGCCGTTACAATTTCATCGGCAATGTTTATATCTTAGGGCCAGAATCCAGCACCAGTAGTAAACTATTTAAAGAAGATGCTATTAACGCTTATGCTTATTTTGAAGATAATATGTTTAACGGCGTCGTCCCGGAAGACCAGTGGAGTTTGGTCAAATTCAACGGTTTTACTACCGACCAGATCAAGGCTTACAAACAGCGCTCTTCTCTAATACCGATGGAGCCAGTCGTGACGACCTCGCCGGAGCAAGCTTATCTTGACGTCCTGGCTTCCGCCGGTTGCAGTTTTCCAAAACGCGACACGATTGACTGTCGGATCATACAGGATGTGATTAACACTACCGGGCATTCGATTGATAGTACCAGCGCCCAACCCGAAGGCGGTTGGCCTCTTCTAAGCAGTTTGCCGGCGCCAACCGACACTGATCATGACGGTATGCCCGACGACTGGGAAATTGCTCATAGTTTGAATCCCGCCGATGCCGCTGACCGCAATTTGCTAGATGAGAATGGCTATACCCGTTTGGAAAATTATTTGAACGGTCTGGTCGAGCAGAATCCTAATCGGGTTGTTTCCAAACCGAATGTAGTCGCTGATTTTCGGCTTGCCCAAAATTATCCCAATCCCTTCAATGCGACGACGACCATACAGTTTTCATTATTCAAAACCGGGCTGGCTGAAATCAGGATTTATGACCTTGCCGGTCAGGTTGTGAAAACTTATCCGCGGCAAAGTCTGATGCCGGGCGAATACCGGTTGGTATGGCAAGGCGACAATGATGCTGGTAAACCAGTGGCTTCCGGAATTTATTTCTGCGTAATGCAATTTGCTAGTAATCGCCAAATTTTGAAAATGCAGATCATTCGTTAAAAAAATAATGTTGGAAAATAACACACGGCTTTAGGAGTAGTTATGTTAAACAACAAGCCGATAATTTTTTTCTTCTGCGCCGCTTTAATCCTTACAGTCGGATTCACGAGTAATTTACAGGGGCAGAACCGCAGCCGAATCAGCGGCAGTGTACGCGACTCCGAGACCGGTGAACCGCTAATCGGAGTTAATATTATCATTGAAGAAACTGATTTGGGCGCCGCCACAGATACCGACGGAAATTATATCATCATTAACGTACCGGTCGGCACTCATCGCGTGCGGGCTTCAATGATAGGTTACGAGACCAAAATATTTACGAATGTTATGGTTTCTGCCGATCGGATTACTCGCCTCGATTTCGAACTGCATCGCACCGTCATCCAGGGACAAGAAGTTATTGTTACTGCTAAGCGTGATGAACTGCACAAAGAAGTTTCCACCACCCAAATGGTTGTTGATGCGATGCAGATCAGCGATGCTACCGGTATTCGGGAAATCAACGCCTTCCTGGCTAAACTACCCGGAATTGGTGAGCAAAACGGCTATCTGACTATTCGGGGCGGTTCGGCTGATCAAACCGGAATGATGGTTGACGGATTATCCTATGTCAATGCCGCTACCGGCAATGCCGAAAGTAGTATCCCGTTGAGCGCTATCGAACAGGTCTCTTTGCTTTCCGGCGGTTACAATGCCGAATACGGCAACTTCCGTTCGGGATTGATCAACATCACGACCAAGTCAGGAAGCTCCAAAGACTATCACGGAACTTTCAGTTACTCTCGTGATAATGCCCATATTCGCCGGTTCGGCGATTCATTTTATGATGCTCATAATGCGGCTTTGCGCTCTTACCTTGATCCTGAGGTAGCTTTTATTGGAACAAACACTGCTTGGAAAGACGATGCTTACTTACGTGATCAGTATCCCAGTTTTACGGGCTGGATCACTCAAGCCCAGAACTATAATATCGGTAAAACCGAAGACCAATGGGCGACTCCGTTCGACTATTACCTGCTGGCTTGCTGGATGTTTATGGCCATACCGGATTATAAAGGATTGGCTAATCTTTCCGATTCAATGAAACAGGTTATCGGTTACCAGGAAGTATCTAAAGAACAAAGGAAACTCTTCACCCAGCATCACAACCGAGAAGAATATCCCGACTGGAATTTCGACGGCGGTTTTGGTGGCCCGGTGCCTCTGATCGGCAAGGCATTGGGTAACGCTACTTTTTATCTATCATTTAATGCCAAAGAGCGCCACTTTGTTATGCCGGTTTCGCGCAACAGCGACGAGACCTATACGACTTTACTAACTATGAAAAGCCAACCGACTAAGAAGACCACTCTAACCTATAATGGCCTTTATAAATACGAAGACGGGGTTAGCCCGATTCGGCCGGCTTCCGGTGATTATCCCGATGCCAGCCGCCAGGGTGGATTTATGCCGGTCAATAACATCAAGTATATTCATAAAAATCCCGAATATTGGTATGACCCACCTTTTTTCCCTATTATGAGTCAAAGAACTGCGGTAAACGGTATAACTTTGAACCACATTATCAATAAAACAACTTTCTGGGAACTTAAACTCAGCGCTTTGAACATTCGGGACAATTCTCCGACCGGCAACACGCGCGATATGAGAGCTATTACCCACTTCGGACCCTTTGTAGTCAATGAAATGCCGTACGGGAAATTACTCGACGGGACGAATCGCGTCACCGGAATATTCAACGGCGATACTCTCAGTTACAAATTCCCTAATTATGACGCTCTGCCAGGCGTCGCTTTTCGATTCCGGCGCAAAGAGGGCGATTTATATAATAATGTGCGAGTTGGCCAGTATGGAGTGAAGTTCGATCTATCTTCTCAGATCGGACACCACAATTTTGTCAAGACGGGCTTTGAGTATAACTATATAGATTTAGATCATAATCTATGGATGATGTGGAACGAAAACGCTTACAATGTTTACGAATTCAATTACCATCGCACTCCTTCCCAGACTGGCATCTACGTTCAAGACCAATTGAATTTTGAATCTATGATCGCCAATATCGGTTTGCGCTTTGACTATTATTACGGCGGCGGCGGTAAATGGCCTACTGGCGATCCATTTGCTACCGAAGCTTTTACTCCCCAGAGTTATGCGTCCGATTCGGTTCTTTTTGATTATTTGAAAAGAGGAAAGTCTTACATCTGGGATACTTGGGTTAGATATGATTCACTCCATCCCGGCTTCCTGCAACCGATTAAAAATCATTATGCTTTGAGTCCACGTATTGGGATTTCCTTCCCAGTCACGGAACAGTCGAAATTTTATTTCAACTATGGACATTTCCGCTCCAATCCACCTTACTATTCGATGTACCTGTATCGTTATCGTTATACTAAAAACGGGCTATATGATATGTCCAATCCCAATCTGGAACCGCCCCGTACGATTTCCTACGAATTGGGAATTGCGATGACACTTTTTCAAACGAGTGTTTTGAAAATGTCCTGGTATTCCAAAGATGTCACCGGACAACATGGTGAAGTAACCTACCAGAACGCCAGCGGCACGATCAATTACGATGCCTGGGCTAATAACGAATATCAAGATATTCAGGGAATTGAAATTAATTTTTCCAAAAGTGATGCCAGCTGGCTGACCGGCTGGATCAATTTTAATTATATGCTAAAAAAGACGGGCTTGACCGGACGAAGCCTGATTACCGACGTTACCATCAATAACGATCAGGAAGGGCTATATGCCGGTCAGGAAACACGTAGTCTGCCGCAACCTAAAATTAATGCCAATCTAACCGTGCGATCATTTGACAAATGGGGCCCAAAAATTTCAGGTATTTACCCGCTGGCGGATTGGACAATTACTCTCTTCGCAGAATGGCAAGCCGGTGAATATTTTACCTGGAATCCGCTGAACGAACTTCATGTCAACAACAATATGCGCTGGCCTGATTATTATATGGTAGATTTAAAAGTTGATAAGAAGTTTAACTTGTTCGGATTAACAGCCTCTTTCTACGTTGATATCAGTAATTTATTCAATTTTAAGACCACCTTGATGGATGATGGATATTGTTTTGTCAGAGAAGATGGTGATCTGGAAGAATGGAGTGACTTCGTCAAATATTTTGGCTCGCTTCGTCTCCCGATGTACGAGTCCGCCAAATATGACGCTCTTCGTCAGCAATATCCCGGAATGTATATCGCCGGCAATGACCGGATCGGTGAATTGCGCTCAAAAGAAAAACCATATATCAACGATCCCAACTATTCATTCTGGCTCTACGAACAACCGCGCGATATTTGGTTTGGTCTGAGGTTTAGTTTTTAAGGATTGATTTTTGAAGGAGTATTTGACTTGAAAAATTACAGAGAGAACAACCTGAGGATTAATTTTTCCTTGATCTTGCTGGCAATATTATGCGCGGGTCAATTCGGCTTTTCCCAGATTCAGCCGGAACTCGCCACGGCTTTAATCAAAATGGGACACGTTTGGTGCGGGGTGACCGCCAATGGTGACAAGGGTAGTTTCGAATATCGGGCCGGCTTTTTCCCTAATGATTACGATATTATCGCTATTCGGGGACAGGAACTCGATGCTTGGGCGGGTGCCGGTTTTCGTTTGGCGGCTACCAATTGGCAGGACCCGGTTTATCCCGACTCCATACATAAAGTAGCTATTTATGGGCCCACAAACGATTATATGCGCACTGGCAAAGTAATTGTCCCATTGACCAATTATGTCCGTTATACTTATCCCGAACAAATAATTAATTTTATTCCCATTAACCTGGAAATGTTCGGGACCTACGACCTAAGTAAATTCGGTGAAGAGACTTACGACCAAATCGTCGAGGTAACCACTCAGAACATTCTGGGAGTCGATATTCATCGCAAGATTTTAGCCTGGACTCAAAATTATAATGACGACTATATTATCGTAGATGTCACTTTCACCAATGTCAGCGAGGATACGCTCCACGACTTTTTTATCAATATGGAATCAAACGGCGTCAATGCTTTTCGTTCCAATGGTTCGAATCCTTCGCCGCCCTCTAATGAACGCTTTAACCCTACAATCGTCTGGCAACATTATTATGGCGGCCGGGTCGGGGATTCGTTGCGGGTATTTTACGAATACAGCGCCGATGATCCGACGATTGCCGGTGATAATATGGGTGCGCCGGTTACTTCCCAGGGCGGGCGTTTGATCGGGGCAAAGTTTTGCTGGTATTCGATCCTGCACGCTTCCGGCGAACCGTATGATGTTCCGGCCAATGACCGCGATGATTTTACCCAACCGAAAGTAACGTACATTGGCACTGCGACCAAAATTCCTTATAACGACGCCAGCGACGAATATGGTAATAAGAATTACTGGGCAATTCGCGGTGGCTATTCCAAATACTGGCCAATGATCGGGGATACAATTCCCGGGACATTCCACGGCGGCAACAGCGATGAAAATGGTAGTTCCGATTATTCCGACTTTCCGGCTGGTACGAAGAGCAGTCCCAATTCAAAAATGTCCTGCAGTTTCGGGCCTTATACTTTTGCGCCCGGGCAAAAAATTCATATCGTTTACGCCAGCGGTTACTCCGGCTTAGATCTGCCAACCGCTCAGGAAGTTGGCAAAAAGTGGCTTAATGGCACTCTCGAAGATCCGCCTAATCTACCGAATTCTCACACCGGTTATTTACCATCCAATTTTGTTTTTCCAATAGATGCGACCGGAATGGATTTGCGCAAAGACCGCTGGGTTAGTACCGGCATTGATTCAGTTATGAAAAGTGCCCGGCGTGCCAAATGGAACTTTGATAACGGCTACAAAATACCGCAGGCCCCGCCGCCACCAACTTATCTCGAAATCACCGGTTTGGGCACCGGGGTCGAAATAAAATGGCGCGACCCGGAAGGCGAAGCTATGCCGAACTTCGCTGGCTATCGGATTATGCGTCGCTTAAGCGCAATGGATACCACCTTCTATCAGGTGATTTATGATTCCGGTCCTGATGATAAAGCCACCGACCATCTGTATATTGATCGCGATGTCTTAATCGGCGCGCAGTATTATTACTATCTGCAGGCTAAAGCCCGGATTGCCGACGATGATCCTCTGGCAGATACGACGACTCGTGGTAAAATTATTTACAGTTCGCGGGTGCTGGTGCCAAATATTAATTGGATTAATCCCCCTCACTTTTCGCAAACCGATTTGACTAAAATCCGTATTGTTCCCAATCCTTACAATATCAACGATCCTTTACTTGCCGCCCAGGGCTGGACCGATCAGCGCGGCATTCAATTCTTTAATCTACCGGGCAAGGTTACGATTAAAATTTTTACCGAAAATGGCGACCTGGTCCAGGTTCTCAAACATGATAGCCCGGTGGAAGCCGGATACTATTTCTGGGATATGATTACTCTCAGTCAACAGGTTATCAGTAGTGGTGTTTATATCGTTGTATTTCAGAAGCCGAACGGCGAAACGGCTTTTCAGAAATTTCTGGTGGTACGATGAAGGCGGGAGGAATTATCATGAAAAAAATGATTTATTTGACTATTACTTGTATTTTGCTCCTAAGCCTTTCATCGCCAATCAATGCTCAAGTCGGGCTGAAGAAAGTCGCGCAGAGTACGATGAACTTTTTACAGGTGGGTGTCGCACCGCGTGCCAGCGCTATGGGCGAAGCCTATTGCGCTTTCGGAACCGGCGCGGAAAGCATTTTTTTCAATCCAGCCGGTATTGCTCAATCTACCCATCGGTTCGAGCTGCAAACTTACAATACACGCTGGATTGCAGACATCAATTACCTGGCTGGTAGCTTCATCTGGAATTTACGTCAGTATGGAACGCTGGGATTGAGTATGGTTTCGGTGGATTACGGGACAATTTATGGTACCAGCCTCTTGTCGGCGGCGGACAAAGACCTCTATCCGTCCGGTTATATTGATTTGGGCAATGTCGATAATGTCGGCTCCTATGCGTTTGGTCTAACTTATGGTCGCGCAATCAGCACCCAGTTTTTAATCGGCGGCACTGTACGTCTCGTCGGTCAAAATTTAGGTCAAAGTCAAATGGCTGACGGTTTGAAAGATAACAATGCGGTTAAACTGGCGTTCGATGCCGGGGTAAAATACCTGACGGATTTTAAGAGCTTTCGGTTCGCTATGTCCATTCGCAATTTCTCATCTAATATCAAAAGGGAAGAAATAGACGAACAATTACCTTTGCTTTTTACGATGGGAGTCGCGATGGATTTGCTGGATGTCATAGCGCCCCCATTCTCGCAAAATAATTCTCTCAATTTAGCGGTTGATTTTCAGCATCCGAATAACTATTCCGAACGGATTAATTATGGACTGGAATATTTGCTATTCGACCAATTTGCGATCCGCGCCGGGTACCAAACCAATCAAGACCTGGCTTCTTGGTCGCTTGGCATGGGGATCAATATCAACATAATCGGCAGTATCGTCCAGTTTGATTATTCCTATTCTGACTTCGATTTATTTGATGGCGTTAATCGTTTTTCAATAGGAATAGCCTTGTGATAATTAAAAAAATGATGAGTTCACGTCATCAGAGAAGTTGTTTCCACCAGAGAATTTTTCTGATAGGCTTCGGATTATTGACGATTCTAGCAATTAATCACCTCAGCGCCGAGTCGCCCGATTTGACCTATTCCAATCCGATAATTCAGGCTGACTATTCCGATCCGGACGTTATTCGGGTAGGTGACGACTTTTATTTGATTTCGTCCTCGTTTTCCCAAGCGCCAGGTGTTCCCGTTCTGCATTCGCGTAATCTGGTAAACTGGCAAATCATTGGATATGCTGTCCCGCATTTGCCGGATTCAATCTATGATTTGCCTCAGCCTGGAAGGGGCATCTGGGCGCCGGCTTTGCGTTACCATAACGGCGAGTATTGGGTCTATTACGGTGACCCCGATCTAGGCATTTTTATGGTTAAGTCACAAAATCCAGCTGGTCCGTGGGAGCCGCCGGTTCTGGTCAAACAAGCTTGTGGTTGGATTGATCCTTGTCCTTTTTGGGACGATGATGGTCAGGCTTATTTAATCCATGCCTGGGCAAAAAGTCGGGTAGGATTTAACAGTATCTTGACTTTGCATAAATTGAGCTCCGACGGTCGCCAGATTCTGGACGAAGGCGTGACCGTTTTCGACGGACATTCCACTCACCCAACGATCGAAGGTCCTAAACTTTATAAGCGTAATGGATACTACTATATTTTTGCGCCAGCCGGCGGGGTAACGAATGGCTGGCAGACCGTCTTGCGTTCAAAAAATATCTTGGGTCCATACGAAGACAAAATCGTTCTCGAGCAGGGCACTACAGCCATCAACGGACCGCATCAGGGAGCATGGGTCGAAACGCAAGAGGGCGAATCCTGGTTCATTCACTTTCAGGATAAAGGGGCTTACGGCCGCATCATACATCTTCAGCCTGTTGAATGGCTGGATGATTGGCCGATGATCGGTATTGATCTGGACGGCAATGGGATTGGTGAACCGGTCCAATGCTTCCGCCGACCGGGCGTGGACGACTCGATCTCCACAATCAAGATACAGACCAGCGATGAATTCGAGAGCAATAGTCTCGGACTTCAATGGCAGTGGCGAGCGAATTTTAAATCGGAATGGTTTACACTCTCGGCTCGATCCGGTTATCTGCGATTATTTACCGTGAATCCGGCGCCTGTTTGCCATAATCTTGGCGATTTACCCAATATTCTAACTCAAAAATTCCCCGCGGAAGCGTTCATGGTTACCACGAAGTTATCTTTCCATCCTGATAGTAACGACGATCAGGCGGGGCTGATTATCATCGGCAACGACTACGCCGCACTCAAAGTGATTCACCGCGGTGCGCAATACCAGCTGACTTACGCCGAATGTGCCGAAATCGAGAAAGGCAAATCGGAAATAATTAGCGAAACCGTTGGCCTCAATAAGCCGGAAGTATTCCTAAAAGCTACCGTCGGCGAAGGTGCGGTTTGCACATTTAGCTATAGTACTGACGGCGAAAAATATTTACCGCTCGGCCGAAAATTCCAAGCCGTCAAAGGCAAATGGGTCGGCTCTCAAATCGGTATTTTTGCTACGACCAAACCTGGGAAAACTTCCCGTGGCTATGCCGATTTTGACTTCTTTCGCGTAATGTCAATAGGCAAAGCCGAACCGAAATGAACATTATGAAGATGAAAATAAACTTCAAGTTGAGCAGATACTCAATTTTACTCACTGTCGCCGCTTTAACAATCATTATCTATGCCGCGCCTAATAAGCCTAGGGTTCACCTGATCGGCGATTCAACTATGGCAGACAAACCGCTGGACGATAATCCCGAACGCGGCTGGGGTCAGCTTTTTCCGCTGTATTTTACGCAGGAGATTCAGATTATCAATTACGCCCGTAACGGTCGCAGTACGAAGAGTTTTATTGACGAGGGATTATGGGCTGACGTTTATAATAACCTGAAGCCGGGCGATTTTGTTTTTATCCAATTCGGTCATAATGACGCCAAGTTCAGCGATACGACCCGCTACGCTCCCGCCCGAACAATCTACCGCGCCAATCTGATCCGATTCATCGCAGAATCACGCGGCAAGGGCGCCTATCCGGTCTTGATTACACCAGTCAATCGCCGCAAATTCAATGAAGCCGGCGAATTCGTTGACCAACACGGTGATTACCCCGTCGTTGTCCGCGAATTGGCTGCTGAATATAACGTTCCGTTGATTGACTTACACGCCCGTAGTCGGGAACTATTTAGCCAACTGGGGGCGGAAAAATCTGCGGAATTATTTCTGCGTGTCCCAGCGGGAGTCTATAAACATTATCCCGATGGAAAATCTGACAACACACATTTCAATCGCTATGGCGCAATCCGGATTTGCGAACTGGTCATCGAGGAAATGAAAGCCATTGATCTGCCGCTGGTTAAGTATCTCAATGAGGGGCCGGAATTATCGGATATCGGCGTGGGCAAGGTTGTTGGCTTAGACTACTTTTACAATCACGAATTCAAAAACGGCAATCAGTACCATTACACCTGGGAAGATCGTGAGAACTCTGGGTTTTACGAACTGGGTAATTTGTTCGAAAATTGCGGGGCATTTATTGCCGAAGTATGCGCGGAACCGACGCCGGAAGAACTTGCGCGACTTAGCATTTATATCATCGTTGATCCGGATACGCCGCAAGAAACCACCATGCCGAATTATATTTCCGAAACAGCAATTAAAACAATAACTAATTGGATTAAATCCGGCGGCGTATTAGTCCTACTCGGCAATGACGCTGGCAATGCCGAATTCGAACACTTTAACCGACTGGCACAGAATTTCGGGATTCACTTCAATGAAGTCAGCCTCAACCGGGTTACCAATAAGAATTACGAAATGGGCAAATTCGATAATTTGCCGGATCATCCGTTATTTGAGAATATTACCAAAATTTATATGAAAGAAGTCGCATCGTTGACTTTAGTGGGGAATGCCGAACCGATTCTGATGTCTGGCGGCAATGTAATCATCGCCAGTTCGAAGTACGGTCAGGGATTGGTATTGGCTATTGGTGACCCTTGGCTATATAACGAGTACATTGACAATCGCATACTGCCCGCTGATTTCGAGAATTATTCAGCCGCCTTGAACTTTTGTAAATGGTTATTAAATCAGTCAAGACCGGTTCGCTGATTGAATTGGTTATTTAAAATTTATGATTAAACAGGAGGTATGTATGAAAAAGAGGAGTTGCCTAGAATTAATTCTGACTATCTGCATACTGGTCACCGCCACCGTTCAAGCCCAAACGCTGGCGTTCGTAAATTGGAAATGTGCGCCACCTGATAGTCAGAAAGTCTCCGCCACAGCTGGCAATCTCTTGGGACTACCCCAGATCGGCGCGCCGGGCTTTGTCGTCCGAGATTATAAAGAAGGACCCGGACCCGATCAACGCTGGTGGCCTTATGAAAACGGAACTGCAACCTACTGGGGAGCAGAGAGCCTTCAGGTTGATACTCGCTGGGTACAGTTTGCGGCTTACCCCAAAGAGAATATCACTTTTCAGGCAGACAGTTTCACCTGTTTCATTGGCGCCAAAGGTACCGGTGAAATGCGTGCTAATGTCTGGTACGCAACCGATACCAGCTTCGCGGATGCAATTCAAATAAATGACAGTGTATTGGTCCTTGCCAAGGATAATCATATTTTCTACAACTTCGCCATTGATACCACTATTACATCCGCCGATACTCTTTTCATTCGAATCTATCCCTGGTATCAGGGTTCATCTTCAAACTCCAAATATCTTTACTTGCTCAATGCTACTATCTGGGGCACCACCGAAGGCGAATTTGTGGCGAATCCTCCGACAGTAACAACGACGCCAGTGACTGATATTTCGACTACTTTTGCCGTCAGCGGCGGTACCGTCACCGATGACGGCGGTGCGCCGGTGACCGCCCGTGGCGTTTGCTGGAATACGACCAGCATGCCGGACACTTCTGACAACAAGACCAATGACGGGGAAAGCAGTGGCGCTTTTGTCAGCCTCATCACCGGATTGGAACCCGGCACGACTTATTACGTTCGGGCGTATGCCAGCAATAGCGCTGGAATAGGTTATGGCGAAGAAGTTACTTTTAAGACACTGGATTCACTAGAAGTACCCACAGTTGAGACGGCTAAAGTAACCAATATAATGGTAAAAACCGCCACCTGTGGCGGAGAAGTAACCGCCTGGGGCGGTGATACCGTACGCGTCCGCGGCGTTTGCTGGAATACAACCGGCAATCCTACTATTACCGACAGCAAAACCGAGAACGGCAGCGGGCTGGGTACTTTCCAGAGCATTCTTTATCCGCTGACCGAAAATACAACTTATTATGTGCGCGCTTACGCCACTAATAGTAAAGGCACTGGCTATGGAGAAGTGGATTCTTTCACAACGCAAACTCCAGCTCCGGATGTGCTGAAAATCGTAGCCGCGGACGGCAGTGGGGATTACCCAACCGTGCAGGCGGCCTTTGATGATGTGCCCGATTATTACACCGGTCGTTACATTATTTATGTCAAAAAAGGTGTTTACTACGAAAAATTGTTCCTGGATCGCTACAAAATGAACGTCATTCTCATAGGTGAAGACCGCGACAGCACCATTTTGACCTACGACGATTACGCCGGTAAAGCCGGCGGAACGTCGAATTCTTATAGCGTCGCCATTGATGCCGATGATTTCGTGGCGATGAATATCACCTTTCAGAACACGGTAAAAAACGATGGCGCTTTCAGCGATCAGCAGGCGGTGGCTTTGAGAGTCAACGGCGACCGTCAGGCTTATTACAATTGTAGTCTGTTGGGTTACCAGGACACTTATTATCTCTGGGGCGCCTGGGGTAATCGCGTCACTGGTCGTGTTTATATGCACAAATGCTACATCGAAGGCTCGGTAGATTTCATCTTCGGGCGCGATATTGCCGTCTTCGATTCCTGCCACATTAATGTCAATCGCAATGCCGGCACGATAACCGCCGCCAGTACCGAACCGGGAGCGAAATTCGGCTTGGTCTTCAGAGATTGCATCATTACCGCCGACGAAATCGGGTTCAATGAATTGCCGATTGGCAATATCTATCTCGGTCGCCCTTGGGCAGCGGCACCACGAACGGTTTTTATTAAATGTGAAGAACCGGAAGTCCTGAATCCGGGTGGCTGGCTGGAATGGAATGTTGTTCCGGCGCTTTACGCTGAATATCAATGTACCGGTCCGGGCTCGAATACCTCCAGCCGCATCGCCATTTCCCGGCAATTAACCGACGAGGAAGCTCAAGAATATACTCTGGAAAACATCTTTGCCAAAACTTCTTATCCCACGATCGCCTACGATTGGCTACCGGTTAAACCGAATGTCAATATTCCGGGCACTGCTATCAAACCCGATGCTAATGTGCCGTTAACTTTTAATCTTGGCCAAAATTACCCGAATCCCTTCAATCCGACGACAACTATCCGCTATGAACTTGCCCAACCGGGCAAAGTTAGCCTGACAGTGCATAATTTGCTGGGTCAAAAAGTCCTGACTGTCGTTGATACTTACCAGCCGGCCGGATATTATACGGTAACTCTGGATGGAAGACAATTATCCAGCGGGCTATATTTCTACCGGATCGAGACGGAAAATTTCCGCCAAACCCGCAAAATGATGATCTTGAAGTAATGAACGATTGATTCTATAACATTATAACCGAAATAATTTGATGTCCCGATTAGATTCCCAGCGCCGATTTATTATTAAACTACCCCAAAATAGCCAGTTTATTAATCGGTGCATTATTCGGAAAAATTGGAGTACAATACCGTTTTTTACTTCAATGATTTTAAACTGGCTCATCATCGGTCAACTGCTCGCCCAAACCAGTGCCACGAGCACCTGGCCGCTAACCGCCAATCAAAATGCCTCAGTTACCGGAAACCTTAACGCCGCTTCCCAGACTTTAAGCAATATGCAAGTCAAGTACGAAAGCGGTGTGCAACGCAGTAGTCCGAGTGGAACAGCCGGTTCTTGGCCGGAGGAAACCAGCGAGAATATCAACCGTTTTATGCAATTCGCAGTAACACCGGTCGAAGGTTATATTTTCAACGTAAATTCCATTGAAATGAAACTGTATGTCAATTCTGGAAGTAATATGCGAGCAAACGTGTATTACGCGACCGACCCGCTCTTTGTGACCAGGACTCAAATCGGTTCGACCCAAATGTTAAGTTCAGAGGCACCATCAGCCCCAAATGTCACGGCTACTTTAAATTACGAAGTTGCTTACGGTGATACTTTCTATGTCCGCATTTATCCGTGGTACACCACTTCAACGACCGGCAAGTACGTCATCACTAATTCGGTTGTTATATCGGGTACAACTATACCATCTACTTATATGCTGGCTTCACCGGCGTCGCTGAACGGATTTATCCAAGAAAATGCCACTACCCCTTCGCCAACCCAGACCTATTCGCTAAGCGGCCACAACCTGACTGATGCTGTGATAGTCTCCCCGCCGCCGAATTTTGAGATTTCAGCCGACGATGGTGCGACCTGGATTGATAGCTGTGACTCACTCCACCTACCTGTCATAGACGGCAATATCGTCGGTCAACCTCTTTCTATCGCCGTTCATCTGAAAGCCGACTCATCCGGCGAGTATAGCGGAATAATCGAACATAAAAGCTACGGCGCTACAACCACCTCCCTAAACGTGTCGGGCGCCTTTCTGGCAAATGAACCGACCGTAGCTTCGGTAATATCAGCTGACTCGGTAGCCGGTAAAACAGCTACTTTATCTTTCAGCGGCGGTAATGGTATGCGGCGGGTGATCACAATTCGCCCCGGCACTGAGATCGCCTGGTTACCGGAAGATGGCAAGCCGGTCAGTGGCGTCTCGGCAATTTTTACTGAGGCAATTGATCAGGGCGATGGCACCAGAATAGTTTATGACGGCGAGGATACTACCGTTACTGTTACCGGCTTGACCGGCAATACGACTTATACCGCGGCGATTTTCGAATACAACGTCGCAACCGGAAATACTTATAACTACCTCACAACTCAATATGGCATATTTACCTTTATAACGGCAATCGTACCTGAACTTAGCGTATCACCGATTGTGTTGAACTTCGGCCGTGTGCTTATTTCCCAGAAATTGATCAAAAGCTACACACTCACAGGCCGTCACTTGATTGAAAATGACGTGATCCATATTATTGCTCCACCGCATTTTGATTTATCGTTAGCGCCCGATACGGGATTTGTGCCATTATTGCCAATCGCATCCACAACACTATCCTTTGATACAACCGTGTACGTTCGTTTTACGCCAACAGAACCGCATACTTATTCCGGCTTTATTATACATACCTTAGGCAATGATACCGTAACGCTTACCGTATCAGGTCGGGGAGTATTTACTATGGTGTCGAACGCCGAGCCGGTCGGATTCGCCACCTTGAACGGCGGAACTTCCGGTGGGCAAGGCGGCGACAGCGTCATCGTCACCACTGCTGAACAATTGTACGAATTAATGCATTCTCGCGAAAAAAAAAGTACGGCGCCTCTAATTGTCCATATTTCCGGAACGCTCAGTGGCTATTCTTCAAAAATTGCCATCAAGCGCACTGCTAACATCTCCATAGTCGGATTGGATTCTGACGCTGGGCTGAATGGCTTCGGGATAAAAATCGCCGAGTGCAATAACATCATTGTGCGCAATTTGACCTTTGCTGATTGTCACGTTGATGAAAAAGATGCGCTCGAGATTGACAGTTGTCAGAACGTATGGGTTGATCACTGTACTTTTACCGATAGCCCAGCCAGCGATCCCTCCGGTAGTAATCATGACGGCTTGCTGGATATAAAAAACGGTAGCCGCAATATTACCGTTTCATATAATTATTTTACCAATCATCGTCAAACTTGCTTACTCGGACATACGGATAGCCAACCTTCCGATACGGTAATGACCGTAACTTATTATCGTAACTGGTTCGACGGTACCTATTCGCGCCATCCCCGAGTTCGGTTTGCCAGAGCTCATGTAATAAATAATCTCTACACCAACATCGGGAGCTATGGTATTGGAGTAACTTGTGATGCTCAAATTTTGGTTGAGGCAAACCACTTTGAAAATACGCCCACGCCTATATTAATTTCTCAGGTAAACGACCCGAATAGAACTCTCAGTGGCGATCCAGCCGGTTATGTTAAGGCAATTAACAATTTAACGATAAATTCCGGGGCAATCGTCGAAAACCTCTCCAACTACCATTTCGATCCCAACGATTACTACAGTTATGATGTGGCACCGATAAATATGGTAAAAACTCTCGTTATGGAAAATGCCGGAGCTGGTCGTCTCGACACTAACCAGTCGGTGACGCGCAGGACTGACATTCCATCGCCCAACCGGTTTCAGCTTCTGCCGAACTATCCCAATCCGTTCAACGCAGTTACCACCATTGGCTTTATATTACCGACAGCTGATGAGGTCTCTTTGAAAGCCTACGATTTACTCGGGCGGGAGGTAGCGACAATTTTCGCAGGCGAGAAACCAGCTGGACACTACCGGTTCACCTTCGACGCCAGCCATCTACCGGGCGGGATTTATCTCTACCGATTCGAATCCGGTAATTTCCATCAAACTCGCAAAATGACTCTTCTAAAATAATACCGACCAAAAAATCTATGGGGTGGAACACAATGATTAACTCTAAAGAAAACCAGGTGAAAACGATAAAGCCCAAAATATTTCATAAGCCAATATTAATTTGTGAATTAATCTGGCTGACATTATCCGGCCTTTTATTAAGTAATTTACAGGCATCCGCTAATGAGGTTAACCGTTACTTGGGTGATATTCCATTTGAAATGCCGGAAATAGCCTTACCGGAATTTCCCGAACGCGCTCTCAACGTTACCGATTTCGGCGCGATTGGGAACGGCTTGACGATGAATACCACAGCAATTAACAACGCTATTAAGGCTTGTTCGCAATCCGGTGGCGGAACGGTAATCATGCCAAAAGGACTTTGGTTAACCGGCCCATTAAAGATGGCAAACAATGTGAATTTGCATCTGCAGAATGGGGCATTGGTAATTTTTAGTCCCAATCGTAGCGACTACCCGATTATCAATCTGCCGGGCAAAGGTTTTACTACCCATCCCTTGATTTACGGAGAAAAACTGGAAAATGTAGCTATTACCGGCGAGGGAGTTTTCGACGGCTGCGGTGAAAATTGGCGCCCGGTTAAAAAATTTAAGACGACTGCCTCGCAATGGCAGGAACTGTTGAAATCGGGCGGGGTAGTCAATCACTCCGGCGACATCTGGTGGCCCTCAGTAGAGGCAATGCAAGGCGAACATTATCGCGATTCGCTCCTTGCAACTAAACCGAAAAAACAATTAACTGCGGAAGATTTCTTGCCCGCGCGGGATTTTCTCCGTCCCGAATTGCTACTTTTAAATAATTGCCAGAGGGTTCTATTTGATGGTCCAACTTTCAAAAATTCACCTAAATGGGCATTTCATACCCAACGTTGTGAAAACATTATTATTCGGAACGTCAAAATTAATAACGAGTGGTGGGCTCAGAACGGCGACGGCATTGATATTAGCTCCTGCAAAAATGTCTTAATCTATAAGTGCACCGTCACAGCCGGTGACGACGCCATTTGTTTGAAATCGAGTAAAACCAAAGGACAAACCGAACCCAGCCTCCAGAACGTCGTTGTGCGCGATTGCATCGTCTATCGTGGACACGGTGGATTTGTCATCGGTAGTAATACCGACGGTGGAATGCAGAATATCTTCGTTGACAACTGTATTTTCGTTGGCACCGATATTGGACTGCGCTTTAAAAGCGCCCGCGATCGGGGCGGCTTAGTAGAAAATGTCATTATCCGTAATATTTATATGAAAGACATCGTCAACGAGGCAATTTTATTCAACACTTACTACGAAAACATCGGGCGCGAGGAAAAAACCTATCCGGTTACCGAAAAAACCCCGATTTTCACCAATTTTCGCCTCGACAGCATCTTTTGTTTCGGCGCCCGGCAAGCCATCGGCGTAGTGGGATTACCGGAAATGCCCGTTCACCGGATTGTAATCCGCAATTCTATTCTATCGGCAGACGTCGGCGTTACAGCCGAAAATGCACGTGATTTCACCCTCGAAAACGTCAGCATCATTCCTAAAACCGATCCGATTCTGCACTTAACTCAATGCGCCAATTTTCACCTTGACACAATCGGATTCCCCGCGACGATTTCTACCTTTATGAAATTATCCGGTAAAAATACGCAAGCCATTCACATTAAAAATACGGCACTATCTTCTTTCAAAAACCCAATAATTTTCTCTGCAGAAGTGAATCCCAATTCGGTGGTTGTCGAGTAAGCCTCGCAAGAACATAGGGAAAGCATGAGAGAATGGAAGCATAATTGCATAGTTGAATGAATAGTCAGAGCATTAGTGAATCGTAAGGATATTTTAAATTCTTATAAGCACTTAAGAGTACTTAAAAATGCTTAAAAGAACTTATAGAACGAGTGCCGCAATTTCATTTCCAAGTTTAATAGTTTTTTAAGAAATTATACCCGTGACTATTGATGTTTATTTAAGCGACTTAATTAATTGCTAAATAAAAAGTGGATTGAGGGATTTTTAGACGGCTCGCCGCAATTTAGGCGAGCCTTCTTTTTCAAATGGAGGTGCCAATGCCAAAAATTTTAATTACTGGCGCGCTGGGGCAAATCGGTTCGGAACTGGTTCCCGCTCTTTGCCAGCGATATGGCTCCCGCAATATTATCGCGTCTGACATCCGGCCGGCAAGTGACCAAACTATTCTTAGCGCCGCGACCTTTGAAACGCTTGATGTCACGAATTTTAATCAAATTGCCGAGATCGTTAATAAATATCAAATAACTACCATTTATCATCTGGCGGCTCTATTGTCGGCTGTAGCCGAAGCCCATCCTCAAAAAGCCTGGCACATCAATATGAACGGACTTTACAATATGTTGGAAGTTGCCCGACAATATCATTGCGCCGTTTTTATGCCCAGTAGCATCGCCGCATTTGGCGCATCAACACCGCGTTATATGACTCCTCAAGATACTATTCAACGTCCCGACACAATCTACGGAGTTACTAAAGTTGCCGGGGAATTACTTTGCGATTACTACTTTAAACGTTTTGGCGTGGACACGCGTGGTGTCCGTTATCCCGGGATTATCTCCTCTAAAACTCCGCCTGGAGGAGGGACAACCGATTATGCCGTACATATTTTTTATGCGGCTCTTAAACAGAAACACTATACCTGTTTCTTGAAACCAGGAACTTATCTGGATATGATGTATATCCCGGACGCTATCAAAGCCGCTATCAATTTAATGGAAGCCGACCCAGCCAGATTGCAACATCGCAATGCTTTCAACATTACTGCTATGAGCATTGATCCGGAAATGCTCGCCGCCGAAATCCGCAAACATATTCCGGATTTTACGATGGACTATGCCATTGATGAGGTTCGACAGAAAATCGCAGACTCCTGGCCAAGCCATATTGATGACTCTGCCGCCCGCGCCGAGTGGGATTGGCGTCCGGACTATAACCTCGAGACGATGACCACTGATATGCTAAAGCAGCTTTCGGTTAAATTAAAGAATACTAAATAATTCAATTTTTCATTTTACATTCCAATTATGATTTATGGAATCGGAATAGACCTGATCGAAGTCGAACGCATCGCCCGGCAATTAATTGGCAAAACTCATTTCCGCGAGAAAATCTTCTCCCTAAATGAGATCGCTTATTGTGAAGAAAAATCCAACCAGGCTGAACACTACGCCGCCCGTTTTGCCGCTAAGGAAGCTCTTTTCAAAGCTCTCGGTACCGGCTGGCGCGGCGGGCTGAATTTCGCTGAAGTAGAAGTGCTTAACGACGATCTCGGCAAACCAGCATTCAACTTTCTCGGAAAAACCAGCCAAATCATTGAAGAATTAAACCTGACCCACATCCATCTTTCGCTGAGCCATCTGGCACAGATCGCCGTAGCGATCGTCATTCTCGAAAAATAGCATCGGCTTATTTGAAGTTGCCTTCATCGGTAACCGTATTAATTTTTGAGAAAATAATTAATGTTCAGGTCATTACGCCTAGCAGAAAAAATTCATCGAGATGGCGATTCTTAATAGGTAAAAATTTGAATAATGGGCCAACAATCTATAAAAAGTTGCTTAACTGGTTTTATTTCAGTTAGCCGATTAAATTTTGTCATTAAAAAAGTGAAACCGTTAATCGAAATTATGTCTGCTATGAACTCTCATCGAGCAACTTCGTTCTATTTGCTAAAAATAGAAAACAAAATGAAAGCCTTAGAGGATTTCTATTTAATATAAGGACTTTACTATGTCAAACAACAAACTCGATATCAAATCTCTAGAAAACTGGCTCTGGGAAGCCGCTTGCAAGATTCGCGGACCAGTTGACGCACCAAAGTATAAAGATTACATCTTACCGCTAATTTTCTTGAAGAGACTCTCGGATGTGTTTGAGGATGAACTCGAGCGTCTTGCGCAAAATTATGGCTCGAAAGAAACAGTCGAAGAGTTGCTCGCTCAGGATCACAAACTCGTGCGTTTCTATTTGCCAATGGAATCGCGGTGGGGAGAGATTGCAAAGCGTACCACCGACATTGGCGAATATCTAACGGATGCCGTGCGACTCATTGCAAAAGAAAATCCGAAGCTGCAGGGTGTGGTGGATACAGTGGATTTCAATGCTACAACTTCCGGGCAGCGAATTCTTGGCGATGATGTATTGAAGGAACTTATCAACGTGCTGAGCAAATACCGACTCGGCTTGAACGATGTTGATGCAGACATTCTGGGGCGAGCGTACGAATATCTGCTGCGAAAATTTGCCGAAGGTTCCGGTCAGAGCGCGGGCGAATTCTACACTCCCGGCGAGGTTGCCATCCTGATGTCGCACATTCTCGATCCTGAACCTGGTAATGAAATCTACGATCCCTGCTGTGGCTCGGGAGGACTCCTCATCAAATGCTTTTTACGCTTCAAGGAAAAATACGATTCTGATCCTGCTCTTGAACCGCTCAAGTTCTATGGACAGGAAGTACTGCCTTCCACATTTGCCATGGCAAAGATGAATGCCTTTATTCACGATATGGAAGCGGAAATCGCCCTCGGCGATACGATGAATCGTCCTGCGTTTTTGACGCCGCAGGGATCGCTTAGAAAATTCGACCTCGTTACTGCCAACCCCATGTGGAATCAGGATTTTTCGCAGACCGTGTATGAGAACGATCCATACAGTCGCTTTACTTTCGGTTATCCGCCTTCCAACAGCGCCGACTGGGGCTGGATTCAACACATGTTTGGTTCGCTCGATGACAAAGGCAAAATGGCGGTTGTGCTCGATACCGGCGCTGTTTCCCGTGGAAGTGGTAATGCAGGCAGTAACCGCGAGCGTGATATTAGAAAACAGTTTGTAGAAAACGATCTGGTCGAGGCTGTGCTGTTATTGCCGGAAAATCTTTTCTATAACACCACTGCGCCGGGAATAATTATTGTCATCAACAAAGCAAAGAAGAAGGAACGAAAAGGGAAGATACTGCTCATCAATGCTTCGAAGCTCTTCAAGAAAGGCAGGCCAAAGAATTATTTACCCGACGAAAGCATTGAACAGATTGCCGGGAGCTATCTCAACTGGAAGGAAGAGGAAGGCATCAGCAAGATTATTACAAAGGAAGAAGCCGCCCGAAACGACTACAACCTGAGCCCCAGCCGCTACGTTGCTCAAAATGGTGAGGATGATACACTTGACCTTGAGGATGCTATCGTACAGCTTAAAGAGGCAGAAGAAGAACAGAATGAAGCAGACGATAAGTTAAAATCTGTTTTAGGAGAGATGGGATTATGGAAATAAAAAAGAAGAAAACATGGAATTGAAAGGTGAAATTCTGGAAATAGAAATATGAACGAACAGCAGAACATAAAATTCAAATCGCAATTACGGAAATTCCAAAAAGTACTTTGTGAAAAAGAAATAGAATATTGATTATAGGGATTAATACAGGAAAAAATAAAGATAATTGAAAGAAAGAATGAAATACAATCCAGATAAACACCATCGTCGTTCCATTCGTTTGCAGGGATATGATTATTCCCAACCGGGAATATATTTTATTACCCTTTGCACACAAAACCGCGAATGTTTATTTGGAGAAATTTTAAACGGTGAAATGCGGTTAAATGAATTTGGAAAAATAGCACATCAATGTTGGTTGGAAATGCCCCATCATTTTCCCCATATACAATTGGATGAATTTGTGGTTATGCCGGATCATATTCATGGGATAATTGTATTGAATAATATCGTAGGGGCGAAAAAATTTTCGCCCCTACAAAATATCACGCCGTTTCGTTCGCCATCAAAAACAATTGGTTCCATTATTCGTGGATTTAAAATTGGTGTTACCAAAGGATTTCGACAAAACACAGATATTTACGTTGTATGGCAAAGAAATTATTACGAACATATTATTCGAAATGAGGTTGAATTAAATCGAATACGACAATATATAATTGATAATCCTAAAAAATGGAAAACAGATGAAAATTATATTTGATATTTCTCTTATTTTTTCCACCTCCCAACAGCAAAATCTTGAACCCCGATTGCCGGAAGAGTGGGAAGTGGTGAGTGAGGGGAAAATATTTAACTTTATTTTTTAAAAATTTGGGAGGGGAATAACATGTTTCTGAAAAAATTAAAAATCTGGAATTTTAGATCTATCGGTTCAAAAGATGATCAACGACCGGGATTAGAAATTGATTTTGATCCTCACTTAAATTTATTGATCGGGGCCAATGATTCAGGAAAAACGGCAATTATTGACGCTATTAGATATTGTTTAGGAACAATCACATATGATTCAATCAGAGTTGATATAGAAGATTTTTATCAAAATCCACAAACAAAAGATAGGGCTAATGAACTCAAAATAGAATGCACTTTTGATGGATTTATAGATGAAGAAGCTGGACAATTTCTTGAATGGATTAATATCGATAAGGATACCAGTCCGGTCATTAAGGAATTAAGAGTTTGGTTTACTGCTACAAATAGAAATAATAGGATCATTACCAATCTAAAAGCCGGTATTGATGATGAAGGTCAGTTTATAGAGGGAGGTGCCAGAGACCTATTAAGGGTAACTTATTTGAAACCATTGCGAGATGCAGAAAATGAACTTTCACCGGGCTATCATTCAAGATTATATCAAATATTAAGAAGTCATCCTGTATTTGAAAAAAAAGATGTTAATGAAAAACATCCTTTAGAAAAATATTTTGAGCAAGCCAATAAATTTGCCATAGATTTCTTTGAAAAAGATACATTGGATGAAGATAAAGAGATTGGAATAACTGGTAATGAATCAGGCGGGAAAATTATTAAAGATAGCTTCCAATCTCAAACAAAGATTTTTCTTGAAGAAGGTGATAAAAGAAAACCAGAAATAAAAATTACTCCTGCGGAATTGAATGCAATACTTCGTAAACTTGAGCTTTTACTCGAAGAAAATAAAGCTGGATTGGGTACTTTGAACGTACTTTACATAGCAACTGAATTAATTCACTTAAAACGTGAAAAATATTCAGGGTTAAGATTGGCACTAATTGAAGAATTGGAAGCGCATCTTCATCCACAGGCACAATTACGTGTTTTAAAATCTTTACTTGCTGATGAAAACAGTAAGGTTCAATATATATTGACTACACACAGTACTCAATTAGGCTCGAGTATTCCTTTGAAATATATAAAATTGTGTTATAATAGCAATGTCTATTCTTTAGATAGCGGTTCAACAGCATTAAGCGAGGACGATTATCAATTTTTAGAAAGATTTTTAGATGCAACGAAAGCCAACCTTTTCTTTGCAAAAGGAGTGATAATCGTTGAAGGTGACGCCGAAAATATTTTAATTCCGACTTTAGCCGAATTGTTGGACAGACCTTTATATAAATATGGTGTTTCTATTGTAAATGTAGGCAGTAAGGCACTATTACGCTATGCTAATATTTTCAAAAGAAAAGACGGGAATGCTCTACCTATTAAGGTTGCCGTGGTGGCGGATTTGGATACTAAAGTGGATGAAAATGGCCAATCAATAGATCAAAAAGATGATATAAACAAAAAGCTGGAAGACATACAAAATAAATACAATTCTAGTGATGAATATATTAAAGCCTTTGTATCTCCTCTTAAAACATTGGAATTTGATATAGCAATGGGTAATCTTTATGAGTATATGGATAGAGCAATACAAATTGCTAAGAAAATAAAATCCAACAAAGATTGGATTACAGATGAAGAAGTTAAAAATATTCAATTACAGAATTTTTCAATTGAGAAGGATGTACATAAAAGAGCAAAGATAATCTATGAACCCTTGGAGAACAATCAGGCTTCAAAATCTGTAACAGCTCAATGGTTTGCAAAATTATTGAACGATGATAAAGATAAAGTGCTAACCTTTATTAGAAACGATTATACCGAGGATACCGGTATAAAATATTTAATCGAAGCCATTGAACATTTAACTGAAAAAATAAATTGGGAAGAAGATGCTTAAAAGTAATGATGATATTAATAAAGCCGAAAAGATTTTTCTAAAGAATGGACAATTATTCGATGAAGAGCGTAGAAAATTTATAGAGTGCATAGATAAGTCATTGCATTTGCAGGCATGTCCTGGTAGCGGTAAAACGACAGCTTTGCTTGCTAAATTATATATTTTATCCGAGAAAATGCCTTTTGAAAAAAATCAGGGCATTTGTGTTTTGACACATACCAATGTTGCTATAGATATTATTAAAAAGAAAATGGGTGAAAAAGCAAACAGAATGTTTAGCCATCCTAATTTCTTTGGTACTATACAATCGTTTGTAGATAGATATTTAGCTATTCCTGCATATATCAAATGTTTCGGATATAGACCTAATTATATTGATACAGAATTCTTCTGTGGTAAAATAATAAAATACAAAAAAAGACTTGAAAGCAATACATGGTTAGTAAATAATAAAGGAAGTTACAATTCAGTCGTTGATTTTGTTGCTGATATTGATGTTGAATTTAATAAATTAGGGTCAAATAAAATCAATCTAATTTTTAAAGTTACAGATACACAAAGTAAAACATATAAACAGATTGAAAATATTTTTTGCAATATCTTTAATGATGGGTACATCAGGTTTAAAGATGCTTTTTCATTAGCTAAATTTCATCTCGATAATATTCCAGAACTAAACAAAATATTTTCATCCCGTTTCAAATATGTTTTTATTGACGAAGCACAGGATACATCTGCCATACAAAAAGAAATCATAGAAAAATGCTTTAATAAAAATGTAATTATACAATGGATAGGAGATGTGAATCAGGGAATAATGAATGACAACTATTCAGAAACTGCTTGGGAACCTGAAAAAAATGGAAGATATGAGATTAAAAATTTTACAAAATCACATAGAATTTCCCAACCAATCGCGGATATTATAAAAAATATAGCAATAAGTCCTTATGATACATTATGTGGTTGTGACAATATTCCTATAAAACCAGTTATTATTGTGTTTGACGATAATACCAAAAATAATGTATTAGAGAAATTCGTTGAACTTGTCTGTACTAAGAGAGCCAATTATAACGGTGAAGAAAAAAACTTATATGACATTTCTTTATGTTCCGGAAATCCAGTAAAGGCAGTTGGCTGGGTTAAAGAGAAAGAAAATGGTTTATCAATTAAATCTTACTTTCCTACTTTTGATAAAAAGCTAACAAATATCAATAAAATATATTTTCCAAATTTTTTTACAATGTATGAACTTTCGAAAAATATTGGTGCTAAAAAATTTAAGAGTCGAACTATATCATGTATATTGGAGGCGCTATATCTTTCAAATATAACAAACCCATTAAATAATAGAAAATTCAACAATACAGAATTTTTAAGTTTTATTAATGAAACTGATAAGAATATTTTAAATGAATTACTAACAATTATTTCTAAATATTACATAGAAAATAATTTTCAAAACTTTTCAAAGGAAATTATAAATTGCTTGAATTCATTAAAATTTAATCTTAGAAATGAATCTAAAGATTATATACAAAAAATGACCCTAAAAAATGCTCCTAATTTGCAACCTGGAGACGAGAATAATATCTATAAAGCATCAATTAATGGAACCGAAGTGAGTATTCCTATAGATACCGTTCACGGAATAAAAGGAGAAACTCATACTGCTACAATGTATTTAGAGACGAAGTATTACAAAAATAGCATTGAATACTTCTGTGATGAATTGGCTGGGCGTAGCGGTGATGCTAAACAAAATTGTAAAAGAAAAAATCAAGCTTTAAAAATAGCACATGTTGCATTTTCAAGACCAACTCATTTGTTGTGTATTGCCATTCATAAAAATGAATATGACAAATATTTTATTAATTGTTCAAATCTTCCTTTTGAAATATTGGAAATTAAAGACAATAAAAATCAAACGCTAGAACTACCATCATTATGAAACCATCCAACAACAACACACCCCCACAAGGCTACAAAATGACAGAACTCGGAGCGCTGCCGGAAGAATGGGAGGTGGCGAGATTGGGAGATGTGGCTTACTTTGAAACAGGAAAAAGGATGAAAGGTGGGGCTTTAGAAAGAGGTGAAGTGTTGAGTCTGGGTGGTGAACATATAGGAAATTTTGGTGAATTAAATTTGTCTCAACCTAAATATATAACAAAAGAATTTTATGATAATTTAAAAAAAGGGAAAGTAAATGTTGGCGATGTTATTATATGTAAAGATGGAGCCAAAACAGGTAAATTGGCATATATTAAAAAAGAATTTAACTATCAAATCGCTATCAATGAACACGTTTTCATAATAAGAAGTAAAAATTCTCAATTTTTACACAATCATTTTATTTTTTTCTTTTTGTTTTCAAATTTTGGACAAAATCAGATAAGAGAAGCATTTCATGGCTTAATTGGTGGAATAACAAATTCAGACATATTTAATTTTTTAATCCCTCTCCCCCCACTTCCCGAGCAGCAAAAGATAGCGGCTGTTCTCTCTGCGGTGCAGGAGGCAAAGGAAAAGACTGAGGCGGTGATAGCCGCCGCAAAAGCTCTCAAAAAATCCATGATGAAGCACCTCTTTACCTACGGACC
>ERZ795047.339-NODE-339-length-59326-cov-6.155742_pt1 | contig 59326 bp, 72 predicted proteins | sample MGYA00375131_ERZ795047 | MGnify/ENA primary metagenome ERZ795047 (study PRJEB30176, sample SAMN05720228) | activated sludge metagenome | isolation source: Anaerobic digester | place: Japan | collected 2015-05-20 ... | reverse complement strand
AGAGCGGTTTCCTTTGCAAACAGGGTGACGGCCAGCCCGCCGGCCAGCCCCTGATTTTTCAGCGTGCCCAGCAAAACAAGACTCACGGTTTTTCCTTCTCCCATCTTGAGAAGATGGCCCGTTTTCCGAATCAGCCACCCCAGAAGAAATGTCGAACCGAAAGCCACAGCGGCAATCGGCAATATCTTCAGCGGCTGGCTAAAAATCAGATTTCTGTTCACCCCGATCATCGAATACAAAACGATGAAAAATCCCCAGTCCGTCAAAAATCCGCGTATCGGCAGAATCTTTTCCTCCCACTGAAAACGCAGGATGACGCGGGATAAAAGGAGTGGCAAGACAATCAGCTCCATCAGAATCAGAACAAGTTGATTCGAACGGTCAAACCCGGTCTCAATAAACAGCCCAAACATCAGAGGCACCGCCAGCAACGCGGCAAGGTAGGCAGCGACGGTTCCCGATAACGTGTATGAAACATCGCCTTTCAGAAGGGCGGTGAAGGGAATCACCGCCACCGCGGGCGGCACGGCGGCTATCAACACAAAGCCGATCCGGACTGCTTCATCGGTAATCACCAAAGCTGACAGCGCCAGAAGAACCCCGCTCAGAAGGACGTACGTCATCCCGATTCCAGCAAGCGACGGGACAAGAATTGCGCGGACATTCCGAAAATAATGATTGGGAACGTTGAGAACTGCCAGCGTCATTACCATGGCCAAAGCGGGAATCATCAGCCCCTGCGTCCATGCGGAAGCCTGCGGAAACAGAAGTCCGGCAAGAACAGCCAGGAAAAAAACAAAATTGCGACTCGTCAATCGCCGCGTCATCCATTCTCCATTTTTTCATGATTTTGAAGCCGTCACGGCGATTCATACCATAAAAAGCGTGATTGAAAAGCAATTTTCTATGTGATAGATTCGAATCCATAAACAAATCAAGACAACGCCCCTGCATACGGCGCAAAAGAAAAAGAGTAGATCAGCGGGCATGGGTCTTTAAAATCAACCGCGTGTTTCCACTGTCGTGAAAAAAGCGGGTTAAGGATTCAATTTGGCAACCAAAGAAATATTCATCGCCATCAGCGGTGTGGTTTTGTTTCTGATCGGGATGGTCAATCTTTCCGGCGCGGTCAGGAAACAAATCGACGTCCGGATCAAGGAATACATCCGATACGCCGTGGATAAACCCCTCCGGGGACTGCTCACCGGCATTGTTTCCACGATTGTTTTTCAAAGCTCATCCGCGTCCACCGCGCTGACCATTTCGCTGGTCAGCGCCGGCCTCATCAGTTTTTCCAATTCATTGGCCATCATTTTGGGCGCGGATATTGGCACGACATTGACCGTCCAACTCATCATCTGGAAATTCACGGAAATCTCGCCGCTGATAGTTTCCATCGGCGGCCTGCTGTGGCTATCCGGCAAAGAGAACTGGCAGACATTCGGAGAAATGATTTTTTATTTCGGCCTTATGTTCTTCGGACTGGAGGTCTTGGGCGGGGCGGTGGAGCCTTTGAAAAAATCATCCTTTCTGCCGGATATATTGAATCAGGCGCAAAATCCCCTTCTGGGCATCGGACTGGGCATTATCGCAACAGCTCTCGTTCAGGCCTCCGCCATCACGATCGGCATGATGGTTATGCTCGCGCAACAAGACATCGTTTCGCTGTCCAACGCTGTCGCCGTCGTGATGGGCGCCAATATCGGCACGACCGTAACCGCATTGCTGGCGGGGGCCGTGGCGACCCGCAGCGGCCGGAGGACCGCTTTTTCTCATCTGATATTCAAGGTCGCAGGCATGGGGGTTTGCCTGCTGATTTTGCCTCTTTTCCTGGATGTTCTAAGAAATCTCTCTTCCAGCGTCGCCCAGCAAATTGCCCTGGCCCATTTTTTGATGAATTCAGTCATCGTCCTGCTTTTTATTTTTTTGCTGAAACCTTTTGCCGTCCTGATGAGCACCCTTCTGCCCGGCGAAGATGAAACACTCCCCCTCTGGCCGGAATATCTCGATACCAAGGATATTGCCCGGCCGCAAAAGGCGCTGGAGAATGTCCTCAGGGAACTCAGGCGACAGATGAATCTGACGCTGCAAATGTACGCCAAAAGCATCCGGATGATTTCCCGCTACCGGGAGGCGGAAGGAAAATCTCTTTTTTATATTGATATGGTGGTTAAAAACATCCGCAAGCAAACGGTCGGATATCTGCGGAAACTATCCGCGCAAAGCCTGTCTGAGAATTTTTCCAGGAAAATCTTTGCCTACACGGCGATGACCAACGACATTGAAAGCATCAGCATCCACGTTTCAGCCATCAACCGGCTGGCCTTCCAAAAAGCCCAGAGAAAAATCAAATTCAGTCTGTTCGGCGAAAACGAATTGAACGAAATCATAAAACTCGTCAGCGAAAATTTTTCCGACGCCTTTTCCATGATGGACGGTCCCAGCGACGCCAGGCGCGCGGAAATCGAGGCGCGGGAGGAACAGGTTGACGTAAAAGTGAGGCAAGCCCGGGACAATCACCTGGAAAGATTTCACAAACGCCTTTGCGACCCGGAAGCCGGCCCCATCTTCATCGAAATGCTGCTCCATCTGGAGCGCCTTTCCGATCTGTGCAACAACGTCGCCGAATACATGTGCGATATCGGGGAAAACTAGCCCGGACCGCGACACCTGTCTGTCTCTCTTCATGAAAGAAAACGGGTTGCTCTTCCCTCCGATTTCTTCTATAATAAGCACAATAAGCGTCTCGCTTGAACATTCCCGCAAGGAGGTATCAAGATGAATAAAAGAATGAGCGCGCTGAAATTTGCCCTGGAAAATGAACAGAAGGAAAGGGAGTTTTATCTGGCCAACGCCCGCCGGACAAAAAACCTTGCCGGCAAGAACATGTTCAAGCAAATCGCCGAGGAAGAAAAAGAGCACTACGAAATGCTGAAAAAGCTTTTCTCCGCTTGGGAAGGAAAAAGCAAGTGGCCGGAAACCATTTCCTTAAAGACAAAAAAATCACTGGCCAGCCATATCCTCAAATCCATGGCGGACAAGAAAGCCGCATACATCAAGGGCAACGACGATGATCTGAAAGCCGTCCGCACCGCTATTGATTTTGAGGCGCGGGGCATGGCGCTGTATACAAAATTGGAGGAAGGCAGCGCCGACCCGAAGGAAAAGGCTTTCTTCAATTTGCTGGCCGGCATCGAACGGCAACATTTCATGTCCCTTCGCGATACAGAAGAGTTTCTCATGGATCCCGCCTCGTGGTATCAGAAAACGGAACGGGCCTCTCTGGATGGCGGCTGAAAATCATTTCCTTTCAGTTCTCGCTCGCTAAAATCTGCTCCAGCTTTGTGTTGAGTTCTTCCCAGTCATCATAGGATTTTTCCAGTTCTTCATTGATGACCTTCAGCTCCAAACTGATGGCTTTAACTTTCTGCGCGTCTTTGTGAGTCTCAGGCAGGCACAGGGATTCTTCGTGCCGGGCTTTTTGGGTTTCCAACCTTTCTATTTTGCGCTCCAGAGCCGTCAATTCTTTCCGGCAGGCGCTTTTGATCCCGGAGATCCTGTTTCTGGCTTCGGCTTCCATCCTTTTTTGTTCTTTCGTTTTAAAGCCGGTCCGGGAAATCTTCTTTTCTTTTTTCCAGGCATCCTCCCGTGCCGGAAGCGTTTCTTGTCCCCGCTTCTCAATGAAATAGGAATAATTACCGTCGTAGTGATGGATGGCTCCGTCCCGGAGTTCAAACACTCGGTTGACAAGCCGGTCAAGAAAATAACGGTCGTGTGAAACAATCGCCACAGTGCCGTGATAGTGAATCAGGGCGTCTTGAAAAACCTCCTTGGTTTTGATGTCCAGATGGTTGGTCGGTTCATCCAGAATTAAAAAATTGGTGTCCAAAAGCATGATTTTCAAAAGGGCGAGACGCGATTTTTCCCCGCCGGACAGAACCGCCACGGGCTTGAAAATATCGTCGCCGGAAAAGAGAAAGGCCCCCAGGAGATTTCGTTTCACTTGGTCGGATGCGCCGGTCGGCAAGGAATTGATTTCTTCCCAGACGGTATTTTCATAATGGAGATTCTGGGCGCTTTCTTGGGAAAAGAAAGCCATGTTCACGCCGTCTCCATATTGTATCAATCCGCGGGAAGGCTGTTCGGAAAGGCTCAACAGGCGTGAAAGGGTTGATTTTCCCGAACCGTTCACGCCGACAAAAGCCACTTTGTCGCCGCGGAACAAAGTGAAATGGATATTTTCAAAGACCGTCAGGTCGCCGTAACGATGCGCCAGATCCCGCACCTTCACCACTTCTCTGGCGCTTTTCTTTGCCTCGGGGAAATGCATCACGACGGATTTTGTCTTCCCCTCCATCCTGACTTCGGCAAATTTCTCCAGCATTTTGATGCGGCTCTGCACCTGAGCGGCTTTGGTGGCCTTATAGCGGAAACGCTCCACGAACTCCTCTGTCTTTTTGATTTGCGCCTTTTGCAACTCCATGGTTTTTCTCAAAGCAGCCAGGCGCCTTTCCTTTTCCTCAAGATAAAAGGAGTAATTCCCCTTATACAGATGGATCGTCCCCGAGGAAAGTTCCGCAATCTGCGTGGTAATCTTATCCAGAAAGAAACGGTCATGCGACACAACGATGAGGGTCCCGGCGTAATCCTTCAGATACGCCTCCAGCCATTCCATGCTTTCCGTATCCAGATGATTGGTCGGTTCGTCCAGAAGCATGATCTCCGGTCCGGCCAGCAAAATGGATGTCAGCAAAATGCGCATTTTCCAGCCGCCGGAGAACGCATCGCAATTCTGCGCGAAATCATTTTCGCGGAAACCGAATCCTTTCAGAAACTGTTTGGCTTTGGCCTCAAACGCGTAACCGTCCATAACGGCGAATCGGGAAAGCGCGTCGGAATAGGCTTGCGATAACATGTTGTAGGGAGATGTGTTGGGCCTGACCTGCGACAACCGACGCTCCAGGTCGCGGATGGATTCCTCCAGGGCCGCCAATCCGCTTCTTTGCTTCAGAAAATCCATCAGGGGAACGGGCTCGAGTTCCGCCAGGTCCTGCGGCAGATAGCCGATTTGTATGTTCTTTTTACCGGCAATCTCTATCGCGCCGGCCTCCGGGTGCACCTGTCCCAAAATCATCCGAAAAAGCGTCGTCTTGCCGGCACCGTTTTCACCCACCAGTCCAATGCGGTTTTTCGGATGAATTGTCCAATTGAGATTATCGAACAGCTTCTTATCCAGAAAGGACAAACTGACGTTGCGGAAATAAATCACTTTAAAAAAGCCCCTAACATCGCTTCTTTTATAGGGAAGATTTTTCAAGATGTCAATTTGGATATGACAGGTCAGCGCTTCGTGCGGAAAACAAGCTTTAAGGGCACATGGTCAAACCCAAACTGTTCACGGATCTGATTCATCAGATAGCGCTTATAGGAAAAATGAATGCCCTGCGCGTGGCTCACAAAAAAAACAAAGGTGGGCGGCTTGATATCCGTTTGCGTGGCGTAGAAAATCTGAATCGGTTTGTTCCGATATCGGGGGGCTGGATTTTTCTGCACGGATTTCTCGATCAACGCGTTCAGCGAAGCCGTCGGTATTCTTTTGGTGTATTGCTCGTAGACACGGTCCGCCAGCTCAAAGATTTTCGATGCGCGCTGCCCCGTCGCGGCGGAAACAAACATAATCGGGGCAAAATCCATAAATTTGACTTTCTGCCGGATGTCCTCGACATATCGGCCCACGGCGGCATTGTCCTTTTTGATCTTATCCCATTTGTTGACAACGATAATGCAGACCTTGCCGCGCTCATAGGCCAGGCCGATGATTTTGACATCCTGCTCGGTGATCCCTTCCTCGGCGTCGATCAAGGTCAGCGCCACATCGCAGCGGCTGATGGATTTCAGGGCCTGAACGACGCTGTATTTTTCCAGCGCCTGACTGATTTTGCTTTTTCGGCGGATGCCCGCCGTGTCAATGAGGAGATATTTTTTTCCATGAACCTTGACCGTGGAATCAATCGCGTCGCGGGTCGTGCCCGGCACGGGATTGGCGATATTCCGGGGCTCGCCCAAAATTCGATTCACCAATGATGATTTCCCGACGTTGGGCCTGCCGACGATGGCGATAGCCATCACGGCTTCTTCTTTCTCCTCTTCAGCGCCTTCGGGAAAATCACGCACCACCTCTCGCAAAAGTTCGTCCACGCCGATCCCATGCTGGGCGGAAATGGGATAAATGTCATCCACGCCAAGACGGAAAAAATCAGGAAGCATCGCTTTGTGACGCTCACCGTCAACCTTGTTGGCCGCATAAAACACCTTTTTGTTTTTCCCCCTCAGCTGCTTAGCGATTTCCTCGTCGGAAACGGTCAGCCCCTCCTGACCGTCCATCAAAAATACAATCACATCCGCTTCTTCTATGGCCAGATTCGTCTGTTCGCGCATCTGCACGAGAATTTCCTCCTCCGAGCAGGGTTCAAAGCCTCCGGTATCAATCAGGGTGAATTTCTTTTCATCATAAACGCAATCCATGTAATTGCGGTCTCGCGTGGCTCCGGGTTCATCAATGACAATCGCCTTCTGCTTCCCTGCGATTCTGTTGAAAAGCGTGGATTTACCGACATTGGGGCGGCCGATAATCGCTATGACCGGCTTTAACTTCATAGACAACCTCAACGTTTCAGAATTCCGAATTCCCGCAGCATTTTATCGGATGTGGTCCATTCTTTACGCACGCGAACAAATAATTCCAGAAACACCTTCGCACCGAAAAGATTTTCCATGTCCTTGCGGGCCTCCGTGCCGATGGTCTTGAGCATCGCTCCCTTCCTGCCGATGACGATGGCCTTTTGCGAATCCCGCTCCACGTTGATGGTCGCCCGAATATGAATGACATTTTTGGCTTCATCTTCCGTAAAGGAATCAATCTCCACTGCTGTAGAATAGGGAATTTCCTGCTTGGTATGCAGCGTTATTTTCTCCCGGATAAATTCCGCGGCAATAAATCTTTCCGTGGCGTCCGTCTGAATATCGTCGGGATAATATTTGGGGCCTTCCGGAAGCATATCTTTTACGGCGCTCAATAACTCATCAACGCCGTAACCGGTCAACGCGGAAATGGGAAAAATTTCCTGATATTCATAAAGCTTTCGAAATTGATCCATCAGGGGAAGAAGAAATTTTTTTTCCATCACATCAATCTTATTCATCGCCAAAATGACCGGCACTTTTATTTGTCCCAGTGACTCAATCAGAAACAAATCTTGCGGATGCGCGCCTGCGTTGGCTTCTATGAGCATTAACAGCACGTCGACGCTTCCGATGGTTTCCCGCGCGGTCTGAACCATGGCCCGATTCAACGGCGTCTTGGGTTGGTGTATTCCCGGCGTGTCCAGAAAAATCAGCTGGGCGTCAGGATAATTTTTGATGCCGGTGATCCGGTTGCGGGTGGTTTGCGGCTTGGGGGTAATGATGGATATTTTGTCGCCCAAAATGGCGTTGAACAGCGTGGACTTGCCCACGTTCGGCCGCCCCACGATCCCGATAAACCCCGATCTAAACATACGCCCCCTGCTCCTCATGGATTCCCGGAATTCTCACGCTGCAGGCGGCACCGCCGTCCGCCAACAACGTGATCTCGCCTCTTTTCTGTTGATGCGAAGACTCTACGACGAAATCTGTAAACGGGCAAAGCGCTTTTATCGCCGCTAAATTCATCTTATGATGACCGCAAAAACAGGACACATCCCGGCCGGATAAAATAAATTTAAGATTGGTTACCCGGAAAGACAACCGCTCCAGGAGTTTCATCGTGTATTCCAAAAAAACAGCGGACAGCACCAGACTGCCGAAAGCGGGATGAAGCGGACCGGCCAAAACATTGCCGGGTTCGGCCATCTCTGGCGTTTCATGCAAGCCCATCCTGATGACCCCGATGCCCGCTTCGGTCAGCCTGACCCACGCCGTTTTGCACAGCTGCACAGCCTGCTGAAGATCCAGGGGCCGGTAATCGCCCCGCAGAAACATTTCCGCCAGCCGCGTTTCCTTCAAGACAACAACGGGGTGAATCCTGACGGTGTCGGGCTTGAGCCGGATGGTTTGATCCAGGGAGTGGTAAAAACCCTCTTCCGTATCCTGGGGAAGCCCGACCATGAGATGCAATCCCGTGCGGAAACCATTTTCCTTCAAGAGGCAAACGGCCCTTTCCGTATCGGCGGCCAAATGCCCTCTCTGCGCCTGTCTCAAAACCTCGTCAACGAACGACTGAGCCCCGATTTCCACCGTTTTAACTCCATATTTTCTCAGCAGGGGCAGCGCATCGCCGGTGATGTCGTCGGGCCGAGTTGAAATTCTGATGGAATCAATGAATCCCTCTTCAACATACTTATATGCCCATGAAAGCAACTGCTCCTGGTAGACGACATCGGCGCCCGTAAAACTGCCACCATAGAAGGCCACTTCCACTTTTCTGGATGGGTCCCGCTTCCACGCCAGAGACGCGCGGACTTCCCTGTCGAGTGAGTCCTGGGTCAATCTTCGCGGAAAATCGCCGGCCGATATGCGTTGATTGCAAAAGACACAACGATACGGACAGCCCTCATTCATCATGAAGAAAGGAATGATGAAGGGACTTGTCACAATCCTTTTACCTGTTTTCTTCATTTTTCAGCATTTCCCATATCTGTTTTGCCGCCTGCTGTTGGGCCTCCTTTTTGCTCGTGCCCGTCCCCCTGGCCTTACAGCCATCCTGAACCGACACTTCCACCGTAAAAATCCTGGCGTGTTCCGGTCCATCCGATTTGATCAACGTATAAACCGGCAATGTCTTGTATTGCTTCTGACAAAACTCCTGCAGGGCGGTCTTGTAATCAAAATAGAAATCCAGCAAATTCATTTTTGCCAGCGCGGTTTCAATGAGCCTGTCCAGAACCCTTTGGGTCGTTGCAAAATCGGCATCCAAGAACACGGCGGCAATGACCGCTTCTAAAGCATCGGCCAGCAAAGTTTTTTTCTCGCGGCTTCCGGAGAGTTCTTCTCCTCGACCCAGTAAGAGACCCGTACCGAGATCCAAAAACCCAGCGATCCTGGCCAGGTTTTTTTCGTTAACCAATGCCGCGCGGAGTCGAGTCAACTGGCCTTCTGGAAAATGCTCATATTTCTTAAAGATGAAATCACTGACGCATAAACCCAGCACAGCGTCACCCAGAAATTCCAGCCTCTCGTTATCCTCTAAGGATCCCTGAGGGTTTTCGTTGACATAGGATTTATGCGTCAGCGCCTGGGAAAACAGGCTGATATTTTGGAAACAATATCCCAGTTTCTTCTCAAGTTTATGCAAAAGCAACTGTCTTTCTTGATCGATTTCCAAACTTTTCATGTCCAATCCATCATGCGGTAAGGTGTTTTCTTCTTACGGGAAAAACACCTGATTCGCAACATATAAGTTCCTCAAAGCGTTTGGGCTTATTTCACCCAGATTTTATTGATTGATTAATAGCCGATTCGTGATAAAATTACAAAAAAATTCGGGAAAAAGGAGAAAGGATCATGGACGCGGTCGTAAGCTATTTTAGCGCTCATCCGATGGTCTTGGCGATCGGAATTTTTCTCATCGTCATATTTGTCCTGAACTTTATCTTCAAAAGCCTGTTCAAACTCATCTTGGTGGTTCTTGCCATTTTGATAGCGACCATCGGCTATTACTACATCACCGATCCCCAAAAAATTCCCCAGCCGATCCAGGGAGTGGCCGAAGCAGTAAAATCGGGAGTTGACGACTTCGTTGACAAGAGCAAGAGTTTTTACGAGGACAGCAAAAATCTCTATAAAAAAGGCAAAGAAGCACCCGGAGACGTCAACAAGCTACTGAAAAAATCGGAAGAGGAAGTCGGCAAAAAATAATCGCCGTTAAAGCAGGTTGATTTCCATCGCGCGGACCGGGCAGGCGGAAACGCACAGTTCACACCCGTTGCATTTTTCCGGATCAAACAGAACCCGCTGGGTCTTGACCTCAAAATACAAAGCGCCAGTCGGACAGAAACCGGTGCAGGCTCCGCAGTGAACGCATTTATTGGCATTCTGACTGACGCTTTTGGAAAGCGGCTCCACCTTGAGCCCCATTTCTTTGAGAAACCGAATGCCGTTATCAAAATTCTCACGGGAACCGCTCAATTCCAAAACGATGACGCCTTCACGCTTCGGAAAAATTCTGGCCTTTAAAATGTTAAAAACAAGATTATGCTGCTTCACCAGCTGATAAATAACTGGCTGCTGAACAGTTTCCGGCGTGTAATGAATAACAATCTTTTTTGAATACATATTTCAAACCCAATGAAATATTTAAAAGACTAAGATATAGAAAAAATATTGTCAAGGTAATTTGCTTCTCTTCAAAACATTGATCGGTGAAAATTTAAACGGTTTCCAAAAGTTCGGACCAACGGATTTTTTTGAAAGTTTTATGTAGCGGATGGTCATCTTCTACCAGACGATACTCATAGCGAACAAAAATTTCATCGGCAATGTTCTTGACTTCTCCAGGATCCACCACGTCATCATTTTTGCCGTGGTAAATAATCGCCGGCACTTTCAATTTTTTGCCGGGTTTCCTCTGAAATTCGGGAAGATTCAGTGCCGGAGCCAGCAAAATCAATTTTTTTATTTTTCCCTCGTGTTCCATCGCGTATTGAACAGCCATCAAACCACCATAACTGGAACCCACAAGGATTAGATTATTTTTATTTTCCAGTAGTTTCTGCAGTTTCTTCATTCGGGTCGAAAAATCCCCCGTAAAATCTTCTATCACCATTCCGGGAAAATGACAGGCGAAAAAACGTCCTTTTGTTCCGTGGGCCGTGCTTTCTAAACCATGAATGAAAACCAGCGTATTTCTGTTTCCCATAAAAATGAACCTCTCTAAAGAATTGCATTGTGTTACCGCCGACGGTGTGCTATCAATGCCCCGATTTTATGAAGGAGCGTGATGATGGCATTGGTTTTACCCTTTAAGGCGGTGCGTCCGCAACAAAAATTTGCAGCACAAGTGGCTGCTCTGCCCTATGATGTCATGACCAGAGAGGAAGCAAAAAAAGCCGTCGGGGGCAGCCCGCTGAGTTTCATGCATGTGGAAAAATCTGAAGTTGACGTTCCGGACGGAACGCCGACTCACGACGATTTGATTTACCTTACGGCAAAACGCAACTTCATCGACATGAGGATCAAAGGAATCCTGATTCAGGATGAGAAACCGTGTTTTTATGTGTACAGACAGAAAATGGGCTCGCGGATTCAAACAGGCATCGTCGGTTTGATGAGCGCAAAAGACTATGATGAGGGAAAAATCAAAAAACACGAACTGACCAGAAAAGACAAGGAAGAGGACCGCATCAGACACATTGACACCGTCAACGCCCAAACCGGTCCGGTTTTTATCGCCTACCGCGAAAGGCCGAAACTCGATGAAATCGTCCGTCAGATCACCACTGGCGCTCCGGAGTATGATTTTGTCTCCGACGACGGCATTGCTCACACGGTGTGGGTTGTTGAGGATACGCAAACGGTAGAGAATATCAAAAAAGAATTCCATGCCGTTGATACCCTCTACATTGCGGACGGCCATCACCGCGCCGCCGCCGCCGCCGCGGTGGCCAAAAAAAGACGCACCCGGGGAACACCGGGCGACGGTCTCCCCGAATGCGAGCTTGTTTTGGCCGTGTTTTTTCCCCACTCCCAGCTGAAGGTAATGGATTACAACCGCGCGGTGAAGGACTTAAACGGCTTGACGCCGGATCAATTCATCGAGAAAATCAGCTCCGCTTTCACGGTCACGGGAGATTTCCAGGAAAGAGCTCCGCAACAGCTCCACGACTTCGGCATGTATCTGGGCGGCCGATGGTACAAGCTGACCGCCCGAAGGGGCACCTATGACGAAACCGATCCGGTGGCCAGTCTGGATGCCTCCATCCTTCAGGAAAATCTTCTGGGTCCTGTTCTGGGCATCAAAGATCCCCGCACCGATGAACGAATCAAATTCATCGGCGGCATCCGGGGCATGGATGAACTGGAAAAACTGGTCAATCAAGAAGGCTACGCGGTTTCCTTCTCGCTTTATCCCACAACCATGGAGCAGATTATCCGAGTCGCCGATGCCGGAGCCATCATGCCGCCCAAATCCACGTGGTTTGAACCGAAATTGCGCAGCGGACTTTTCACCCACAAACTGGATGGATGATCCCCCCTTTGTGTTATGGAAGAAGAAACGCTCGATGAAATTCTCAACGGTCAAATCAAAGTCTTCCAGAACAAAAAGGGCTATCGTTTTTCCATTGATTCCCTGTTGCTCGCCCATTTTATCGCCTTGAAGCCCCGCGCAAAAATCCTTGAACTCGGCTGCGGCAGCGGCGTGATTCTCCTAATCCTGGCCAAACGTTTTCCCCGGTTGAAATTCACCGGTTTAGAAATTCAGGACCACCTTGTTTTATTGGCTCAAAGAAATGTTCAACTCAACCGTCTCGAAAACAACGTGAATATCATTGGAGGAGACGCGAAGGAGATAAGGAAAATCTTTCCATCCAACACTTTTGACGCCGTTTATTTCAATCCGCCATACCGCAAATTGAATTCCGGAAAAATGAATCCGCATCTGGAAAAGGCCATCGCCCGGCACGAAATCAAAGGATCGCTGGAAGTGTTCTTGATGGCCGCGCAATATCTGTTAAAGGAAACGGGTTCTGTTTTTGCCATTTATCCGGCGAAACGACTGGTAGAACTTGTTTACCTGTTCCGTCGGAGCCGAATGGAACCCAAGAGGATGAAGATGGTCTTTTCCGACACAGCCTCCGATGCGACCTTCACTTTAGTGGAGGGGAAAAAAGGATCCGGCGAAGAACTCAAGCTGGAACCGCCGCTCTTCATCTATGAAGAAAACAAGTGTTACTCAAAAGAAACTCTTAAGATATTTCACGAACTTTCCGTTGCTCCCTCTGACGGCGGCGGCTGATTTCCAGTTGCATCACCCGCTTGAGTATCTCAGCCAGCTCGCGATCAGCGAGTGTTTCCGTGCACTGTGCGATTATTTCGCGGTCCCGCTTTTTAAGACCTTTCATCGGCACCGAAAGAATACCGTGTTTTTCCCTTTCCTTCTCCTCATGAAGTTGATACCCCACGTGAAAACGGATTTCCCGTACCAGCTGTTTTCCCGATAATTGATTCAATTTTTCCAGGACTTCCTGTTTCATGAAATGAAGCTGCTGCACCCAAACCGAAGAAACCGTTCTGACAAACAAAATGCCATTTTTAAAGCAATCCGGCTGTGTTTTTGAGGCAATCTGATCGCCGACGGCTTGTGACCACAGTTTGCGCAACAAGTTCTCCTCCATCCTCTCTGCCATGCCTTTTCTTTTCATGGCGGCAAAAAGAATATCTCCGATGGCGATCAGCTGCGGCTGTTTTTTTCTTCTCATGGAAATTTTTATGACACAAACATCAAAATTGGTCAAGGAGCACAAAAAAAAAGCGGAGAGATAAAAATCTCCCCGCCCGTTATTGACCCGATCCTTTTTTAGACAGCAAAGGATTCTTCAGGAATGTTCATAGCGCTCTGTTCATCCTGCTTGATGTTTTCCAGATGTGCGGGAACAAGGGCCGTAATTCGGTTAATGAAGAACCGGGCACCCTCAATCTTGCCGCGATAGAAAGCTTTCTCCATCTCCGGCGTATCCGCAGCAAAGAACTTCGGCAATGCAATCGTAGCCATTTTGAGGTGCAGCCAGCCCACAATAGCATCGCCCAGACAGGTCAGATAATCGCAGGCGCCGATCAGCGGAACGAAAGGCGTCGTCTTGATCATCTTCGAGAAGGCCAGAGCGGTTTCACCGCAACCATTCAGAGCCTTTTCTACGACTTCCGCTTCCTTCTTGAAGGCATCAACCTTCTTGGCTTCGTCCACGTCTTGTTTAATGTAATTAAACAGGTTCATGAAGTAGGCGCCTTTTTTCAGACCCAGTTTGCGTCCGAGCAGGTCAAGAGCCTGAATACCGTTGGTGCCTTCATAAATCTGGTTGATCTTGTTGTCTCTCATCATCTGCTCGACCGGATATTCACGGCAGAAACCGTATCCGCCGTAGGTCTGAACGGCAAGTTCCGTCACTTCCTGACCTCTGTCCGTGCAGTAGGCTTTGACGATCGGCGTAAGCACTTCAATCATGCCATGCCAGTATTCGTGTTCCTTCTCCATTTCTTCTTTATTCACGTTGGGATCCATCGCCAACGCCCACATCGCATTGATTTCTTTGTCCATGCAGTAGTAGCAGAACAGCGCAAGCGCTCGTAAACCTTCCGATATGGATTTCATTCTGATGAGCATTCTGCGAACGTCCGGATGCTGAATAATCGGAACAGCCGGCGCATTTTCATCTTTCAGGGCCATCGCGATGATGTTCTGTCCCTGAATTCTCTGTTTGGCATAATCCAGCGCATGCAAATAAGCAGCCATGGACAGCGAAGCGCCCATCATGCCGACGCCCTGACGTTCTTCGTTCATCATGACGAACATGATCGGCATACCCTGACGTTCCTCGCCCATCAGATAACCGATGCACTTGTTATCCGAACCGAAGTTCAAGGTACAGGTGGCATTGCCGTGGATACCCATCTTGCTTTCGATGTTACCGCACTGCACATCGTTGGGTTCCAGCAGTTCGCCCTTTTCATTGAACCGAATCTTGGGAACCATGAAAATCGAGATACCTTTTGTGCCTTTGGGGTCGCCTTCAATTCTGGCCAGAACGGGATGAATAATGTTCGGGGTCAGGTCATGATCCCCGGCGGAGATGAAGCTCTTGGTGCCGACGATGGAATAGGTTCCATCCGGATTTCTCTTGGCGCTTGTCTTCAACGCTCCGACGTCAGAACCGGCGCCCGGCTCCGTCAGACACATAGTTCCAGCCCATTCTCCGGAGTAGGTTTTCTCCAAAACCACTTTTTTCAACGGATTGTCGTTGGGCAGGAACTGCTCAAACAATCTTGCCGCTCCATGGGTCAGACCGGGATACATTACGAACGCCTGATTGCAGGCCAAAAACATATTGGCGCAAGCGGCCGCGATGACCGCGGGAAATCCCTGACCGCCGACTTCCGGCTGGTCAGCCATGGCCAAATATCCAGCTTCGCAATAAAGTTTCCAAAGCCTTTTATACGCTTCAGGTGTTGTTACTTTACCTTTTTCAAATGTTGCTTCAACCGGTTTGCGATGAACTTCGTCGGGATAGGTCGGGGCAAGTTCCTGCTCGGCAAATTTTGCCGCCTGATCCAAAGCCATATTACAGGTATCAGCATCGAAATCTGTATAACGGCCATGACCGAGTAATTGCTCCTGTATCTTGAACAACTCAAACAATTGGAATTTAATATCCCTTAAATCAACCCACTGACTCGCCATATTATCCTCCTTAACTTTTTAGTTGGTTATATTTTTTGCTCTTTAAAATTAACGAGCTACTTCCTTGCTCATTCTGGAAATATTTGACTGTCAGTTTAATAAAAATCCGACCCAGCAATAACACCATGACTGAAAGTCAGTTTTGGGTTCTTATACATCTCAAAAACATTGATGTCAACAATTATGTATCCTTAAAGATGATTTTTTTTAAAGGAAATGTGAATCTAAATAAAATAAAAAATATCAATAACTTAAAAATATATTTGTGTGGCGGTGTTTTATAATCATGCAATAAAATACCGCATCCCCTGAAAGAGGAGCAAAAACATAAATTGAAAAACGGCATTTTTAACTTTTGGATTGCTGGAAAAAAATCCTTTGCCTTATCTATCGACCGCCAGATAATATTCGGAAATTTCGTAAATCGCATAGTCCATCATCAGCATAATTCTCATAATACTGTCTATGGCCTGGCTGTGTTCGATGGCGTTGATGAAGATCGCTTGAAAATCAGCAAAAAGCCACATCTGGCGGCGCATCAGCACCAACGCGTATATGGATTCGTGAAGAGGGATGCCCATTGCGTGACATTTTTTTGCGTACTTATAAAAATATTCTTTGGTGACCGTGAACCGATCGTCAGGCACCAGTAATTTTCTCAAGTTTTGATAAAAGTCCACCGCATAAACAATTAATTTTTCCTTTGGAATATTCTGATAATGAGGAGTTCTTTTATTTTTCTGAACCTCTGCAGCCCAATACCTGGCGATCTCTTCAGCGTTTTGCTCGGTCACATCAAGAAGTTTTATGGAATCTACCATGGCGGATCTCCTTTCTTTTTTAGCAATGATATAAAAAACGTTACGATATTACTTCTTATTCTTTTTCATGAGTTCCTGATATTCTTTCGTCACTTCATAAGAGGCGTAATCAAACAGCAAAATGGTTCTGCCCAGCGTGTCCATTGCCTGCATCTGATCAATGCTCGACGTAAATATGGCCTGAAATTCCGCATATAACCAGATATGCCTTCTCATAAGCACCAGGGCATACAACGTCTCATTCAGCGGAATTCCCAATGCGTAACTATCCTGGGCGTAGCTTCTGAAATACCGCAAAACATCATCCGTAATTTTTTCATCCAGAAACATTTTACTGAAATTCTGATAAAATCTCACGCAGTGATAAATGATCACCTCTTCGTCCAATTTTCGGTAACTGGGGGTCTTGGAATTCGCTTTTACGTCTTTCGCCCATCGTTGCGCGATTTTAGCCGCATGTTTTTCGGCCAGTTCCACATACTTAATGGCGTAACTTTTCATACCCGCCTCCTTTCGATGTTCATGATTAAATAATTTCTTTTTTTATAATATAAAACATGGCTCTGTATTTGACAATGTTTTTTTAAATTTTATTTCAAATACAGCGTTTCAATCCCACAGAGCAAGACTGCCCTCAAGATTTCCTTGACATACCCAACCGAAATTTTTATAGTTCACAACCAAAATATCCCATCTCGTTTCCAACAAAAAAATAAAGGAGAAAAATCTTGCGATGAAGATGAAAAAGCTGGTTTTAATCTCTGTGACATGTATGATTCTTCTAACAACAGGCTGCGCTTATTTGGGCATGAACACCATTCCGCTGCAGGATTTAAAGGCCAAATACGCCGACTCGGAATCAAAAATCATTCATATCGACGACATGGATATCCACTACAAAGACGAGGGCCAGGGACCCGTATTAATTTTGCTGCACGGCGTCTGCGCGTCCTTGCACACCTGGGACGGTTGGGTGCAAAGACTCAAAGGCCATTATCGCATTATCCGGCTGGACATACCGGGATTCGGAATTACCGGTCCGGCGGCTGACCCGTCGCTTTACCAGATTGAACCCGCTGTGGATCTCTTTGAAAAGCTTGTCGATGAAATGAAGCTCGAGAAGTTTTACCTTGCCGGGAACTCGCTCGGCGGGTATATCGCCTGGAATTACACGCTCAAACATCCTGACAAAGTGGAAAAACTTATTTTGATAGATTCCGTGGGGTTCCCCCAGCCGCTGCCTTGGCTTTTGTCTTTTGCCAGCAATCCCGTTATCCGCCCATTCGCCCGCCATATGATGCCCCGGTTTTTGTTCGATATGGCAGTCAAGGAAGTTTTCGGTGATCCGTCAAAAGTCACGAAAGAATTGAGAGACCGCTATTTCGAACTGGCCATGAGAGAAGGCAACAAAGGCTCATACGTGGAAGTTTTCACGGTCATGAGGAAACTCTGCAAAAACGAAAATCTCTCCAAGGGAATCCGTGACATCAAAACTCCAACGCTGGTCATGTGGGGAACAAAAGACAAGTGGATACCCTTCAAATATTTTGAGAACTGGAAAAGAGAGTTGCCCAGCGCCAGATTCATTCAATACGAAGGCGCCGGACACACGCCCATGGAAGAAATTCCGGATGAAACGGCGCGCGACGCGTATTATTTTCTTTCCGGGAAGCTTTAAACGATTGGCTTAAAAAATCCAATTATTTTACTGTCGAAAAAAAGGGAGCTCGATGAAGTCACCCGAGCTCCCTTTTGATTTGATTCGCCCCAGCAGCGGGATTACACTCTGCTCAACATGGTCGCTCCGGCATTGCCGAAAGCGCCGCACAGAGAAGCCACGCCGTATTTGGCATCTTTGAAATCCGTCTTCATGATATTATGCAGCGTCACCAGGATGCGGCATCCGCTTTCTCCCAACGGATGACCCAGCGCCAAAGCGCCGCCCCAGACATTGACATTGTCAAAAGGCGCGTTCTGCGCGATGCCCAATTCTCTCAGGCAGGCCAATGACTGGCTGGCGAAAGCTTCATTGAGCTCCCACACACCGATGTCGCTGACTTTCTTGCCCGTGCGCTCCAGCAGTCTCTTCACGGCGGGAACAGGACCCATGCCCATGATCGTGGGATCGCAACCGCCCAAGGCGCCGGCTTCGTATTTAATGCTGTAAGAGAGACCGAGCTTGTCCGCCTTGGAGCGTTCCATCAACAGCAGAGCGGCGGCGCCGATGGTCAAAGGCGAAGAGGTGGCTGCCGTAACGGTTCCATCCGGTTTGAAAGCGGGCTTCATCGTCGCCATCTGTTCCATGGAAATGTCGCCGCGAATCCACTGATCGGTATCCACCATGAAGGGCGTGCCGTCATCTTTGAGTCCCTCGATGGGAATGATTTCGTTCTTGAATTTTCCGGCTTTTGTCGCCGCATCGGCTTTTTTGTGGCTCCAGAAAGCCATCGTTTCCATATCCACGCGGCTGATTTTGTACATTTCGGCAACTTTTTCAGCGGTGGCGCCCATGGGCAGGTCAAGAATGTTGTAACGATTGGCCAGACGCGGAGGGAAATCCATATGCATGGCCATGAAGACTTTCTGCATGTCTTCCACGCCGGCGGCTATGTAAACGTCGCCTTCACCGCACATGATGGCGCGTGCGGCATGCTGGGTCGCCGCCATTCCGGAAGGACACTGCATCGTCAGAGTGTTGGTCGGAACCGATTCCGGAAATCCGCCGGCCAGCCAGGCCAGACGTCCGATGTCGTTCTGCATGCCTGTAATGTTGGCGCAACCGACGAACACGGATTCGACATCTTCCGGTTTGATTTTGGGATTGCGGGCGAACAAACCGTCATACACTTTGGTCAGAACTTCGTCCGGCCTTAAGGCTCTGAACCAGCCTTTTTCATTGTGAGCCCGAGAATTAGCGGACCTTACACCATCGATAATTACACATTCACGCATTTTATAGCCTCCTCTTTAGTTATTGTTTTATTTTTCATCAAACAAAGCGCACAATGATCAATACAAGACTCATCGAAGAACGGCTTTTTACAACCCTCATAGGGATAATGAGGATTTTCCTCCGCTTACCTAAGGACCTGGAAGCCACTTGCCCAAAATCAACAGCAGATAAAAGCCTCGATTATCCTGTACTTTTACACATTACGCTTTTTGACGGCGGAAGTATAAGCACAAAGAAATTCCATGTCAATAAAATTTTACTGCCGGTCATAATTTCATGATTCTTTTGATGAAATGATGAGGATTGCGAAATTCAATTATATGAAATTATTCATTGTTTTAACTATATCCTCATCCAGGTCGGCTCCTCTGGATTCATAGTCATCAACAATGGTTTTCAATTTCGCATAAATTTCTTTTTGAGCCAGATCATCCGTCTTATGGAAAGCGCCGAGCCGCCTTCCCAGCCGGAAAATCAGCCTGTCTTTTGGAGATAGTTCAAAATATTTTCTTGTGACCGACAGTATTTTTTCTTTGTCTTCGGGCAATTTCCCTTCGATATTTTCTAGAAGATTTAAAATATGATCGCTGACAATATGCGTCCCATGAACTTCCAGATTTTCCATAAACAGCTGGATCTCCCCGATAATGTCATCGTCATTGAGCGGCTCGAAAGCACCTGCCTGCTTCAGTTCATCCAGTTTCGTCCCCGGCACGATATGAAGCGTCCGCAGGCGGATGAAATCCGGATTGATTTCATTTAAAACCCTTGCGGTATCGATAGCGTGCCGCAAGCTGAATTTTTTCCCCCCGAGCCCGGGCATCACGTATTCACTCAGCTCAATGCCACCCTGCTTGACATTCAAGCCGGCTTTAACGTGGTCAGCCACCGTCACGCCCTTGTGAATCAACGATAAAACTTCGTCGCAGCCGCTTTCCATCCCGATGTGAATGCGCGTCAGGCCGGCTTGCTTCAGTTGCTTGAACTCTTCCGGTGTCTTTCTCGCCGCCGTATGCGACCGGCAATAGGAAGTGATTCTTTTGACGTTTGGAAATTTTTCTTTCAAGAAATTGAGAATTTCCAGGAGATCCGCCGTTTTCAGAATCAGTGAATTGGCGTCCTGTAGAAAAACGTTCTCGCCGCCGAAATAAAGCCAGGCCGCCACCGCAATGCAATGATCATCCTGATAATCTCTGCTGCCGTAAATATACCGAAGGACGTTGCGATTCACCGCCCCACCCTCCCCCAGCCGCCAGGAAAGTTGGACAATCTCATCTGCGATATCTTTCATGGACTGGATGTCTTGTTTGACTTCTTCGACTCTTCTTAATTCGAATTTGGCGCCCTGATAGGTATGACAGAAAGCGCACTTATTCCACGGACAATTCCTCGTCACGCGGATCAAGAGACTGTTGGCCTCACTGGGGGGCCGGATCGGCCCCTGCTCAAAGCGATGCTTCATGGTTTCTCCTCAAATTTATAGCAAGTCTAATATATTGACTTTTTGCTGTTTGGCAAGGATGCCGGGGGAGATTAAGGCAGATAGGCAAGCGGATCGACGGCTTTGCCTTTCAGGCGGATCTCAAAGTTGATGAACGCGTCGCCGTTTTCATCTTGCTTTCCAGCCAACGCAATGACTTCCCCTTTTTTGACCTGCTGGTCCATACCCACCAATCTTTTCTGAAGATGGGTGTAGACGGTGGCATAATGGTTTCTGTGCCGGATGATGATGGTCTCGCCATAATTTTTCAAGTAAGAGGAAAAGATCACGCGACCTGCAGCGGCCGCTTTTATTTTGGCCCTATCCCGGATGACAATTTTAATCCAGTTATGAAAAGTCTTGTTCGGCTGTTTTCCAAAACCTGTCGCGACCACCCCTTTCACCGGCCACATAAAGGTTTTCTTATCTGATGCCGTCTGCGCGGGCGATGGATAAGGCCGAAGGTCCTTCTCTTCCTTGCTCAAGTCTTTTGCTGGAGATTCTTTCCTCCACTCCTCCTTCTTTCCGGCTGCGGATTCAAGGGATGTTTTCCCGGACGGCCGGATGCTTTTTTCCGATGTTTTCGTGGATTCGCCGGCTAGACCCTTACCGCCTTCCGCTTCTTTGTTTGGGAGATGAGAAATGGCGCCGGCTGAGTCTTTTGGAGAAGAGGGATTCATTGCCGGCGTCGTTCTCTCCACGGGCGGTATGTCTTCAATAACACCGGCAGCGTTGGGAATGAACAATACCGCTCCTTCCTTGATGGCGTTGACATCTTCAATCCCGTTGATTCTTGCCAGTTCCTGAACCTCGATATTGTAGGCACGGGCGATGCTAAAGAGTGTTTCCTGTTTTTTCACCAGGTGATAGACACCGGCGGCCATCGCCTGCCGCGGACAGGACAGGCAACAAAGGTTTAAAAAAAACAAGACCAGAAAAATAAAAATTTTCGGTTTGCTCGAACAATTCACCGTTTCCACCCGCTTTCCCCGATCAGACTGACGAAACGGCATCCCCCCAAATCTTCCTTGATGATTTCCTGCGGATTTTCCGGAGAACGGGTAAACCGATACAGCGTCTGGACGTCTCGCCCGCCGACGGGCACAACCATTTTCCCTCCCACGGCAAGTTGGTCGAGCAGGTAACGGGGAACATCCGGCGCCGCCGCCGTGACAATAATCCCGTCGAAGGGCGCCTCTTCCCGCCAGCCGTAAGAACCGTCACCCACCCGAATGGCCACATTATAGAAATTCAGAGCATCCAAAATTTTGCGGGCGTCGGCCGCCAGAGAAGCGATGCGCTCGATGGAAAAAACGCGGTCCGCCAGATAAGCCAGCACGGCTGTCTGGTAGCCCGAACCGGTTCCAATCTCCAGCACCCTTTCCCGTCCCTTGAGCTCCAGGGCCTGCGTCATCAGGGCAACGATATAGGGCTGGGATATCGTCTGATGTTCGCCGATCGGAAGAGGACTGTCATAGTATGCCTGTTCAATCAGGCCCTCATCCACAAAAAGGTGGCGGGGAATCGTTTCCATCGCTTTGAGGACGCGCGGATCGCTGATGCCGCGCGCTTTAATCTGGCTTTCCACCATCCGCAGACGCGGTTTTTTAAATCGGTCCATCACTCATCAACCTGCATCTTGTTTTTCCTGTCCGGAACGCGGTAAATTTTCTCGACCATTTCATGGCGCCTCAACCCCAGCGCCTCGCGCGTGACAATCAGGTAATAGTACTGAAGCCGCGCTTTTTCACGAAAGGTGTTGTACGCGTCAATCAGGCCGTTAATTTCCTCGCAAAATATCTTTTTCTGGCGCAAAAATTCCTCCCAATTCACCTCGCCTTCCAGGGCATTGAGCAGCGACGTTTTGATTTCAATCTCTCCCTCCAGATGCTTCATCTTTTCCAGGACTTCTTCCACTGCCCAGCTTGCGCGGGTCAGAACCGCCGCTTTTTCCCGCAGCAATTCTTCCAGCAAATTGTCCTGCTGGTCTTGCTTTATTTTTTGTATCGTCTTCTGATCCATGGGACATCCCCGGCTCACACGAGCCCGTATCACTTGAACAATTATTTTTCAACCCAAAACGGGATTTGCCGGGAAAAGGAAATCCGCCGCCGTATCGCATCCGGGCATTTCGCCGACAAACCTCTTTTCGATGATGGCAAAATTAATCTTCACCGCAATAAATACAGCCGGATTCCTCGCTTTCCTGAACAATGATTTTACTCAACTGCGGCAATCGGGAATGAAGACGACGCCAAATCCATCTGGCGATGTTCTCGGACGTCGGATTTTCCAATCCGTCAATTTCATTCAAATACCGATGTTCCAGTTCGTCGCGCAGGGGTTGAAACGCTTTCACAATGTCGGCAAAATCCATCACCCACCCGAAACGCGGATCAACCTCGCCCCTGATGTGGATTTCCACCCGAAAGGAGTGGCCGTGCATGCGAGAGCATTTATGCTCCGGCCCGACATGCGGCAGACAATGCGCCGCGTCAAAATGAAACACCTTGAATATCTCCATCAAGCACCGCCTATTTTATTTTTAAAATCTTCTGGATCTGGATACTCAAACGCCATTGGGGATGCGCCAGAACGTATTGCAATGCCAGCGCCGTGTTTCTTTTGATATACCGGCCGGCCAGCGGCTGCAGAAAAAAACAATCAAAATCCATCCTGGCGTATCGTTTTGGTTCCGCACCCTTTTGGGGAAAAACGAGCTTCATCTCCTGCCCCGCGCGCACAACCAGCGGGGCATCCGCCTTGGGGCTGACACAAAGCCAATCGATGCCATCGGGTGGAACAATCGTGCCGTTTGTCTCCAGGGCCACTTCCCATCCCCGTTCATGAAGCAGGGCGACCAAGGAATCATCCACCTGCAACAGAGGCTCGCCGCCGGTTAAAACGACAAACGGCCTCGCTGTTGTCGTCTTCTTTCCCCGCGGCCAAAAGCTTTCCAGTTTATCCGCAAGCCTCCGGCCCGTCGCATACCGCCCGCCTCCCTCTCCGTCACAACCCATAAAATCCGTGTCGCAGAATCGGCAAACCGCTTTTTTCCGATCGGATTCTTTTCCCGACCACAGATTACAGCCGGAAAAACGGCAGAAAACGGCGGGACGCCCAGTATGAAAACCCTCGCCCTGCAGGGAATAGAAAATTTCCTTGACCAGATAACTCAAGAAATACCCTACTTCTTGTATTTTATGGGATCCTGAATTCCGGCTTCCCGGAATCCCTTGAGCCGCAGCAGACAGGAATCGCACCGACCGCAGGCCAGCTCCGGCGCGGGGGGATCGTAACAACTGTGCGTCAGGCGGTAATCCACGCCGAGTTTTATGCCCCTGCGGATAATCTGCGCCTTGCTCATTTTAATCAGAGGCGCGTGAATTTTTATCCGGCGCTTGCCCTCCACGCCGGCTTTCGTCGCCAATCGCGCCATTTTTTCAAAAGCCTTGATGTATTCGGGACGACAATCCGGATAACCGCTGTAATCGAGGGCATTCACGCCGATAAAAATATCATCGGCGCCCAAAACCTCCGCCCACGCCAGGGCCAGGGAAAGAAAAATGGTGTTGCGCGCGGGAACGTAAGTTACGGGAATCGTCCCGGCGATATCCTCGACATTCAAGCGCTTGGGAACCTTCATGCCACCGGTCAGAGCCGAACCGCCGATTTTGCGCAAATCCAGGTCCATGATCAGATGTTTCCTGACGCCGATTTGCCGAGTAATGCGCCGGGCGGCGTTGAGCTCCACCCGATGACGCTGACCGTACCGGAAACTCAAAGCGTAAAGTTCGAATCCCCGGCTCCCGGCGATGGCCAGAGTGGTGGCGGAATCGATCCCGCCGCTCAAAAGAACAACGGCTTTTCTGTTTTTTCTCTTCATGGTGTATTCGGACAAAAGCTTAAGGCACCGACGATTGCGCCAGGCCGAAAAGATTCATCGTGTTTTGAGACGTGACGCTTGCGATGTCCTCCAGCGGAGTTTTTTTGATTTCAGCCACTTTTTCCGCCGTATGAATCAGGAAGGACGGTTCGTTTCTCTTTCCGCGGTGCGGGACCGGCGCCAGGAAGGGAGCGTCCGTTTCCAGAAGCAGTGAAGCAAGAGGAACGCGCGCCACGACATCCCGCAGGACCTTGGCTTTTTCAAAGGTCACCACGCCCGGAACGGAGATATAAAATCCCAGATCCAGGCATTTTCTCGCCATCTCGTAATCACCGGAAAAGCAATGAAACACGCCGCGGCGCACGCCGGATTCCCGGATCATCGCCAGGGTTTGCTCGTGCGCTTCCCGGTCGTGAATCACCACCGGCAGGCGAAGCTCCGCAGCCAGTTCCAATTGCGCGCCGAAAGCGGCAAGCTGTTTGTCCCGGGCGGACAGATTGCGGAAAAAATCGAGACCGATTTCGCCGTAGGCGACAACCTTTCGCTTGTTTTCCTTCGCAAGTTTTTTCAAAGCGTCAAGCGTGTTTTTATCCGCGCTATCCGCATCGTGGGGATGGATGCCCACCGTCGCAGAAACATTCTTATTTTTTTGAGCCAGAGCCACGGCCCGGCGGCAGAAATCCAGACTGGTTCCAACTGTCACGATAAAATCCACGCCCGCGGCGCTGGCGCGCTGAAGGACCTCTTCACGGTCGGAATCAAATTCGCTCATCTCGAGATGAGCGTGGGAATCAATGAACATAAAAAATAATTATTTCCGGTCTTCCTCGAGACTGATTTCCTCGGCATTGTCGGAAACATCGGGAAGTTTTTTCAGAAGATTTTGAATTTCTTTTTCAGAAATTTCCCCCTGGAGGAGTTTGCGGTTCAACAGGCGCTGATCCTGATTCATGAGTTCTTCTTTTCCTTCCTTGGACATATTTCACCTCTCGGGCTGACGTAATGAACGTGAGGAGTCCTATTATATTTTTACAATTTAATCAAGCCTCAACATTTTTTGTCTCTGGCGCCAAACGCAAAAAAATACCGAGAAAAGCCCCTCATGATGCCGGACTATTTTCTCAAACGGGGATCCAACAGATCCCGGATGCCTTCCCCCAAAAGATTGTAACCCACCACCGTAATCAATATGGCCAGGCCGGGAAACAGGGACAGCCACCAGGCGATATCAATATTGTCTTTGCCCGCCGTCAGGATATTTCCCCAGCTGGGCGTGGGCGGTTGAACGCCGATCCCCAGAAAACTCAAGGCCGATTCAGTCAGGATCGCTCCGGCGACGCCCAGCGTCGCCGCCACCAGAATGGACGCCATGGAATTGGGCAAAATATGCCGAAAAATGATCCGCGCGTCCCCGGCGCCAACGGCTCTGGCGGCCTTGACAAAGTCCCGCTCCCTCAGCGAAATAAAATCGGCCCGCACCAGGCGGGTCACTCCCATCCAACCGGTCAGACCGATGATAATCATGATATTCCAGATGGAAGGCTCCAGAACGGCGATCACGGCCAGAATCAGAAAAAAAGTCGGGAAACAAAGCATGATATCCACAAATCGCATGATGACCGCATCCACCCAGCCGCCGTAATATCCGGCGACGGCGCCCAGAATGGCGCCGATCAGAATCGCCAGACCGGTGGCCACAAATCCCACCTTCAGGGATATTCTCGCCCCCCAGATCATCCGGGACAAAACATCCCGGCCCAGTTGATCCGTTCCCAGGAGGTGATCCGGTGAAGGAGGCGCCAGCACATTATTCAAATCAATCCGCCCCGGATCATACGGGGCCAGCCACGGCGCCAGAACGGACACGGCCATAAGCGCCAGAACAATCAGCGCGCCGAAAAACATCAGCTTGTTTTTGTAGAATCTATGCCAGAAATCCATATTCTCGCCGCCGTCATGTAATTCTGATGCGCGGATCGGCCACCGCGTAGGACACATCCGCAATCAGGTTGCCCACCAGCGTCAACACGGCGCCGATCAGCAAGATCCCCATCACCGTCGGGTAATCCCTGGCCATCACCGACATATAAAAAAGCTGACCCATGCCGGGAATCGCAAAGATGGTTTCAAAAATGACGCTGCCCCCGATGAGGCCGGGAATGGACAGCCCTAAAATCGTGATGGCCGGCAGAAGGGCGTTGCGCAGCGCGTGTTTGTAAATGACCTGTCTTTCGCTCAGGCCCTTGGCGCGCGCCGTCATGATGTAATCCTGTCGGATGACTTCCAGCATGTTCGCCCGCATGTACCGCGAAAGCCCCGCCAGTCCGCCGAAGGCCGAAACAAAAACGGGCAGAATCAGATGTTTTGCCAGATCCATCAACTGATCCCAGGCGCCGAGGTATTCATAATTGAGCGAACGAAGTCCCGAAATCGGCAGCCAGCCGAGATGAATGCCGAAAAATATCATCAAAAGCAACGCCAGCCAGAAGGTCGGCACGGCAAAACCGATAAAGACCAGCACGGTGGTCGCTTTGTCAAAAAACGAACCCTGGCGCACCGCCGATAAAACTCCCAACGGCACAGCCACGGCAATGATAATCAGCAGGGAAAGCAAATTGATGACGATGGTAACGGGCAGGCGCTCCAGGATCTTTTCGGCCACCGGCCGATGGTCCGAGGAAAAGGAAGTCCCCAAGTCGCCGCGGCTGATCCTCTTGAGCCAGGAAAGGTACTGCACATGGAGGGGCTTATCCAGCTCGTAGAGCGTCCGGAGACGTTCTCGCATTTCTGCTGACGATTTTGGATTCATCTGGGTCTGCAAATCCGTGGGCGACCCGGGCGCCAGGCGCATCACGGTGAAACAAATAATCGTAATGCCCAGCAGAAGCGGAATCATAAAGAGTATTCTTTTGACGATATAACCGAGCACGGTCCACCCTTTCCGATCAAGGTAATGTTCTAAACCTCCAAAAGACCCAGGCGGTCAATATTTCTGATGGAATGCCACAGGTTTTCCGGATTGTGCGCCTCCAGCGTGATGGTCGGTCTGATTCTCTTTCTTTTGAGCGCGGCGAAAAGTTCGGCAAATGGAAACGTTCCTTTCCCCACCGGAAGGTGCTCGTCCTGCCGTCCGAAGTTGTCATGCAGATGCAAATGCCGCAGATACCGGCCCAGTACATCCAGCCACCGGTTCAAAAGCTCATAGGAGAAAACATTAAAATGCCCCACGTCAAGGCAAAAACAAACGCGGTCCGATGCAAGCGCCTCGAACAGACGCCGCAACATATCCGGACTTTGCTCGTAGGTGTTTTCCAGCGCGATGACCGTCCCATAATCCTCGGCCAACGCAAGGAGTTCCTGCCAGGTCTTGACGCTGCTCTCGAGCCAGAGATCCTCTCCGAAAACATAATAACGCTCATCGAATCCGGCGTGACAGACGATTTTCGCCGGACGAAAGAAGGGGGCCAGATCAAAAGCCTCCTTCAGTCGGTCAACGCATGCCTGTCTGATTATTTCATCCAGCGCCCCCGGCCGCAAATCGATAAAAGGGGCATGAAAGGTTATTTTCAGACCGGCATCCTGCAAGCGTTTTGCCATGTCCAGACATTGCTGTTTGTCGAGGCTCTCCAGCGCCCAATGATGAAAATAAATCTCAAGATTGAGTTTTTCCTGAAGAATTCTCTCGAGATGACGCGGCAGAAGATGATAAGGCATATGAGCGTGAACCTGATTCACAATATGGCGCATCATAAGATCCTCACCCGTTTGTCGTTTATCAAACGAGAGTTGACTTACCATAGCTGACTTTTTTTCACAACACGCAAAGATGTTTTAAGCGCGGAGATTCAAGAATGATTTTTCATGCTTGACTCAATCCGGCCCGGACTGCGACTTTTTTTGCGCCGGATCTTGATGGGATGGTTTTTTCCTGTCCCCGACCGGACAGGATGGTTTGATTCAAGTCGAAACGCCCAGGCGAGGCAAAAGCCACGCCTGCAGAAAAAACCACAGCGCGACAACAAGAAGAAAAATCAAAAAATCAGACATGCTCAAATTCCTCCGTAAAAGAAAAACCGGCGGCATCGCCCGGCGGGTTCCTCAAGTCCAAAAAACGTTTTGCAGAACAAGCTTTTTCACGGGCGCACAAAAGACCATGCGCCCGTGAAAACTTTCCCGATGCAGACACCGGACACTTTTTTGCTTATTTCAGTTCAGGTTTTTTTCAATCAGTGCCGTCAGTTGCCCCTTCGACATCAACCCGGCCTGAATCTCCTTGACCTGACCGTTTCTCATCAAAATCAGCGTCGGAATGCTTCTGATGTTGTATTGAGACGCCGTGGTCGGATTATCATCCACATTGACCTTGACCACATTGATCCGGTCCTTGTATTCGCTGGCAATTTCCTCCAGAATCGGTCCGATGGCGCGGCAGGGTCCGCACCAGGGCGCCCAGAAATCAACCAAGCTCAACTTTTTTTCCTTCAAAACCATTGTCTCGAAACTTCCGTCATCCGCATGTTTGACAAATTCTGAATGACTCATTTTACACCTCCTGATTCATCATTTATCTTTGTTTTCCGGAGCTTCTGTGATAAAAACATCACGTGCTCTTGGGTGCATTGATAAACCATGGTCCTTCATATTTCATTGATCTAAATCAACGGATACGTTTTTTTATGGACATTGCCAAAGTCATCAAAGATACCCTTCTCTTTCAGGGTTTGTCCGAGGAAAAGATCCGACAACTGGCCTCCCGGGCTTTATACAAAAAATATAAAGCCGGTGAAATGGTGATCGGCGAGGAAGATCCTATCCGGTCATTCTATGTGGTCATTTCCGGACAGTTAAAACTTTACCGGAGTTCGGCGGAAGGCAAGGAACAGACCATTCAGTTGCTCGGCCCGGGAGATCCTTTCGGCTTATGCACGGCGTTCGCGACCGAGTCGTTTCCCGCCTCCGCCATGGCCATCACCCAAGTCGAACTGCTTTTGATACCCGGCACGGCCATGGAAGAGACAGCCAGACAGGAGCCGACACTTCTTTTCAATATCATTCAGATTCTTTCGAAGCGTCTCAAGGACTCCATGGAGATGATCGAATCGCTTGCCCTGAAGGAAATTCCGTCACGACTAGCGTCGTTTCTGCTACATGAAGCCGGGCGCAGCAAAAATCATATGATCCAACTGCGCATTTCCCAGAGAGAACTTTCCAAAATCCTCGGCGCCACGCCGGAAGCCCTTTCCCGCGCCTTGAGAAAAATGGCAAACGACGGCATACTCTCCAGCACGGGCCGCGTCATCACGCTTCTCGATCTCCGGGCGCTGGAACAACTGGCCGAAGGCGACTGATTCTCAAATTCATACATTGCTCCCTTGACAAGTTATGAGCATATGCTTATAATAACTCCTGACAGGAGGATAGAGAGCAAATGCCCCGGCCGAAATGTCGCCGTCTCGTCTGCGGCATCCCCGACAAAAATTATTTCAAGCCGCGGGGCATTCCCGCCGTGGAGCTGGAAGAAGTCATCCTGAATTTGGATGAGTTTGAAGCGATTCGCCTGGCGGATTACGAGCAGCTTTACCAGGAAGAAGCCGCGGCCAAAATGAACGTTTCCCGCCAGACCTTCGGCAGAATCATCGATGCCGCACATAAAAAAATAGCCGATGTTCTCCTTCACGGAAAAGCCCTAAAAATCGAGGGCGGAGAGGTTGCTTTCGATGAAACAAGACCCCGCGGCCGCGGAAGAAGGCTCGGGACGAAAAACAACAAATAACTTTTAAAAGGAGAAAAATATGAAAATCGCGTTACCATCCTATCAGAATCAAATTGATGAACACTTCGGACATTGCGAGTATTTCACGGTCTTTACCATTGATGACCGGAAAAAAATCATCGCTGAAGAAAAAATCCCGTCTCCGGCCGGTTGTGGATGCAAATCCAACATTGCCCGGGTCCTTGCCGAAAAAGGCGTGAAACTGATGCTGGCCGGCAATATGGGACAGGGCGCCGTCAATGTTTTAAACAGCCACGGCATCGATGTCTTACGCGGCTGTTCCGGCGACGTGAAAGCCGTCACCGAAAACTGGCTTGCGGGAATGCTTCGAGATTCCGGAATATCCTGCGCCCAGCATGAACACGGCTGTCATGAACAGACAAATTAACGCAAGGGGAAAAATGAAAAAGAACGGAAGTGAGAACACGGCATTCGCGGAATCCGGAAACGAACAAAACATCATTCTGGATTCCATCGCCGACGGGGTTTTTACCGTTGATCAGAGCTGGCGGATAACGTCCTTTAATCGGGCAGCGGAAAAAATGACCGGCGTCCCCAAAGAGGAGGCGATCGGCCAGCATTGTAAGGACGTTCTCAAAGCCGACATCTGCGAAAAAAGCTGCTGCCTGCGCACCACCATGAAAACCGGCAAGCCTATTGTTAATAAAAAAGTACAAATTATTGACGCTGATGGCCGAAGGTTTCCCATCAGCATTTCTACTGCTTTACTGCGCGACAAAAAAGGTGCGCTGCTCGGTGCGGTCGAAACCTTCCGCGACATAAGCGTGGAAGAAGACCTGAGAAAAACTATTCAGAAAAGATATTCCTTTTCCGATATCATTTCCAAAAATCATCAAATGCTTCATTTGTTTGATATCCTGCCCGATATTGCGGACAGCGCGAGCACCGTGCTCATTGAAGGAGAAAGCGGAACAGGCAAGGAGCTGGTCGCGCGCGCCCTCCACAACCTGAGCCCGCGAAAACGCCAGCCGTTTATTGCCGTCAATTGCGGCGCCCTCCCCGATACGTTGCTGGAATCGGAACTTTTTGGTTACAAGGCGGGCGCGTTCACCGATGCCAAAAAGGATAAGCCCGGAAGATTCCACCTGGCGGAAAACGGCACGCTGTTTTTGGATGAAATCGCCGACATCACGCCGGCGATGCAGGTCAAACTGCTGCGCGTCATCCAGGAAAAAACCTTCGAACCGCTCGGCGCCACGAAAAGCATCGAGCACAACGTCCGCCTGATTGTCGCGACCAACAAGAATCTGGAAGAACAGGTGCGGCGGGGAAAATTCCGCGAGGATTTATTTTACCGGATTAACGTGTTTAAAATAACACTACCGCCGTTGCGCGAGCGCATGGAAGATATTCCCCTGCTGTGCGACCATTTTATCAACCGCTTCAACGTCATTCAGAAAAAGAACATCACCGGCATCAGCGACGATGCGATGGCCGTTTTGATGAGCTACAGCTATCCGGGCAACATCCGCGAACTGGCCAACATCATCGAAAGGGCTTTCATTCTCTGCAAGAACGGACTGATTGAAAAAAAGCATCTGCCGGAAGCGCTCTGGGTCGCCGCCGGGAAGATCACCGCTCCGGGTGATGCAGCCTCTTTAAAGAATCTGGAAAAATCCTATCTCCTGAAAATCCTCGAGCAGAACGGCTGGAATTGCCCGCAGACAGCCCGCCAGCTGGGAATGCACAAAAGCACGCTTTACCGAAAAATCAAAGCCCTTCACATCACTCGGCCCGGTTCAAGGTGAAAAAATCCATGAAGGAAGAAAAAGCCAAAGCCTTCTTCCTGGAAGGCTACAATTGCGCGCAGGCCGTGTTGCTGACTTTTGCCGATGACTTGGGCATGGATAAAAACACCGCCGCGAAACTGGCCTCTTCGTTCGGCGGCGGAATGGGAAGGCTCCGCGAGGTCTGTGGCGCGGTCAGCGCCATGTTCATGATCGCGGGAATTCTTCGTGGCTATGCCGATCCGAAGGGTCATCGGGCCAAAGCCGAACATTACCGAAGAATCCAAAAGCTCGCCCGTCGATTCGAGGAAATTCATGGCTCCATCGTTTGCCGGGACTTGCTGGGTCTGGCCGAAAAATCGGATTGTTCCATCCCGGAGCAAAGAACCGCCGACTATTACCGGAAACGCCCCTGTGTTCAACTGGTCGGCGATGCCGCAAGAATATTGGAAGAGATGATACGGCAAGAAAATACGAAAAAAAGCAGCAGATAATTATCACATACTTCATGTATCTTTCATCATCGCGTTTTCATCAAGGATTCGCAAACAGCACCGCGCAATCATATTTCAATAAAAAGTAGCATTATTGCACCCTAGTCGCAATACAAGTCTCTTTTCTGCGACAATATCAACAACCGAAAACATTAATCACAAGGCAAGCATGCGTTATTTCAGACTTATTTTATAATCGTTTTTTTGGCATTCCCTTTGCAGAATTCTTCTTACAGAAAAAATGATTGGGAAGGTTGCCACAGCATGAAGATTGCGCTGTCGACATGGAAAAATTGCATCTCCACGGTATTTGACGCGGCGGATCAGCTGCTGATTTTAGAGCCTGAAGGAACAAACGGATACAAGAGAACATCCTTCAAATTGCCCGCGATCAACTTGAAGGAACGGGTCAAGAAAATGAAGGAACATCAGATCGATGTGCTGATCTGCGGAGCCATTTCCATGCCCCTCGAAAATCTGCTGATCGCCTCGGGCATTGAGGTTTATTCCTTCGTGCGCGGACCGGTGGAGGAAGTCATTGCTGCCTATCAAAACGGAAATTTGAATCACGCGGTTTTTTCTTTGCCGGGTTGCTGCAGACGTTTGCGTTTACAAAGAAGAATGCGTCATCGAAACGGAAGGAATAATTTCTTATAAATCTTACAGGAAATGTAAAATGCTTTTAAAAGGAGAAGTAAATTGAATCAGTATATTCCCAGAAAACTGTTTTTCACGAAAGGCGTCGGGACACACAAGGAACAGCTGCATTCTTTCGAACTGGCGCTACGCGATGCCGGAATCGAAAAATGCAATTTGGTGCAGGTTTCCAGCATCCTGCCGCCCTGTTGCAAAATCATCTCCCGAACGGAAGGTTTGAAGAGGCTTTTGCCGGGCGCCATTACCTTTTGTGTGATGAGTCGTTGTTGCAGCAACGAGCCGCACCGCCTGATCTCAGCCTCTGTCGGTTGCGCGATTCCCGTGGATAAAAGAGCCTACGGTTACATCAGTGAACATCACGCTTTTGGCTACACGGAAAGACAAACCGGGGATTATGCGGAAGACTTGGCGGCGGCCATGCTGGCTTCCACGCTGGGCATAGATTTCAATGTGGATGAAAGCTGGGACGAGAAAAAGAAGTTGTTTAAAATCAGCGGCAAGATTGTCGGCACGCGGAGCATCACGCAATCTTGCGTGCTGAAAAACAACCATTACACGACGGTGCTGGCGGCTGCCGTGTTTGTGTTTTAGACGAATACTGACTTACAGGAGGTGATTGACATGCCGAGAGGAAACGGGACGGGCCCCGCGGGAAGGGGTCAGGGCCGCGGTCAGGGCGCCGGTCGAATGGGGGGCGCACGGGCAGCCGGTGTCGGAGGTTATTGTGTCTGCACGACATGCGGGTATCGCGAAGCGCACCAGCGGGGCGTTCCCTGCATGCAGAAAAAGTGTCCGCAATGCGGAACAACTTTAATCAGAGAATAAATCATCTTGGAAAGGAGGTTTGAAAAATGCCAAGAGGAGATGGAACGGGTCCCCTGGGATTGGGACCGATGACTGGTCGTGGAGCCGGGTATTGCGCCGGTTTCGGTATGCCCGGGTATCTGAACCCCACAGCGGGAAGATGCTTCGGACGCGGCTTCGGTTTTTGGGGGCGCGGTGGTCGAGGCGGCGGATTCGGATTCCGTCGCAGATTTTACGCCACCGGCGTTCCCGGATGGGCTTGGTATGGCGCCACAGCCGCTCCGTATTTCAGCGCCGATCCGGAAGCGGAAAAACAAGCGCTGAACCACGAAGCGGAATGGCTCCAGACGGAGCTGGATGCCGTCAAAAAACGCCTGGAAGAATTGAGCAGCAAAGCGCAGAAAAAATAGCCTCTTCTGCCTTGGCTGCGTGGATATCATCCATGCAGCGCGGTGACGGCGCGTAAGTCGCCGCTTCGCGCCGTCGCCGCAACAATCATTATTCATCAGGAGAAAAAGAATGAAAATTGCAGTTACAACATCAGGTAACGACCTGAACGCTCCTTTGGATAGCAGATTTGGACGTGCGCCAAAATTTCTCATTTACGATCTGGAAACTAAAACATTCGAGATCATCGATAACAAACAGAATTTAAACGCGGCACAGGGCGCGGGGATTCAATCTGCGCAAAATATCGTCCAATTGGGCGCAAAAGCGCTTGTTACTGGCCATTGCGGACCGAAGGCGTTTCGCGTGTTGAAATCCGCCGGCGTCAAAATTTACAATACCTCCGCCGCCACCGTTGCGGAAGCACTGGACCTTTACCTGGCCGGGAAACTGACGGAATCGGACGCCGCGGATGTTGAAGGACACTGGGGATGAACAAAAGCGAAATTCTCTACTGGCCGATCGGCGTCATCCATAGCGACCACCGGGAAGAGGACAAGACGCCGATTCAACCCGTTTACGCCCAAGGCTCTAAGGGCACTGTGGAGCTGTTTCCGGAATTTGTCGACGGGTTGCGCGACCTTTCTGAATTTTCGCATATCTATCTGATTTATCATTTTCACAACGCGCAGCGGCTGAAAATGGTCATCAAACCTTATCTGGATGACGCTTATCACGGCATTTTCGCGACGCGAGCGCCCTATCGTCCCAACCCCATCGGCTTGAGCGTCGTGGAATTGCTTGGCATTGAAGGCCATATCCTGCATGTGGACGGCGTCGATGTGCTCGACGGCACGCCGCTGCTCGACATCAAACCTTACATCTCCAGATTCGATGTCCGCGACGTCAGGAAAAACGGCTGGCAGGAAAAAGTGGATGACCAAACCGCGGCTCGAAGAGGGAAACGAGGTCATAAATCTTGAAGGTAGGTGTAATTGCAGCCGAACTTAAAATTCATGCCCCTTTTACGGCTTTTGGTACCGTGACAGGTATCATCATTATGGCTGCTTTTATTCAGTTTAAAGTATCCAGGGAAATTTCTTCAGGTTTGTTCTGGACGCTTCATCCTCTGCATGTACTGGTGAGCGCGCTGGTCACAACCGCCATGTACCGCCTGCATTCCAGTGGAGGAATTTGGCGTACATTCATCATCGGATACGTCGGTTCTGTAGGGATTGCAACACTCAGCGACTCGCTGATTCCTTTTGCCGGTGAATGGCTGCTCAATATGCCCCATCGCGGCGTTCATCTGGGCTTTATCGAAAAATGGTGGCTGGTTAATCCGCTGGCTTTTGCCGGAATAGCGTTGGGATACTTGCATCCAAAAACAAAATTTTCCCATGCGACTCACGTCTTTTTGAGCACATGGGCGTCACTCTTTCATATTATGATGGCACTTGGAACATCCATCGATGTCGTAACCGCCATCTTAGTTGCCGTATTTTTATTTTTAGCTGTATGGGTTCCCTGTTGTACCAGCGATATCGTTTTTCCGCTTTTGTGGATCAAGAATCATGCTGAAAAACCCGTCTTTCCTGTTACTCTTGGAGGTGCGCGATGAAAATAGCGATCGCCTCCGGTAAAGGCGGAACCGGCAAAACTACCGTATCGGTAAATCTGGCGCGAACGCTTGGTGTTCCCGTGCAACTTCTGGATTGCGACGTGGAAGAGCCGAATGCGCATCTGTTTCTCAAGGGAAACAAAATCAAAGAAGAAATCGTTACGATTCCGGTTCCTGAGGTTGACGAAGCGCTTTGCGACGGCTGTGGCGAATGCGGAATATTTTGTAAATACCACGCGATTGTTACCTTCGGAACGGCGCCGCTGATATTTCCCGAGCTGTGTCATGGTTGCGGCGGATGCGCAATGGTTTGTCCGACCAAAGCCATTCGGGAAATGGGCAGGCGAATCGGTGTGGTTGACACCATAAAATCGGAGCATATTACGCTGATCGGCGGGCGTTTGGATGTGGGTGTGGCGATGGCGCCACCGCTGATCAGGGCCGTTAAAAAACGTCTGTCGGATAATATGCCGGCCATTCTGGACGCCCCGCCGGGAACGTCCTGCCCGGTCATTGCCGCTATCCGTGAAACCGATATCGTCCTGCTGGTGACGGAACCGACGCCGTTTGGACTGAACGATTTGTCGCTGGCAGTAGATATGGTTCGCGAATTGCAGATTCCATTTGCAGTCATCGTCAATCGCATGGGCAGCGGCGATGGACGGATCCATGATTTCTGCAAAAAAGAAAACATTCCCATCTTGATAGATATACCGGATGACCGGCACATTGCCGAAGCCTATTCCAGAGGCATTTTGATGGTGGATGCCCTGCCGGAATACCGGAATCTTTTTAACCAACTTATTGAAAAAATAAACATGACAACCCAAAAGGAGATTTAGGGAATGCCAACATATGAATACCAGTGCAGCCAATGCGGTCTGAAATTTGAGAGACATCAAAGCATGAAAGATGTGCCGGTCAAGGAATGTCCGGAGTGCGGCGGTGAGGTGCAAAGAATGATCAGCGGCGGCAGCGGTTTTATCATGAAACAAAGTGGTGTCAGCATGCGCGACTCTGCCAAAAGCTGTTCCTTCGAAGAAAGCGGCAGGACGTGCTGCGGTGCAGACAGAAAATGCGGGCAATCCCCGTGTGGAGATTAAAATGAGCATGAAAGTATATAAATATATTTACGGACCGGTTCCTTCAAGACGACTGGGACGATCGCTGGGGGTTGATCTTGTTCCTTTTAAAACCTGTACCTACGATTGCATCTACTGTCAGTTGGGACAGACAACCAACAAAACCACGGAACGGCGCGACTATGTTCCGATAGATGACGTCATCAAGGAACTCACGGATAAAATGGATTCGGGAGTTGTATGCGACTATATCAGCCTTGCCGGTTCCGGAGAACCGACACTGCATTCGGGCATCGGTGACTTGATTGAAAAAATCAAAGCTATGACCCATATTCCTGTCGCCGTCATTACAAACGGTTCATTGCTATATCTGCCGGAAGTGCGTGAATCCCTGCTGTGTGCGGATCTTGTGCTTCCTTCTCTTGATGTTGGTGACGAACAGCTTTTTCAATATGTCAACAGACCGCATAGCGATCTTTCGTTTGATCAGATGGTTAAAGGATTGATTGATTTTTCCAGGAATTTTACGGGACAAATATGGCTGGAAGTTTTGCTGCTCGGCGGCGTCACGGGCATGCCCGCCGAAGTTGAAAAAATCGCCGCCCTGGTCAAATCCGTTCATCCAACCAGGGTCCAGCTCAATACCGCGTACCGGCCGCCGGCGGAAGAAACCGCGTTTCCGCTCAGCGTCGAGCAACTGACTTCCCTCAAAAATTTCTTTCCCGGCGACGTGGATGTCATCGGGGATTTGGATTCGCCTGCCATGCCCGTTACGGAAAGCGGCACCGTCACCGATGACGATATTATCGCTTTGCTGACCAGAAGACCCTGCACCATCGTGGACATTGCCAGCGGACTGGGGATGCATGTCAATGAAGTGATTAAAAGAATGGAGAAGTTGGTTGAAGCCGGCAAAGTCCATTGCATCGTCACCCGGAAAAGAAATTACTACACCCCAAAGAATTGATGAGGAACGAAGTTTTCCCATGATGAGCCAAGCAGTGATTAACAATCATCGACGTTACCTAGAGCGGACAGCGCTTTACAAAACATTCGGCTATGATATTGAAAAAGAGCGGTCTTTCATTATTGAAAAAGCGCAACCCGTTATCGGAAACATTCTGGAAGCGGGCACAGGGAAAGGATATTTTACTCTCGCTCTGGCACGTGCCGGTTATCATTTTTTTTCCTTTGACATATCTGCTGAAGAACAAAGATATGCTCTTCTCAATCTGATGTATTACAACTTACAGCAACAAGTTACTTTCGGCATCGCTGATGTTGAAAGCATGCCCTGTAACGACGGTTTTTTTGATGTTATTTTTGCCGTGAATATGATTCATCATCTTTCCTCCGTCCGCAGGGCCTGCGCTGAACTTGTCAGAATATTATCCCCTCATGGCAAAATCGTGTTGAGTGATTTCAATGCCGACGGCCTGGCTATATTAGATAAGATTCATGCGCTTGAGGGTCGAAAACATGAAGTCAATTCGGGAACAATGATAGACGCAAAAAATGTATTGACCGAACGGGGATTGCATATGGAAGAACACCATCGCCCGACTCAAGATGTGCTGATAGCCAGGCACATGGCTGAATGATTATTTTATAAAAGGGTTTCATCATGAAAGAGCTTGTGATCATCAGCGGCAAAGGTGGAACAGGGAAAACGAGCATCACGGCGTCTTTTGCCGCGCTGGCGAATCGCCCTGTGATCTGCGACTGCGATGTGGACGCGGCGGATTTACATCTGGTGTTGGAACCGCGTATCCGCGAGCGCCACGACTTTGAAAGCGGTTACGAAGCCATCATCCGGCCGGCGGACTGCACGGCCTGCGGGGTCTGTGCCGACCTGTGCCGCTTCGGCGCCGTAGGGACCCGGCCCACCGGGAGAGACGTGGAATACGTCATCGACCCCGTCGCCTGCGACGGCTGCGGCGTCTGTGTGCGGTTTTGTCCGGCGGCAGCGATCGACTTTCCCCAACGCCACAGCGGCCAGTGGTTCCTCTCCGATACGCGCTGCGGCCCGATGGTCCACGCGCGCCTGGGCATCGCCGCCGAAAATTCCGGGAAGCTGGTTTCCACCGTGCGGCGCGAGGCGAAGCAAATCGCCGAAAAAGAAGATTACAACTTGATTCTCGTGGATGGTCCGCCGGGAATCGGCTGTCCCGTGATCGCGTCCCTGACAGGCGCCACAGCGGTGTTGATTGTTACGGAGCCCACGGTCTCGGGGGAGCACGACCTCGAGAGAGTGCTTTCCCTGGCGCGTCATTTTCAGATTCCCGCATCCGTCTGCGTGAACAAGTGGGACCTGAATCCGGAGATGACCCGGCGGATCGAAGAACAGGCCAGGCAATCCGGCGCGGCAGTGGCCGGCAGGATTCGTTACGACGGCGCCGTCACCCGCGCTCAAATTCAGCAAAAAGCGGTCGTGGAAATCGACGCGCCTGTCGCGGAGGACATCCGACGGCTCTGGCGCAATCTCAATATCGAAGGAGGTGCGAATTGAAAAAATGAGCGAGTTGATCCATCTTGACGCATTGAATCGCCCGGCAAACAGACATGCCCATCACCCGCAGAACATGGGAAAGCTCGAAGGTTTCGACGGGCATGCCAGAATCACCGGCCCCTGCGGCGACACGATGGAGTTCTGGTTGAAAGTCGAAGAAGGCAAAATAAAACAAGTGTCGTTTATCACCGACGGTTGCGGGCCGTCGATTGCCTGCGGTTCCCTGACTACCTGCCTGGCCGAGGGCAAGACCATTGCCGAAGCCAGGCGAATCAGTCAGCAGGATGTTCTGGACGCGTTGGACGGTCTGCCCGAAGATCATCAGCATTGTGCGCTTCTGGCAACAAATACTTTGAAGGCTGCCTGTGAAGACTATCTGTCAAAAGAAAAGGAATAAGGAGGATAACAAAAGTGGAAAACAAGAAAACATGCGATTCGTGCAGCGATACCAGCTGCTCGGCTCAAAAACAGAAGAAAGATGAAACTCCGGAAGAATACGCCGAAAGGCGCAAGCTGCAGGCGGCCCTGTGCCGCATTCAGAAAAAAATCGTCGTTCTCTCCGGCAAGGGCGGTGTCGGGAAAAGCACGGTGGCGGTCAATTTAGCGACGGAGCTGGCGCTCAACGGTCAAAAAGTCGGTTTGCTGGACGTAGACATTCACGGTCCCAGTGTTCCCACGATGCTGGGGCTGGAACATGAAACGCTCCAAGGCGGTCCCGATGGACTTTTCCCGGTTGAGTTCGGCGGTTTAAAAATCATGTCTCTGGGCTTTTTGCTGCAAAACCCCGATGACGCGGTCATCTGGCGCGGCCCGATGAAGATGGGCGTCATCAAGCAATTTTTAACCGACGTGCTCTGGGGTGATCTGGATTACCTCATCGTGGATGCTCCTCCAGGAACCGGCGACGAACCCTTATCCTTGTGCCAGCTCATTCAACCGCTTGACGGCGCAATCATCGTCACCACCCCTCAGAAAGTGGCGGCTGTGGATGTCCGCAAGTCCATCAGTTTTTGCCGAAGACTCGAAGTTCCCATCCTGGGCGTCATCGAAAACATGAGCGGATTTATCTGCCCAAAATGCGGCGAAGTCACGCAGATTCTCGCCGGCGGAAGCGGGATGAAAATCGCGAAAGATATGAACGTGCCCTATCTGGGTTCAATCCCGATGGATCCCGCCATCGCCCAATCGGGGGATTCCGGAAAGGTTTTCGTTTATCATGCCTCCAAAACACCGGCGGGAAAAACATTCCAGGATATTCTTCACAAAATTGCGGAAAATCTGGACAAAAAAATCAAACTTCATTCATAAGGAGGAAAGTACCATGAAAATTGCGATACCGTTGGCAGAAGGCAGACTGACCGCGCATTTCGGCCATTGCGCAAGTTTTGCCATTGTTGAAATTGACGATCAGACAAAAAAAATCATCAAACGGGAAGACATTGCCGCGCCTCCTCATCAACCCGGACTTTTGCCGCCCTGGCTGGCCGAGCGTGGTGTGAATATGATCATTGCGGGTGGCATGGGGCAGCGCGCCCAGCAGCTCTTTGCGCAACAGGACATTCAAGTCGTAGTCGGCGCTCCTTCGGAAACGCCGGAGAAACTGATTGCTGATTATTTTGCGGGATCGTTGCTAGTGGGAGACAATCTCTGCGACCATTAAAAAAGGAGAGGTGGCATCATGACAACAGCCTTAAAAGCAGTGGATAGGGTTGAAATCCTGACATTACAGGACAACTACATAGAAATTACCGCGATGGACAGTAGCGCCGTTGTCATGCGCGCCAATCCTTTAAAAGAAGGAGAAATCCGGGCTTCCGTGTTAGCCGAGCACGGTTTTTCGGCTCTCGTCCAGCCGACGCTGGGAAACAAAACGCATACACTGCTTTTTGACTTTGGTTTTTCCGAAAACGGCGCGGCGCAAAATGCGGAAACGCTTAACGTTGACATGACTCAGGTCGAGGCAGCCGCTCTTTCCCACGGACACAGCGACCATACGGGCGGCATGGGAAAGCTCGCTGCCCTGATCGGCAGGAGCAATATTCCTTTTGTCGTGCATCCATCCATATTTAAATCACCGCGTTATCTTAAATTCAGCGAAGAATTAAAAATCAACTTTCCGAAATTGACGCGGGAAATGGTCAAACAGGCGGGACTCTCTGTGGTGGAAACTGAAAAACCATATCTTTTACTGGAAGATACGATTCTTTTTTTGGGCGAAGTGCCCCGCACAACGGATTTTGAAAAAGGTTGGCCGCTTCCTCATTGCCAGCAAGATGGGAAGGAAGTTTGGGACGCCATCGAGGATGATACCTCCATCGTGATGAATTTGAAAGACAAGGGACTGGTAATCCTTTCCGGTTGCGCTCATTCGGGAATCATCAATACAGTCCATTACGCCATAAAGGTAACCGGCATTGATAAAATTCATGCGGTAATGGGTGGGTTTCATCTTTCCGGCCCGTTTTTTGAGCCGATTATCGATCGCACGATACAAAAACTTCAAAAACTAAATCTTACTTACGTAATTCCGACACACTGCACGGGACGCAAGGCGATTATGGAAATGGAAAAACAAATGCCGGAGCAGTTTATTTTGAATATGTCGGGAACAAAACTGACGTTTAACTGACATAAGGAGATTTCATGGAGAAAAAAGCGTTTCAAGATTACTATCCCGATGATTTGAGCCACTGTTACGGTTGCGGGCGCCTTAATGAACACGGCCTGCAAATTAAAAGTTATTGGGATGGAGAAGAATCCGTCTGTATTCATTATCCTCACCCCCATTATATGGCTATCCCCGGCATAGCTTACGGCGGGCTGATTGCCTCGCTGATCGATTGTCACTCCACAGGCACAGCCGCAGCCGCAAAATATCGTGCAGAAAATCGCGAGATGGACACACATCCGCCAATTCGCTTTCTAACCGCCTCCCTGCATGTAAATTTTCTTCTACCCACGCCTCTCAACGGTCCACTGGAAATTCGTGGAAAGGTCAAGTTGATCAAAGGACGTAAGGTTGTCATCGAATCCAGATTGATCGCCGGCGGCCAGATATGCGCTACCGGCGAAGTCGTTGCCATTCAGGTTCCCGAAGGTTTAAGGGAGGAACTTCTTAAAAAAATAATTTATTAGCATTGATTTAGATCAATGCAGAAGCGGTTGCAAAGGATTATGTTGCCATAAAAATAAGGAGCAACTTTTATGAGCGGCCGATTAAAAAATTTCCCAATTTCATTTTTTGCTGTCGTTATGGGTATGGCAGGTGCAACGATTGCATGGAAGCGTACGGAAAACATCTGGAACTTAAATGACTTGGTTAGTTCCCTGCTTCTTTCAGTCAGTACTTTGGTTTTTCTGGCTATCTTTGTTGCTTTTGCAATAAAGATGATCACATATCCCAAAGAAATCCAAAAAGAATTCAAAAATATTACCAAGCTTTCTTTTTTCCCGGCTATTTCTATTAGCCTGATTTTGCTTTCCATCGCTTGGCTGGAGCTTAGCACGATTTTGTCTAGCGTTCTTTGGTATGCTGGAACCATCTTGCAGTTCATCTTCAGTGTTGCCATTATTTCCATCTGGATTCGTCATCAATCTCTGGAAATCAACGCGATCAGTCCGGCCTGGTTTATTCCCGTTGTCGGCAATATTCTTGTTCCGGTTGCGGGCGTCGTCCACGCCCCGATGGAAGTTTCCTGGTTCTTCTTCAGCGCAGGCTTGATCTTCTGGATCGCGCTTTTCACAACTCTTTTATACCGCTTAATTTTTCATAACCCCCTGCCGGAGAGGCTTTTACCAACTCTCTTTATCCTGATCGCGCCACCTGCTGTCGGGTTCATTTCATATATCAAATTGGCGGGATCCATCGATCCGATGGCGCGAATACTTTATTACTTCGGATTATTCATTTTCCTGCTGATGATTCCACAATTGAAGATGCTCTCAAGAATAAAATATTATCTCTCCTGGTGGGCATACACCTTTCCGCTGGCGGCATTGACGATCGCCACCATTTTGATGTATCATCAAATCGGTTTATCGTTCTTTAAATATCTGGCCATGATTCTGTTAATTATAGTTTCCGCTGTTATTGTCATGCTGGCTGTCATGACCCTCAAGGCTATGAAAAACAGAGCCATTTGCGTAGAGGATTGAAACAAATAATAAATACACACCCAAGGAGGATTAAATGAGTAAAAGAAAAAGAATTATCGTGATTGGCGGTTCGGCAGCCGGCCCCAAAGCAGCCGCCAAGGCCAGGCGCATCGACAACGACGCGGAAGTCATTATTCTTCAGAAAGAAGCGGATCTTTCGATGGCGTCCTGCGGTTACCCCTATTATGTGGGCGGTTATTTCAACGACCGCAACGCGCTTCTCTGCACGCCCACGGGCATCGTGAGAAACCCGATGTTTTATCTCAACGCCAAGGATATCGACGCCCGTGTCAACACAGAGGTCACGGCCATTGACCGCGAAAAGCACACGGTTTCCTTCCGAAATATCATCTCCGGCGAAACGGGCACCCTGACGTATGACAAGCTCGTCATGGCCACCGGCGCCGTCCCGAGAATCCCGCCTGTTCCGGGCGCGGATCTTGAGGGAATTACGACGCTGCAATCCATGAAAGATGCGGATTTTCTGCGTAAAGTCCGTGACGAAGGAAAAATTAAAAAAGCGGTGGTCATTGGTGGCGGACTGATCGGCATCGAAACGTGTGAAGCCCTGCAACTGGCGGGCATCGAAATCACCGTCATAGAACTTCTTCCCCAACTCCTGACATTCCTGGACTGGGAGCTGGCCAAACTGGTGGAAAATCACGTCCGCAGCAAGGGGGCCAATGTCATTACCGAAAACGGCATTGCCGCCTTTTTAGGAGAAGACGGAAAACTGACTGCCGTCAAACTGCAAAACGGAACTGAACTTCCCTGCGAATTGGCCGTGGTGGCGATTGGCGTCCGCCCCAACGTCAAGCTCGCCCAGCAGGCGGGAATCAAAATTGGCGAAACCGGAGGCATTGAGGTCAATGAATACATGCAGACATCGGATCCGGATATCTATGCCTGCGGCGACTGCGTGGAAACGTTGAATCTCATCACCGGCAAAAAGGTGCACGCGCCTTATGGTGATCTGGCCAACCTTCAGGGTCGCGTGGCCGGGGAAAACGCGGCCTCCACAAATTGCGTCACCTTTCCCGGAACCATTCAGACCGGCATCTGCAAAGTTTTCGATTACGCGGCCGGTTCCACAGGCCTTTCGGAAGCGGCCGCAAAACGCCTGGGCTACTCTGACATCATCATGGTTATCAACGCCAGTCCAGACAAACCGGGATTTATGGACGGCAAGCTCCTCGTCACGAAAATGGTGGCGGACAAAAAAACCGGGCGCGTCCTGGGAGCTCAGTGCATCGGTCCGGGCAACGTCTCCAAGCAGATCGCCCAATGGGCGATGGCCATTCAGGGGAAAATGACCGTTGAAGACCTGGTCAACGCCGACCTTCCTTATGCGCCGCCCTTCTCGCTGGCCATCGACCATTTCATCGCCACGGCGCACATCATGCAGAATAAAATGAAAGGCAGGATGAAAGGTATCAGCTGCAGAGAGGTTTATGATAAAATTCGGTCCGGGGAGAAACCATTCCTTCTCGACACGCGCGGTCCGGAGGAATTCGAAGAAATGCGCCTCGGCATCGGTGAAACATTGATTCCGCTGGGCGCGCTGCGCAAACGGCTCAAAGAACTCCCAGAAGACAAAAACAGGGAAATCATCTGTTTCTGCAAGATCTCGCTGCGCGGTTACGAGGCGGCGCTGGCCATCGAAGGCAACGGCTGGAAAAACGTTAAGGTCATGGAAGGCGGCATCATGGCCTGGCCTTATCCCAGGGAGAAATAACATGGAGGGGACACCCGCAAAAATCACGGCTGATGCGACATTGCTGGATGTCGTCTCGCGATGGCCTGCCATGGAAACGGTGTTCCGACGCTATGACGAAAAGGCGGGCGTCTGCCTGTGCTGCACCTGCCTTTTCGACACGCTTGGAGAAATCGCGTCCCGATTCGACTTCGACCTGAAACAACTTTTGTCTGAAATCCTGGAAACGGCGGCAAAAGAATAAGCGGAGGACCCCTTCCGCATGTTCCGAAACTTTTAACAGAAAGGAGGTAATAGGTTATGGCTGAAGAAATCAAGGCCGGATGCGCCCGTCCCACGGGCGGACCGGTCGGAGAAAAAGGAAACGTCAAGAAACCAAACCAGCAACCGATCATTCAGGAGGAGAAAAGCATGGTAACCGTCAATAAGAAAGCGCCGGACTTCACGGCGCCCGCGTATCACAAGGGCAAATTCATCAGCGTCCAACTGTCCGAATATCTCGGCAAATGGGTCATCCTGTGTTTCTATCCCGGCGATTTCACGTTCGTTTGAGCAACCGAAATCTCGGCGGTCGCCGAGCAATATCCTGAATTCAAAAAAATGGGCGTCGAAGTTCTCTCCATGAGCGTGGACAGCGTTTTTGTCCACAAGATGTGGAACGACCATGAACTCTCCAAAATGGTCAAGGGCGGCGTCCCCTTCCCCATGCTCTCCGACGGCGGCGGAAAAGTCGGCAGCGTTTTCGGCGTTTACCTGGAAGACGCCGGCGTGGAGGCGCGGGGCCGATTCATCATTGACCCTGACGGCATCATCCAAGGCTTCGAAGTGCTCACCCCACCGGTCGGAAGAAACGTCATGGAAAGCATCCGGCAGATTCAGGCCTTCCAGCACGTCCGCAACAGCAAGGGAACAGAAGCCACGCCTTCCGGATGGCGTCCCGGCAAACCAACGCTCAAACCAGGTCCGGATCTCGTCGGCAGAGTCTGGGAGGTGTGGAATACTTCATTAGCCTTCGATGAAAAGAAATAATCATCCCTTCAAGGAGGCAGGCGGTGTCACCGTCTGTCTCCTTTCTTTGAGCCATCCTCAACTCCGAAGTTGTCAATTTTATTCATTTGTGGCATAAAGACAAAAAAACAAGTCCAAAAAGGAGGTTCATTTGCCGGCACAAAAAGACAACACGCGACAGCGTCTTATTTCATGCATCAATGCCACCCTGCAGAAGAAAGCAAAAGAAATCATCGTCCTCAATTTAAAAAACCTATCCGCGTTCACAGACTATATGATTATCTGCAGTGGAACCTCGCAGCGCGAAGTTCAGGCGATTTCCGAATCCATTCAGAAATTCCTCAAGGAAGCGGGAATCCGGCCGCTGGGCGTGGAAGGCGAAGCCAACGGCCAGTGGATTTTGCTGGATTATGATGATGTCGTCATCTCCGTCTTTTATGAACCCATCCGGGCTTTTTATGATTTGGAAAATCTGTGGGATGCTCCGCGGATGAAGGTCAATGAAAATAAAAAAGAAGTCAAAAGGTTGAGCAAAGAAATGGCATGAATCTCGTTGAAGTCCTCCACGACATAAGTTCCGTCATTTTCCCGCCCCAATGCCTGGGATGCGCCGAAATCCTGATTCCCGGGGACAATCGGATTTTCTGCTCCTCCTGTCAGACGAAAGTCAACTTCATTAACGGCGCGATTTGTTCCGTCTGCGGCATCAGTTTCCCCGACAGTCCGTCTCCCGGTCATTTATGCGGCGATTGTCTGGAGAAAAAACCTCTTTTCTCCTTGGCACGCGCTGTTTTCAGTTGTGAATCCATCATCTTAGAAGCCATCCACCGGTTCAAGTATCATCGCGATTTGGCCGTCGGGGAAACGCTGGCTTCCCTGATGGCCGATTTTTCTTTTCCAAATGTCAATTTTGCGGACTACACAATGATCATGCCCGTGCCTTTGCATATTAAAAGGCTCCGCGAACGCGGTTTCAACCAGTCGCTGATTCTGACCAGGGCTCTCGGCAAAAAGCATAAAATCCTCATTGATTTTTCCCTGCTGAAAAGACGCCGATTCACGGAATCGCAGACCGGCATGAATAAAGACGAAAGACGCAGAAACATCAGCGGAGCTTTCGAGGTAACCGCTCCGGAAAAAATCGCCGGCCAAAACATTATTCTCGTGGATGATGTTTTCACCACCGGCGCCACCGCCAATGAATGCGCCAAAACGCTGCTGAAGGCCAAAGCCGAAAAGGTCGCCGTTCTGACGCTGGCCAGAGTTCTGAAAAACTGACCACTGCCGAAAGGATGGGAAATGAAAAAAATACTCTCCCGGGAAGCCCTCAAGGAAAAACTCGATGACCTGCGCAGTCAGGGAAAGAAAATCGCCTTCACCAACGGCTGTTTCGATATTCTGCATGTCGGTCATGTCCGTTATCTGCGCGAGGCCAAAAAGACCGCCGATGTTCTAGTTCTGGCCTTAAACAGCGACTCTTCCGTCCGGGCCATCAAAGGGGAAAAAAGACCCGTCGTCGGCCAGCAGGAACGGGCGGAAATCATGGCCGCCCTGGAATGCGTTGATTTTGTAACGATCTTTTCGGAATTGACCCCTCTGGAGCTGATTAAATTTCTTCAGCCGGATGTGCTCATCAAGGGCGGCGACTGGCCGGAGGAAAAAGTGGTGGGCCGCGATGAAGTGAAAAAGTGGGGCGGGCGCGTGGCCATCATTCCCGAAGTGGAAGGCAAATCCACGACCAACATCGTGGAAAGAATCCTGAATCTTTACGGCGCCGAAAAATAAATTAATGATTTTATTGAGTTTCATCTTGCTGCCACGCGATATTGATGATGATTTTCATTGACAAAGATTTCTCTTTACAAATAAATTATCATTATGTAGAAAGGCAAACCAAGTTTCTTTGCAAGGAGTGATTATTTTGGAAAAACAGACAAATTCAAAACTCAAACCGGAAAAATTAAAAGCATACAAAGATCTGCTCAATCAGAAAATCAATGAATTGCTTAGCGAAGCCGGTAAAACTGTTTCTGAAATGACAAACGGCAAGGAAAACTACCCCGACCCCAACGATCGGGCGTCATTGGAAGCGGACCGAAATTTTGAGCTCCGCATCCGGGACCGGGAACGCAAGTTGATTCTGAAAATGCAGGAAGCCATCAAACGGATTGAGGACGGCACCTTCGGCATCTGCGAATCCTGCGGGGGACCCATCTCCGAAAAGAGGCTCATGGCCAGACCCGTCACAACCCTTTGCATAGACTGCAAAACCAAACAGGAAAAAATGGAAAAATTAAAAGGCGAATAACCCGCCATCCTGATGCTCAAAAGCCCCGGCAACGGGGCTTTTTTATTCCACAAAATGAAAGCGGGCCGCCGTTTTCTTTTTCCCGCAAAAATGATAATAAACAAATATGTTCGTAAACGTCGCCCTGAATATTCCTTCCGAAAAAAAATTCACCTATGCGGTTCCCGAAAATTTGCGGCAGAAAATCGCCGTCGGAAAACGCGTTTTTGTCCCCTTCGGCAACAAAAAACGCACCGGTTTCATTTTGGAGATAAAGTCATCGTGTGATTTGCGCGATGTAAAACCGGTCATGGAAGTCCTGGACGATGAACCGCTCTTTGACGCCGGCGACCTCGCATTCTACCAATGGACGGCAAATTATTTCATGTACCCCTTGGGCAGGGCGCTTGCTGAAATTATTCCCGCTGGCGCGGAGAAAAAGGATTTCTTCTGGGTCACGCCTCTGCCCGCCAAGCCCGAAGTCAAACTTCCGCCGGCTCAAGAAAAACTTTTTGCTTTTTTGGAGCAATACCCTCAAGGCATCGCCCTCGGCAGCATCTCCAAAGCAAGCGGATCGAAGAATATCGCCCCGCTGATCAGAAAGCTCGAAGCGGCTGGGCTTGTCCAAATTGAAAAGAAACAAAGCCGACAGCTCTCTCCGGCGAGAGAAACCGTCATCCGGCTGGACGAAAGCAGAACCGCGATCGTCAAATTGACCGACAAACAGCGGACGCTGATAGACTTCCTCAGACGCTCCGGAGAAATACCGCTCAAGGCATTAACCGAGAAAACCAATATTTCCGGTGATGTCATCAAAAGGCTGCGCGACAAGGGAGCGCTCATTTTTGCGGAAAGAGAGAAAACGCGGTCGTCCTCTCTGGCTCCTGCCGTCCGCGGAATTCAAAACCGCATCACACTCAACCAACGACAGGACCGCATCCTCCGGGAAATCCAAAGCCATCTGGGCAAAAACATTTTCACGCCGATTTTGCTGCACGGCGTCACCGGCAGCGGCAAAACCGAAATCTATCTATGCGCCATCGAAGACGTCTTAAAAAACGGGGGAACGGCGATTTACCTCGTCCCCGAAATCGCGCTGACGCCGCAACTAATATCGCGCGTCGCCGGCCGGTTTGACGCGGACATCATCGCTGTTTTGCACAGCGGCATCGCCGAATCCGTCCGTTATGACCAGTGGCGGCAAATTAAACGCGGCCTGCTCCGGCTCGTTGTCGGCACCCGTTCGGCCCTCTTTGCGCCCCTGCCCGATTTGAAATTAATCATTGTGGATGAGGAACACGACGCCTCCTATAAACAGGATGAGCGTCTGTGCTACAATGCGCGCGACCTCGCTGTCGTGAAGGCCCAAAGGGCCAGCGCCGTCGTGATTATGGGTTCCGCGACACCCGGCGTGCGCACTTATTACAACGCCCAAACCCAAAAATATCATCATCTGGAATTGCCCCAACGGGTAGATAACCGCCCGATGCCCTTGGTGGAAATCATTGATCTGAAAGCCCAGCAGGAAAAAACGGGAAAGGTGCCGATTGTCTCCGAACCGCTGATGGAAGGCATCCGGCAAACGCTGGCAAATAAAGAACAGGTTTTGCTTTTCTTGAATAAACGAGGCCATGACACTTTTTTGGTCTGCGCTTCGTGCGGCTATAACTTCCGCTGTCCCAACTGCGCCGTTTCTCTGAAAAGCCATCCCGCGGAAGGCGCGCTCAAATGCCATTACTGCGACTACACACTCAAGGCCATGCCGTTGTGTCCGTCCTGCCAGAACAGCCGGATTTTAAACTACGGCGTCGGCACACAAAAACTGGAAAAGGAAATTCAAAAGCTATTCCCAGAGGCGCGCGTGCAAAGGATGGATTCCGACACCACCTCTCGCAAGGGAACCCAGGAAAAAATCCTGCAGGCGCTGGAGCAAAGGAAAATCGACATTCTTATCGGCACGCAGATGATCACCAAAGGGCATGATTTTCCTTCCATCACGCTGGTGGGTGTCGTCTCTGCCGACACATCGCTGAACATGCCGGATTTCCGAGCCGCTGAAAAAACCTTTCAGCTTCTCACCCAAGTGGCCGGCCGATCCGGACGCGGCGATTCTCCCGGCAGGGTCATCATCCAGACATTCAATCCGGAGCATTACGCCCTGCGGCACGCGCAAACGCACGACTACCCGGCCTTCTACCGGGAAGAAATCGAGTTCCGCAAAGCGCTGCGTTATCCACCCTTCGGCAGAATCATCAATTTGCGACTGTCCGCGGTCAAAAAAGAAGCGCTGACGCAACAGGCCGAACTGCTGGGAAAAGTCGCCCGAAAATTGAGTGCGCGCAAGGCCGGTAAGGTGGAAATCATCGGCCCCGCCGAAGCGCCGCTTTCCAAAATCAGGGGCCGCTTCCGGTGGCAGATGCTCATTAAGGGCGGAGACATCGCGCTTTTGCATGAGATCGCGCGGGAAGTCATTCGGAAGAACCAAGACGCCTGCGTAAAAATCACCGCGGATGTGGACGCGGAAAATTTCATGTAGAGCGCCGTCTGTATTTTAAAATCTGCTGGTCCGACCGACATCATCGCTGCGCGCCGAACCTACCGATTTATCGGCAGTTGGGATTTATTGTAACAAAAGTTGTCTCTAATGGCTGCCCGCAGTATCTCAACGGTGGGTACATTGCTGAGTTTTCCAAACTCATCCCGGTACATCCTTCAGGAAAAACCCGCGCTTCCCTGTGGTTGCAATTCCCTGCCGTCAATAAATATCGAAGGCGATCCGGACAGACCAAGACCCGCGGCCTCCTGGTCGTCAATCCGGTGAAAAGTCATGCGAGCATTGATTTTTTCAGCGGCCAGGGCAGCATCTATATTTTTGCGCAAGGCTTCTTCGGAGGCGCATTCCAAAGACAGATAACAGTTAATTTTTATTTCTTTCATAAAGTCACCCTTCCTCAAATGAAATCATTCAAATCGTTTTTTATCTCATATTTGTCATGCGGCGAAGACCGGCATCCCATAATAAAACGGGTTTCCGGCTTTCGCCGGGAAAATGACCGAAAACACAGCGATTCCCTTTGCGCCTCATTCAAGATCATGTCCATCATCTTTTTCCATATCCTCGTAGGCTTTCTGCGTGTAACGTGGCGAGCAGATGGCCAGAAAAATCAAATCGTCTTGCCCGATATTGGCGATGCGCTGGGGGCACATCGGCGGAATGAGCACCACATCGCCCGGGTTCACTTCCTGCGGCGGCAAATCGCCTACCTCGACACGTCCCTTGCCGCTGACAATGTAATACCGCTCGCTGATCCCTTTCAACCGGTGCCGGCGGGTGGCAACCCCCGGCTCCACCCTCGCCCGCGCGATGGAAACCTCCGGATCATCAGCGGAGTTGGACAGTTCCGTAATGTAGCACTTCTCGGATATATAGAATTCCGCTTCAAGATTTTGTCTTTTAATCGTTTGCTTCATTGGATTTTGCCGCTCCTCAAGAATTTATTTTCTTTAAAAAGTTGCGTGTCATCCCTGTCTCGTTCTCATATATTTATCGCACAGGGCTTCCGTGATTTTCCGCACATCCGGCATGAACAGTTTCTTAAGTGAAAACCATGCCGCGACCCTGCGATTTTTTAACGCGCGGCGGCAAGAAAAACCTCTGGTCTTCGCCGTGAACGCCTGATGAAATTCCACCCCAACCTCGGGCGGCTGATTCCCAAATGACAGGTAAGGGAAATTTCCGGCAGAGCACCGTTATCGCGCAGTTCTTGGATGATGGCCAGAATCTTTCGCCATGGCATTGGTCTTGTACAAATCAATAACCGCCGTCAAGCCGGATGGAAAATTCAAGCCATTCTATTCGGGGACAGCCATTTCGGCCCGGCGCGAGTTTGAATTGTTTGATATCCATTTTTCCCCTGCCGAATTTTTTTACCGCGTCAATATTTTCGTCTATGAACGCTTTGCTGGAATCAGGACCGGCAATTGTTTTTCCCACCTCCGGCGAAAAAATAAACTCCCGAGAATTGGCCGGTCCGGCATCGGCATGGTATGGACGATCGGCGCACTCGGAAGGATTTTTTAAAAAATGCCAGCCCTCGATGTCCCGGGGATTCGGTACAAAGTGAAACGGCGGCGTGAGTCTGGCCAGGTCTTCATTCCGCCCGAATTCCCTGACCATGATTTGCCAACCTTCTGACATGGGCTCGAGAACGAATTCAAAGCGTCCGCCGAATGTCCGGCGAAACTGTTTGCCAGCTTCAACCCTGCCTGAAAATTTCTCGCTGAATTTGGGATACCAAAATCTGTTTTTGAATTCGGAAAGCGGCATTTTTTTGACCTGCTTCATATCCCCGTCAATGCTGCCGATGACATGATCCCCTTCCACTTTCAGCCAGTATTCTCCGCAGTGCGAAATGGCCCAGCCGTCGCCCGGCTTGGAACCCTTTCCGTTTACGGCAAGAACCCAGACCGTTCCGACGGGAAAAACATCCAGCGTCGGCCGGCAATGCATCCCGTCTCCCATCTGAATGTTCATCCCCGAATCCAGAAGTCCGCCCTTGAGCGTCTCCTGCACCCAAACATCCATCGTGGGGGATTTGCCGGGATGATGACGGACAATTTTGCCGATGATCACCAGCGGAGCATCCGGCGCCGCGATCAGAAAAGGTCCATTCCAGTCACAGGAACAGGATACGGCGGAAGGCGTATTGGCGAACCCAAGCGCGACAGCGAAAATCAATGCCGTGATGATTGTTCTCTTACGGCCTTCCCCGGCCTTTGAGATAAACATAGGGTTGCGCCTCCATGTCTTTGGCTATGCAGGAAATCAAGGGATTGCCAAACGACTCTGCCTTTTCCAGCGTTTTTCTGTATTCCTTGGCCAGAACCGGCCGCAAATCTTTTTCGTGTCCCGACTTCGCGCACTCATATCCGGCGCGCAGCCGGTGCGCCCTGAAGAGATGCAGGAAAGGTTCAATGGCCGTGCCGGGATGTTTTTGCAGCCATTTTTCGGCAAAATTCGCTTCGCCGATCGGATTCTCGCTTATGCCTTCCCATTCCAGAGAAAGCGGCACGGCCTGCGCGAAAGCATGCGCCGCCTTTCTGGCTTTCCCGCCCATGATGATGACCATCTGCTCTTCCAGATGCCGACGCCGGAATTCTAAGGTCGCTTCAGGCCCGGAGGGTGCCCGAGCCGCAGCCGGAAAGGAACCCGCCGGCACCGCTTTGAGATATTTCTGCAAACAATCACGGGCATCGGGATTAACGCTTTGCTTAATTTCCATGACCGATGGAACGCCGAAGAAAACCGCCGCTGAAAGTGACAGATCCGGCTCCTCTGCCGTAGCGTTCACCGGCCATCCTCCTTCAAAAGCCGGCAAGCAGAAGATGAACGCAAGGTATAAAATCATTTTCCTAATTTTCAAGCTCACGCTTCATCGCCTTTCTCTCAAGAAAATTCCCCTGATACGCGCCTCTGCTCCGAATCAGACCCCAGAGCGACGCGGCCAAATAAACAAAAATAAAGAACGGACCCAACATCTCATACTGTCTGACATGCACCCTTTCATGCAATCGATGGACGGCCAGGAATTCCCTGTTGTATCCCAGAATGACATGCCCCAGCGTCAGTGCCGCAATAAAACCTTGACCCGGCAGGCAATTTTTCAGAAACCACGAAACCGCCCCGCCATAAATTTCCACGACGCCATTCACGATTTGTATCCGGCCTCCGGACACAACAGCCGCCGGCACAAAAACGAGTCCGATGAGCGTGTTCGGCAATGCCCACAGATAGCCAAGCAGTTTCATGCCATTAAGTTCCTAAAACGCCGCGTCAAGAATACTTTCGCCTTCTGTCGTTCAAAGTTGCGGATCTTTTATCGGCCATCTTCTTTCCCTGCAAAAAACCGAATCAGACCCATCACCAACAAGGCGAAAGAAATTCCCAGAAAAAAAGCCGTTATGACCGCGTTGTTCAACTTCAGCGTTTTTACCTCATCCCAGTTGTTCAAGCGTACCCGGACATCGTTTGAAACGACTTTGTAGGGTTTTCCGGTTTGATCCACTGCCGAGAGCGTTTCCTGTTCAAGATGCCGCTGAAGCAACCGGCCGCCGATATACAATTCAAAATGCTCTTTCGCTTGATCCAGCGGCACCGCTTTGGCCATGGGTGTCCACCAGATATCCTTATTCCCCCAATGGGCTTCCATGAAATTTGAAGCAAAAATAAACCCGAAAATGATGGTTCCCGTAAGGCCGATGGCAAGCATGTCGTTCATTTTTCTTTTCATGTTCCCCTCCTTCTGTATCAATCTTAATTTCCCTCAACTTCTCGTTCTGTCGATGCGGTCGATCAAATCCAAAATGTCCTGATTCTTTTGAAAAGGAATCAGACCGCCGCGTGGCGAGAAGCTCAGCTCGTCGCCGAATTCCGTCCGGTGGCGGAGACTCAACGTCACCCGCGGCGGATTGATCAGTACTGAATAGCTGACGTTTTTGATATCCGATAAATTCACGCGCAGCGTCCTTCCCTTGTTTTTAAAGAGAAGTGACGCTCCTTCATCATAGACCTCGTCGAAAAGGTCAAACACCAGATACTTCATCAGGAAATACCCGACAGCCGCCACAAACGCACAGAAAAAGAAAAAGCCCCAGACATCACTTTGCTGTTTACACGGGGCAAGCAAAACCGACGACATCATCCAAACCAGTATCCCGAACCAGAATGCGGGAAACAATCGTTTGTAGAAATAAGTGCTTCTTGACGAAAGTCTTTTCATCGGATCATTTCTTGTTTACCGCGAACCGACAATGAAAAGAAAGTATATTGCCATAAGCAACAGGAAAACGGCTGCTCCAACCATAAATGACCGGAAGGTCAGAGACGATTTTGGCCCAATGGGTTTCGGCATCGTGCAGGAGTTCAGGAATTCTTCCTTTTGAAAAGTGGTTGGCGTGGTATCGCCAGCGGCTGAAATTTTTCCAGGAAAAGAAAAATTTCCCTCGGGAAGAGATTTCACAATCGTCTCATACATTTTTCGAATATCATCCGGCATTGCATCAACACTTTCAAATTGCTGCCCGTTAAAAACAATCTTGCCCGGAGATGCTGTGATTTTTCCGTGTTCCGGCCCTTCAGCTCCTACAAACGCCTTTTCATAAGCCTCTCTGATGGCGGCAGGCATGTCCTCAATTGAATCATATTCCTTGCCGTTGACCTTGAATTTTCTTTTTATATTTACTTTCACATCCATGGCCCGCCTTCTTCCTTTACTTTGCCAATTCTCCGTCTTATCTTCCGGTCATCGTCCCTTCACCATGAGATAACACCCCGGACCCTTTAGCCCCCTCTATCGCGGTTTGCCACAAGATCCCTTCATTGGCAGTCCCCCACAAAAACCGGCCTTTTGCCCGCGCTATATTTTTCGTTTTGACACCAATTCCGTGAAAAATTCAAATGACCGGTTGTAGGTTCTTTCCGCGTCTTTTGGAAAACAGCACGCGGGTAGTTGCCTCTGCTTCAGGTGATAGGCGAGGCAGTCACAACAAATGCCTTTCCTGCTGCAGGGTTCGTAGGTGCAATTGCACCGGCTGAGATTCGTCTCTTTTTTACAATCCATTTTCATGATCCTTCCAGTAACCGTATTTCATCTTCCTTTAAACACGGCGACGCGCCGTTCAATGAACGACTGAAGGCCTTCCTGCATGTCCTCGCTTTTCATCACTTCGGCGACTTCCTGGTAAATGACCTTTTTGGCCGCCTGCTCCCCTTCCTGTTCCGCCAGACGCGCGTTCTTCAGGATGCTGCGCACGCCCAGCGGCGCCACGCTGGCCACCTTGCGCGCCAGTTCCATCGCTTTTTCCAGCTGTTTTCCCGGTTCCGTCACATATTGCACCAGCCCCATGCGATAAGCATCCTCAGCCGTCCACTGATCGCCGGTCAACAGATAACGCATCGCGTTGGACCAGCCGATATCCCGCACCAGCCTCAACGTCGCGCCGCCGCAGGGGAAGAAACCCCTTTTGACCTCCAACATCGCGAAACGCGTATCCGACGCCGCCACACGGATGTCCGCGTTGAGCATGGCCTCCACACCCCAAGTAAAGCAGTAACCCTGCACCGCGAAAATAATCGGCTTGTTGCAGCGTCTCTCATCCATCATATAAAAAGGATCGATTTCATTTTCTCCGCCCAGGGGGAAACCCGCGCCGGAACTGAATGCGTCCGACCAGTCCGTCAGTTCCAGTCCAGAGGTAAAATGGGGACCATTGGCGTAAACCACCCCTACCCACATCTCGTCATCGCGATCCAGCTTGTAGTAGGCTTGAGCCATTTTCGTATACATCTCGCGGGTCATCGCGTTTAATTTCTGCGGCCGGTCAATTTCGATGAGCATGATATGACCCTCGGTTTTAACATTAATGGTCATGACGGTATCTCCTTGAAAACTTTTTGAAAAGTATAAGAAAAGGAATACGCCGTGTCAACGGAAGAATTTATTTGTGCGGCCTCGAAACTTTCGGATAATCTTGCAAGCAGCATGGCGAATTTACCCCTCTTTTTAAAGCCCTTGCAAGATGACGTCATTTTTTCCTCATTATGCGGGCAGAGAGTAAAGCGACGACAATGCATAACTTTTCATTAATCTGTCGATTCTTTCGCAGCTATTCGAATTTCCGGTCATGGCAGATCGGCTCGCTCACGACGGGCTTTGGTTTTAATCTGCATGGCGGAGAAGAAATTGATCACGGCGATGACCGCGCCGATGAGAAAGACGTACTGATAGCCCCATTGGCGCCAGATAAAGCCGCCGGAGACGGCAATAGCAATGGAAAAAACATGGTCAATGCTCACGCCCATGGTGAGGGTCTGCGCGACGTCTTCGGGTCTCAGCGCGATTTTCTGCAGGTAAGTCGCCCGCGCCATGCCGGCTGATATGAGCAACTGATCGGCGATGTAACAGGCAAAGGCGATATACAGGGCGGCGCTCTGAGGAAAAATGTTTCTGGAAAAGCCGTAACCCAGACAGACCACAATCAGGATGGCCGCCTCCGCGGCGAGAATGAACCGCTCACCCCGTTTGTCAATCATTCTGCCCAGCATCGGCTTGAAGAAAATGCCGATGACGCCGCCGAGGGTCAGAAGTGTCGCGACGACCTGTGTCTTCTGGTGAAAAACCGTCACCAGCACCCACGGCGCAAACGTCAGAAAAATCTGTTTGCGCGTGCCGTAAAGAATGCTGAGCCAGTAGTAAAGCTTATATTCGCGGCGCAGCCGGAATTTCATTCTGACGGGAACCGGCTCGTCTTTCTGCATCATGAAAATCAGCAAGGCGACGGTGATAAAGCCGAAACACGAGAAAACATAGGATAACCTGAAATCCAGCGCGAAATACCGGAATCCGACAAAAATGAAAAAGCTTCCGATGATCATGGAAATATTGGCCACGGCGCTGAACCGCCCCAGCACCCGGCCTTTCTGTCCTTCCCGGGCCAGCTCCATGCCGATGCTCTGGTTCAGCGGCAAAAATAAGTGCTGGCCGACGCTGAAAATGAACAGCCAGACCAGCATGATGCCGAAGGACGGCGAAAAAAAACCGATAAACAGGATGCCGAAAGCGCATAAAGCGTTGGCCAGCGCCGCCTGCCGGCGGGCACAGAGAAAAAATAAAACGGCGGAAACAAAAACCACCAGCAGGCCCGGCAACTCGCGCGGAAATTCCATCAGGCCCCGCTGGAGGTCGCTGATGAAAAAAGTTTCGTGCAGGAAATTGTTCAACGTGGAATCCACAATGCTCTGCGAAAAACCGAAAACAAACGTCGCCGCCAAAAACAGGCGGAAATCCCGCGGCAAATTCAAGATTTTATCCCTGGTCCGTGTAATAATTTCCCTGACCTCTTCCTGTTATTCTCCCGTCTCTTCACGTCGCCGTCCGGCGTTTTCGCCCCGAACCTTTTGCCGGGCCGTCAAAAAAATGCCTGCTTGGATTTTGCTCCCTTCGCCAATCGGTCGCAGCAAAGGGATGTAATCCTTGACACATTTTCTTTAATTCCATATATGATTTTCCATAAAATAAATAAAGGATATTTTCCCCATGGCCAATCCGCGGATTCTTTTCATGGGCACGCCCGAGTTCTCGCTTCCCGCCTTGCGTCTCCTGCATGAGCGCTCCTATCCGATTGTCGGCGTCGTCACCCAACCGGACCGACCGAAGGGTCGAGGGTTAAAAGAAATCGCGCCGCCTGTCAAGGAGCTGGCCGGCGAACTGCGCCTTCCTGTTTTTCAGCCGGACAGGGTCAAGGATCCTTCTTTTCTGGAGCTTCTGCGCAAACTCAAACCGGATATGATTGTCGTTGTGGCTTTCGGTCAGATTCTGCCCAAAGCGGTCATTGATTTTCCGCCGCTGAAATGTCTGAACATCCACCCTTCCCTCCTGCCGAAATACCGCGGCGCGGCGCCGATGAACTGGGCGATCATCAACGGCGAGAAAAAAACCGGCATCACCATCATGCTGATG
>ERZ795047.328-NODE-328-length-60651-cov-11.579345_pt1 | contig 60651 bp, 60 predicted proteins | sample MGYA00375131_ERZ795047 | MGnify/ENA primary metagenome ERZ795047 (study PRJEB30176, sample SAMN05720228) | activated sludge metagenome | isolation source: Anaerobic digester | place: Japan | collected 2015-05-20 ... | reverse complement strand
ATACTCTTTTATTGCACTATTTTTCGTTTACACAGAATTTGGGATTGACTCAAAAAAAACTGAAATATCATCATTAAACTATCCCCATTGCCTGAATTCTTACAGGCAATGGGGATCTTTTTATAATATTATGTGTTTCCCTTAAGCGGCAACTCCCTGAACGCAAGGAATCCAGGCATATACGGAACTTCTATATTTCCGCTGTAATGCCGCTTCTCAATGACCTCGTGTGTTTCAAAGTCGATGACTACGATACAGCACACCGCATATTCTTCATCGTCCTTTTGTGAGCAGCAGACCAAGACCGAATTTGCGTTTTGCGATACTGAACTTTCGCTCGACTTCGATTCGATCGGTGTTATCCTGATATGCAGTTTTCTTTTCTTCTTTCATATCAGCATCTTTCTTCGGTCTGCCAAGTCTCTTGCCTGAAAGACGAATGCCAAGACTGCTGCAAAATGAGATGTTCTCACGGTTGCGGTATATCTGGTCTACGAGGACACGTTCGGGATAATGTCCTGTACGCTGCTTGTAATTTGCTATTGCAGTCTTCAGAACTGCGCTTTCATTGTAGGCATCAAATGACAGCTTTTCAATTCTGCACATTCCGTCCTCGTCAACCGACAGATCGAGCTTGGCACCGAATTCAACAGGTGATTTCGCCTTGCCTCTGACTATCGGACGGATATACGGCTGACTTATGCTGACTATTCTGTCTTCAACGATATGAGTTTTGTTTTCATACATATCCGGGCATACCGATGAAGTACTGATAGTACGGGTTTTCTCTGATCTGCTCAACCAATTCCTCATCAGGATAGTGATACTGCTTCTGAATAAGCAGTGAACCGAGTGCCATACGCAACGGTTTTGCAGGCATACCTGTTCTGCTCGGAAACAGCTTTGCATATTCTTTTTCTATTGTATCCCAGGGTATCATTTCTGCTTTCTTGATCCACCTGTTTTCAGGATTCATCTGCAGTCCCTGCGGCTGATTAAAATCTGCAAATGATAACTGCTTTTCCTCAAATCTATACATGATGTCCTTCAAAGTGCAAGCTTTTTCATCGTTTTTCGTACTTCCCCTTGCACTTCTATTATACAACATCTGTTCGCTTTTGTCGATATTTCGGTGTATATTTATGGCTTGAGGAGAGACTAATTAGGACTTATAATAATCTACATCGTGAATAATGACTTGTTCAACAATGTCATCTGGGCAGTAAATTCTTAAACCTAATTTTTTACTTGTATAACCCTCGCCGTCATCATCTAAAAGTAAATCATCAGTTGCTTTCTTCAATTCTTCAAGTGTTATGTTAACAGATGGGTTAAGAATGATTTTTACGTTGTTATACAGCAAACATATTTTTTCATCTGTCATATCTGGAAATAATTCGATAGCCTCAAATCCTAAATTTTCGCTTAAAAGAATATGAAAAAATCCATAATCATATGAATGCTTGTTTTTTTGGGGATACCCATACATAGACTGTGAAATAGGGGTTCCGAACACTTTAATTGCAGAGTCATTAGACGCATTGAAGCAAAGTGTTCCAATCTCCTTGTAAGGAACAAATATCAAATCCATCTTATTTTCCTCTCTTCCATTCGTTATACTTGCTTATCAAATCATTTAAATTCGTTTGTGCTTCATCAATTGAACCATCGTATTTTCCAGGAAACTGACTTGTGATGTATTCAACATCCATATCAAATGCTTCCTGAAATTTTCCTTGCTTCAACAATGCTTTTTGATCGGCGCGATACTGATCGGAACCAGCTTTACGTCCAAAACTTGCAGTGTTTTTATGAGCCGCCTGACTCATTGAAATAGCCGGACCGTTAGGCTTACCATTATAGGAGTCCATGAACTCAGAAAAATCATCTGGATACGCATCACAGGCGAGCATATGGTGAGCATGCTGTTTTTTCGTATAATCACTTTGTGTCGAATTATATTCTTTATTCTTTTCACTAACTTCTTTGTAACTGCCGCCACATTCAGCATTATGCACCCAAATATTATTCTGTCCAACAAAATAAGAATGCGAATTTTCAACTTGAAAATTGTGTACATCAATAAGCGTATCAAGCTCTTCGATTTTGACATGTTCAACGAATAAGTCATCACCATTAACACTTACAAGCTTATCATCTACAAGAAGCCTGCCAGCTTCAACAAATCCTCTATCTTGTACATAGAATGGGTGATTATCTGTAGTAACGATTTCTTCACCGTTGATTACAAGATGAACAAGCCTGTCCACCTTGCGGTATATGTTTCAAGCACAGTTTTTTCACTTGTTTCGAGCGTATCAGGATCAGTTGAAATAACCTTATCACCAGGATTTATCTTTTCAATAGCAAGTAGACCAGCTGTTGTAAGTACCAATGTACCAGCAATAAAACAAGCCATATTGTCCGCTGCAGCACCGGAGAAAGCTGATAGGTGTTTCATAATAATACCACAAGGTTTGCCAGTTGTCAAGCGATTATTTAAAAAATCACGCCTATGAAATCAAGCGTTTCATAGGCGTATTAAAAAGAAATGATCATAATATCACGTTTCTTTCATGTTCTCTCGCAATATGAGTCTCCAGATCAGCCAATCGTGTCGGGATAGGTATGTGGCTCTCTTTATCAGTCAGCTTCATTGCAAGATCGCAGGCAGTATCAAGAGATACGAAATTACCGATAGATATGAATATCGGCTTGACGTCCTTATGTGTTCTCAGCGCTCTACCGTAGACCTCACCGTCTATGACTATATCCGTGAAGCTGCCTGCTTCATTTTCGGGCTCAGCATAATCCGTCTTTTTATCCACACGGAAATATGTTTTTGCGATGCCGATAGTCGGTTTGTTCAAATAAAAGCTCGCATGAGTTGCAATACCCATGTGCCTCGGGTGCAGATAACCATTGCCGTCAAATATGAAAATATCGGGAACAGTTTCAAGCAACTCCACTGTTTTCAGTATCAGCGGCAGCTCTCTGAACGCAAGGGATCCCGGCATATACGGAACTTCGATCTTTCCGCTGTAATGCTGCTTTTCAATGACCTCATGGGTCTCCGCATCAATAACAACGATACAGCAGACCGCATACTCTTCGTCGTCCTTATTCCAATAGGCAAGGTCAACGCCTGCGATCAGCTTCACGCTGTACATATCGATTTTGTCAACAGGTTCTATTCTGTCACGCAGTTCATTCTGCTGACGCAGGAAATCTTCCTGCATTGCTTTTGTATCCAATGTCATTCACACCCCTTTGATTTGTCTCATAGCTATTTATTATTTCCGCTCAGCCTTTCTATACATATATCCCTCTTCATCAAATCGAACGAGCTGCTTACCGTTATTATAGCATTTTATCATTCCATTTTCGTACCAACCATAATATATCTCAATAGTTTTTCTTTTATGGTATATACTATAACTTTCCAATTTTCCTGACGGGTAGAAATCGACTTCTACTCCCTCTTCTAATCCGTCTTGAAATACGCATAATACATCAGGCTACCGTCCTCATATAATTCATACATCAGACCGGTATAATTTACATCTTCCTCATCATCGTATATAAACCATCCATCGCAAGGATCCCACCATAGATCTTCTCCAAACTCTTTTCCGTGTTTGATTACATAGTCCAATGATAAGAATTCCAGCTTTTTATGCTCGATCACATAGTCACGGGATAATTGATCCAGCCCGCTCTGAGCCATTTGCTTGGTCCTCACATATTTCGGATCATCCGGGTGAGGTTTGGGAATATTCTGCTTTGAGTGTTTCGGTTTAGGCTTAGTGTATGCTTCCATAGTTTTTGGTTGCTTTCTTTTGAGTTCCGGCTTAATAAACATTTCATCTCACCTCCGATCGCATTACCTGACTGCTGTCATATAGGCATTATAAATGCTTGAGCACAGCTCATAAAGTTCATTGTATATTTCTTTCTCGGCAGGATCATCTGAGCACCGCAGAAAGGTTTGAGACTGTATCCAATTGATAAGCTGCTCATTTTTCTTGTAATCAAGTACGGGATCACCACTGCGTTCTGACATTTTTTGATATAGCTTTTCATTTGCTTTATTGTCAGCCCTTCGGTTTTGCTTCTTGCATTGGCAGCCTTTCGCTTTTGAATGATCTCGTCCGCATTTTTGATCTCTGCACAGTAAAAATTTCTTATCTGCTCATAAGTGTATCTGGTTTTCTTAACAGCAATATATCCGTGTCCGAATTTAGTCGGAACGCATATATTCAGCCATTCCAGTATCATCCGGTTAGTTTCGGTATCATCCATTTTTGTAACAGAAAACCAGTAAATATAGCAGTTATCTGCAACACCTACAATTATTATATCGTTATCTTCCCCATAATACACATTTATCAGGCGATCACGAGGGTTTGGCATATAATTCGGCTTCTCTGGATCCATCAGGTCATATTTCTGTATCTCGTAATATTTGCCGCCCTTTTCCGTTTCTAATATGCTGAGCTCGATCCTATGATAATACTCAAAAATATCATCTGCGGTCTGTGGTAATATGTAATAGAAATACCTGAGCTGATCATCTGTATAGTTTGTGCGGCGGATCACTGAATGAATGTTTGCGCATTCGGTAGGTTCCAGCTTTAAAACATAGTCGAAGATGTTTCTTATCTCATCTGCCTCACTGATATTTGTGACTGAGAGCCACCAGACACCTTGTAATGCGTAGGCCCCTGTTATGATAACATCATCATGATCTGTAAAAAACACTTTGATATGAGGCTTATAAATTCTGTCTTGCTTATTGATCGGATACAACTTATCTTTAGGATCTATAAGGTTGAAGCTCTGCAAATTCATAGCACCGCTCCTTTCTTTAGCCGCCTTATCTCAATCATGGTAAAGCACCGGAGACGCCATACCTTTTTTACAATACTTCTTAGGCAGTCTTTTATTAACGAAAAGTTGTCTTATTTCATCGTCTGCGACATTACCAATAAATTCGCATCGCTCCGGCATTTCTTCTGATCGATACCATTTTTCGATTTCATATACTTCAGCAACTATTCCATTATGGCAGGCTAAAACATAAGGTATCTTTTTTACTCTTGAGAGATTGACCTTCCAATGCTTTCTGACGGTTTCGTAAACACTTCCACGTTCGTTAAGAACATGATCATTTATCTTGATAATACAGTATTTTAAGTCAGGCTGATCTTCAAATTCTTCACATGATAATACTCTTTGGAGTACTTCTGCACTGTTTACTCCACGGTCTGACGAATAACCACCCTGAATATTTGTCAGTCCCGGATAGCAGTCAATAAGAGCTGCCTCGACCTCAAATGCTTCCTTCTCGGTCAGTCCATACCTTTGTATAACATGGATAACTTCGAGACCTGCTGCTTTTATCTCTCGTATCTGCTTGATCTTCTCTGAGATCTCATCTTCATCATTGCTTTCGTATGATTGTCCGTCAAAGCTCTTCAGGGCATCATTTATATGAGCATAGATTCGATTTCCTTTGCCTTTACCGACATAGAAGGTTTGTCCTGTGCGTGGGTCAATCAGGCGGTATACATAGTATTGAAGCTGTTCTATTACTTCCGGTGTGAACATATTATCACGACCTTTCATTATTTACGAAATATCAGTAATTATTCTATCAACTTCTTGTTTAAGAGTATTAAATCTGCACTCTATTACAGGAAGCTTTGTCAGAGCAGATAGTGAAATTGATTTTGAAGTTGGTTTCTGTTCGTCCAGCACTTTGGTTGACAGAACATAGAAAACCCATTGTGAAGTATCGGTCGGCTGTACTACACTCTGATCCTTGCAATCTAACAGACAGAACACATAAATATCTGACTGCCTTTTTCTCGTATCTTCATACGAATTACTATTGACATCCCAGCCTAATGAAGGACTTATACTGAACGAAATAGAAGAAAGCTCCTTTTGTCCCCAGGTCTGTATATACGCAGAAGACTTCACCTCTATCCTTATGCGTTCCTTGTACAGCAGATCATATTTATCCCAAGAGAGCCTGTTACTGGTGATATTGAGAGCAATCCTTACCAGATATTCGGCAAAGATACCTCGCTCGGTATTACCAAGCAAATCTGAATGAGCCCATTTCCAATACTCTGTCAATGTCGAGAGCTGCTCACCATCACAACCGACTATAGGACTATTCTCATCCAGCTGACGTGGTGGTATAGCCGGGTATTTATATGTATTATCCATAATGAACTCCTATTTCATGTTTTCTCTATTATACATCAATACAGCTAATAATGCAAGGCTGATTGCAATATAACAAGAAAAAGCCCGTCTATGATCCATTAAGTTCATAGACGAGCTCTTCTTATTTCTCTACGGATTGGATTTCAGCCTTTCAAAGTCGGAGTGAGGAAGGAATACCCATTTCTCCACCTCACAGCGTTGGGTGTTTTGATCGGAAGCCTTGTGTATCAGCTTACCGTTCATGTAGAAGTTGTTCATCTGTTTTCCTCCTGTCATAATTATTCCATAGACAGCAGGCGAGATCTGCTTTCTATGTATCTGGCGGAGAGCCTCCGCTGGCTGTTTCGCGGCATAATTGTCCTGTAATCGTAACTTATATTCCGCGCAGGAGAATTATACTGTTCGACCGCTTCACACACCGCACAAATCGCTCACAGCGGCTTCAATCGCTCTCGGTGGTGCAGCTTCCCGACCTGTCACCGATGCCGTCAAAAACGGCTCACAAATCGTTGATAGGTTTTCTATCACTTGGTTTTCGGGGAAACAAAAAAAGAGCTCGATTCCAGTGTTTTCACATTTCGTGAAAACCACTAAAACCGAGTCCGAAACTTTGTATACTATTTTTACTGATAAAATCGAGATTTGCCTGTATTTCGACCTTTGGAGGGGACTGAATCTGCTCTTTTGAGAGTTCAAATCCAGCCAGAAACCTAAAATGCCCCAATGTCATCTATGAAAATCGAAGTAAAATTTACGAGATTTAGGTAGCAAAAAAACCCGATATTTCGGGCTTTTTTGGGCATGTCATCAATTTTGTTATGCCACCATGGTGAGACATGAGGGACTTGAACCCTCGACCCTACGCTTAAAAGGCGTATGCTCTACCGGCTGAGCTAATGTCTCATAACAGATTAATTATAACAAATGAAGCAGCTTTTGTCAAGCGTAATTAACACTTTCCCCGGAAATAAGCGTATTGACCAACTTTCACCATAAAAATATGTGCAAAACAACGATTTGCACCTGATACCATTGACAAATCGCAGTAAAAGAGGTATAATATATATCGTTGTGATGTGCTTGTAGCTCAGCTGGATAGAGTGACTGGCTACGAACCAGTAGGTCGGGGGTTCGAATCCCTCCAGGCACGCCATGATAGACCCGGTAGATCATCTGCCGGGTCTGTTTTTTTCTCAGAACAAAATGAAAGCCCGACAGATCTCTGCCGGGCTTTTTCTCATTCCTCTGAGCTGATATTCTTTCCAAGAAACTCCCTAACACGGTCAAGGCTTTCCATAGCAGCCTTCCTGCCAAGGCGGTATACCTCCAGCATAACGGTGTAGTCGTGCTCGATATGGCCTATGGGCAGTTTCTCCTCAGGAGCGATCACAAGGGCTCTTCCCTTTTTTTCTGCATCCTCGATGAAGGCCAGCTCATCATTGTACATCCTGTGTCTATTGGCCACAGCTTGAACTAATTCGGGATACTTCCGGTAGGCCGCCTTCACCAGAGGCAAGCTCTTGGTCTGCCGCTTCACATAGCCTCTGGGCTGGGTAAGGATCACGATATTTCGCTCATAGCCGACTGCCTCCATAAACCTGAGCGGTATGGAGTCAGCGATACCTCCGTCAAGGATCCGTCTTCCGTCTACCTCCACGATACGGGCTGCCAGAGGCATAGACGCAGAGCCTCGGATCCACTCCAGGTCGCTGTAGGAGCCATTCCTGCACCTGTGGTAAATGGCCTTGCCGGTCTCAACATCAGTGCTGACTGCGTAGAACTCCATGGGGTTGGCCGCAAAGGTCTCCTTATCGAAAACATCCAGTTCCTCAGGGATCGTGTGGTAGCAGAACTCCGCCCCGAACATATCGCCGGTGGTCAGCAAGGACCAGGTGCTGCAATAGCGCTTGTCCTTGCAGAAGCGCTGATTATAACGGATTGCACGGCCAGGCTGACGGGATTTGTAGTTGCAGCCAAAGCAGGCTCCGGCAGAAACCCCCACTGCACCATCGAATTCTATTTCATTCTCCATGAGAACGTCCGTAACACCGGCTGTGAACAGCCCACGCATAGCACCGCCCTCAAGAACAAGTCCGTATTTCATAAGATTTCCTCTCTTTCAGTTTTTGCCTTTCTATTATACCACTGATGAGAGGAAATTGCAAGCCTTATGCTTTATGTCCGCCAACCTGTGCGTTTCGCTGGCGGGCAGTAGCGTCCTCCTCCAAATTCATGCCCTTTAGCACGGCGTTCTTTCCGAAGCGTTTTTTCAGGCTAAGTACAGCCTTTTGCAGCTCGTGCTCCCTTGAAAGAGCACGCTCCTCCTTTTGCCGGAGCCGCTGCTGCTCCTCAAGATCGCTGAACAGATCAAGCTGGAGGGGCGCCTCCTCAGGCACCTTGTCTGCCGGTATGACCCGCCCGGCCACAACGTACATTCTCCGCACCAGCATATTCTTATCCACGATCCGGTCGAAGAGCTCGGTGGCCGCCGCAACCATTTTTTTGCCGGAGCTGGTATACCTCTCCAGCCTGATCGTGCCGTGGGCAGGCTTTGGCACGCTCCTGCCGTAGTGGTCCGCAGCGATAATCCCCCGATAGCTCCGCATACGGTCCTCGGAGCCAACATTCTCCCGGTCATAGCCAACTGTCAGTACGATCTGGTCAGTCACCAGACCCTTGGCCACTAGGTCCAGGGACAGAAGGTCAGTCATCTCACGGATAACCAGCCTTGCAGACTCCGGCTCATAGGGAACGTGGAGCACCTGGCCTGAGCTGAGACTGCTGCTGCTAGGCCGATATGACTTTATGTCCGAGATCCGGCAGGGCTCCCAGCCCCAGGCGTGGTCGATCAGGAGCTCCGCATTTACGCCGAACAGCTTGTACAGCAGCGCCTCGTTGAGCCGGTCGAATTTTCCGCCAAGAGAGCACCTTGCCACGTCGCCCATAGTGTACATACCATACTGCTCCAGGCGCCTTGCGTAACCGTTCCCCACACGCCAGAAATCAGTTATGGGCTGATGATCCCAGAGCAGCCGGCGGTAGGACATCTCGTCCAGCTCAGCCACACGAACGCCGTCCTTGTCCGGCGGCATATGCTTCGCAACGATGTCCATGGCGATCTTGCAGAGGTACATATTCGTTCCGATACCTGCTGTGGCAGTGATCCCGGTCTCCTTGAGCACCTCTCTCACCAGCTTCATGGCAAGGCCGTGGCCGTCGGTCTTGTAGGTGCGAAGGTAATCAGTCGCATCTATGAATACCTCGTCGATAGAGTAAACGTGGATGTCCTCCGGTGCGATGTACCGCAGATAGATCGCATAGATCTGAGTGCTGACCTTCATGTAGTGAGCCATTCTCGGAGGAGCTACGATGTATTCCAGCTTTAGGGAAGGGTCCTTTTTCAGCTCTAAATCGTTGGAGGAACTGCCGGTGAACTTCCAAAGTCTTGCGTCTTTGAGGCGTTTGGCGTTGACCTGCTCCACACGCTGGATCACCTCGAAAAGCCGGGCTCGGCCTGATATTCCCCAGGCCTTCAGGGAGGGCGTAACGGCAAGGCAGATGGTTTTCTCTGTGCGGCTCATATCGGCCACCACCAAATTCGTGGTCAGCGGATCAAGCTGCCTGTCAACGCACTCCACCGAGGCGTAGAAGGATTTCAGATCAATGGCGATGTAGGTACGCTCCACAGCGCTCCCCCCTTTCTGCACTTATATCGTACTACTATTATACCACAATCGAACAAACATTTCAAGCACAAACGTTCTTTTTTCCAAAAAAATTCACCCGAAGACCTTTCAGCCTTCGGGTGATCTCATTTATTCTCACTGTATAGCCGGTGGAAGATCTCCGCATACTGAGGATCGGACTGCCGAAGATGTGCAGCCATTTCCTGACGGTGGCGAATGAACTCCTCATAGAGCTGAGGACTTTTCTCACGGAGCCCCTCCTCAAAGCGCTTGGTGTGCTCTCTGACTGCTCGAAAAGCCTGTGGATCGGACTGCTCAAGACGAACTGCCAGCTTTAGTCTCCGCAGCTCGATAGCCTCCTCGATCTTGGCCTCGTCAATGCCCAGCTTCTGGGAAAGCTCGCTGAGATGAGCCTGCAAATGCACTAGGAGCTCCTCCTGATCCAGCTCACTGATGCCCTTCCACAGACCCTTGGCCTTGATGATACGGCTGAGCTGACCCTCGGGCGCACCCTCGCCTGTTGCAGCTTCGTTAAGGAGCCGCTCCGCATAGCGCTCAAGCTCCTCATCAGCCTGAGAGCCGAATGCCCACTCGAATTCCAGCCTGTCACGGCTGCCATAGCGCAGGACATTGTCCTTGGAGAAATCGGTCTCCTCCAGCTCGTAGGGCGGCACATATCCGGCGTCTGCAAGAGCAGCCGGTATCGTTCGGCGGCAGAATCCCTCCTCCACCATGCTGCCGATGCCAAGCTGGCGGAAACGATCATTGAGCTGGCCGATATGGGATGCGAAATACAGCCTTATCTCCTTCTTTTCAAGGGAACGGTCCAGCGCTGCGATCTTGTCGGCGGCGGTTATGTCAATGTTACAGACTGCTCCTGAATCCACCACAACGCACTTGGTGTCCGGCTTCAGAGCAGCTTCGATCTCGGCCACGAATAAGTCGATGTTGGCAAAATACAAATTGCCGGAAAAACGGTAGATCACGGCTCCTTTAAGCGGCACTGAATAAGAGTTCCGCTCAAGGCTGTGGAAGCCCTCTCTGCCCGGGATCACACCCAGAAATGAGCGCTTGGGGTTGGCGGTATTTGCGATGACCTCAAAAAATGACAGCACCACGCCGATCACTACTCCACGGACTGTTCCGAAGATCAGCACACCGGCAAAGGCTCCCAGAAAGATCAGCAGCTCACGCTTGTCCTGCTTGAAAAGCCGCTTTGCAAGGTCGAATTCCACCGCTCCCAGAAGAGCTGAGATAACGATCGAGGTCAGCACAGGCACAGGCAGGTACTGGATGAAGCCTGTTCCAAAGAGCAGGATAAGGATCATGGAAAATGACGCTGTTATGCTCATTATCTGTGACTTTCCGCCGTACTGCTCGCCCATTGTGGTGCGGGATACTGACCCGTTCACCGGACAGCAGCCCGTGAAGCAGGCCGCAAGATTTCCCAGGCCGTAGACCAGGATCTCTCGGTCTGTGTTCAGACGATAGCCGTTTTTATTGGCGAAATTCCCCGAAGCAAGGAGAGTTTCCGCCATGATCACCACAGCCACGGTCAGGCTTGTGGTAAGAACATCAGTAATCATGTCCAAGTCAAAACGGGGCAGTTCCCACATGGGAAGTCCCCTTTCTATTGCCGAAAGACAGGCAACTCCGTGACTTTCAGCGAAGCCCGTATATCCGATAACTGCTCCGGCTGCCATTACGAAGATCGACATGGGCAGCTTTGGCATTAGCTTTTTGGAGATCAGCAGCACCGCCAGAGAAGCTCCTCCCAGGAGAAGACTCATCCCGCTAAAGCTCTCACGGCAGGTCTTCACGATGTGCTCGATGAGCTCGAAAAGCTCGCCGGAGCCGCTTGTTCCTCCAAGAACTTTTGAGATCTGCATGAGTATGATCGTGGTGGAAATGCCGCTGATGAAGCCTCCCATGACCGGGGTGGATATGTACTTCACCAGCCGACCGGCCTTCAATACGAAGAACAGCAGCAGCCACATCCCCACGAAAAACGTGACCATCGGAACTACCGAGACCGCTCGCTCAGATCCAGACTCTATCCCGGCTGCCGTAAGGAAGGCTCCCACAAGAGCTGCCGGAGCAGCGTCTACGCCGAAGATGAATTGGGGCGAGCTGGAGAAGACCCCGAAGATCAGTATGGGGAAGATCGAGCCGTAAAGTCCGCAAACAGGCGGAAGTCCGGCTACCTGTGCATAGCCCATGGAGATCGGTATGGAGACCAAAGCGATGATGATACCCGTGAAAATGTCCTTGGGAAGTGCCTTGGGTGAAAAGCCTTGTATTCTCAAGTTTGCCTCACTTTCTTAGGATCACTTCTTCCGCCGGAATTTCGGCATGATCCGCTTCCGGTAGAGCTTGTATACGAAGTCCAGGTCGATGTCCAGAAGAATGAACAGCACGTTCACAAAGCCAAGTACGATCAGCGAGCCGTATTTGCCGAAATCGTTCATGTCGCTGACCATCTGGTCCAGTCCGAAAAGATACACAGTCACATAGAAGAAGGCGACTGCACAGATATTGAACACCGCCATTTTGCAGATGAAACGCAGGAGCCTCAGGGGGATCTTTTGCAGATATATCCGTATGATCGGGTAGTGACCGAACATGATGAAGATCAGCGCAGCTTCCTTGTCCGCTGTGATGAACAGGGATAGTATGCCAACCGCTATGTAGGTCAGCAGAGCCCAGCCTGTGCTGACCTCCGCTGCAATGAGCATCAGCAGCACGCTGGCCATGATTGGCAAAAGTATATACAGCGCCGGAAGTATGCCTGCCAGGAACATGACCACAAGACAAAGCGCTGAAACGATCCCTCCCAGGGCCACTCTGTAGCTTATGTCCCTCATTCCTTAGCTGCCGCCGGAGCCTTTCCGCCGGTGGTCTTGCTGCGCTGGATACCGTATACTACGGCTGAGAGCAGCTTGTGAGGGGCGAAGCGTGAGCCGAAAACTCCCAGCTTTACGGCAAGTCCGGGGATAGCGATCAGCTCTCTGCGGAAGGCCTTCCTGAGAGCGTATTCAGCTGCGTAGTCCGCAGTTATGGGCTTCACGCTAAAGGAAACTCCTGCACGGTCGTTGAAATTCGTGTCAACGGGTCCCGGACAAAGCACCGTTATGCTCACCTTTGACCGGTCACGGCGAAGCTCCTCTGCTATGGCGAAGGACAGCCTTACGACATAGTTTTTCGCTGCGTAATAGGAGCTCATAAGAGGGCCAGTCATGAAGCCTGCGCAGGATGCCACATTGAGTATTATGCCGTGGTCACGCTTCTTGAAATCACGGAGGAACAGCTTTGTCAGGATATGCACGGCAACGATGTCCACGGACAGCATATTCAGCTCGTCCTCCATATCGGTCTCCTCAAAGCGGCCGAAAAGTCCGTATCCGGCGTTGTTCACCAGCATATCAATGCGATAGCCCTTGCAGTGCTCGTAGACCTTCATCACCTCGCTGCGGTCAGCAAGGTCTGCTGTTATCACCTCTGCGTTTGCGCCGAAGCGCTCCTTCATCTGCGCTAGGGCAGCCTTGTTTCGGCCTGTAAGGATAAGATCCCAGCCCCGTGAGTAGAGCTTTTCGGCTATGCTGCGGCCTATTCCGGAGGTCGCACCAGTTACTAATGCTCTCATTTCAATTCTCCTTTCCTGAGTTGAGCTTATTGAAAACCTCGCTGTTGTCAAGGCTGTCTATGCCAAAGATCATCAGCGTCTGTTCATAATCACTTGGGTCGATATAGTCCGTAACAGCGCCCTCCAGAAGCTCAGGAGCTATCACGTCGATACGGCTGTAGTGCTGAGTGAGGAAGGGCAGAAGGCAGTTTGCCAGCTGATCCTTGATCACAAGCAGCCGGCGCTCGTTGTTTACGGAGGTCTCTATCCGAAGGAAGGGCACCTCTGCCCCGGGATAGACTCCGTACATATCAGCGCTTTCAAGTGCCTCCATGTTGTAAAACGGAAGGCTCTCGCCGGTACCGTCGCTGCTTATAGAAAGGCACTGCGTCACCTCAGCTCCGCCGGAATACTGGTAAATGTCGATGATGTCCGGCTTGCACAGCATATACTGTGACCGCCTAAAAAGACTGCCACGGAAGCTGTCGGTGAGGTGCTCAATGGTGTATTTATCGAATTTGGACGGCTGAAATCCCAGCTTCTGGATAACTGTTCGGTAGACCGCATAGGCGCCGTAGCTGGTCCAGCGTGGGTCTGTACGATAGTAGATGTAGTTATCGCTGAGCATTTTCAGGATATTGTAGGCGTCGATCTTTCTGATGTCACCGGAAAGAGACCCATAAAAGCCGTCGATCAGCTGCTTTTCGGTCACTGACATCAGGTACTGAGGGAGCAGCTCGCTGTAAACGCCGGAGGAAGTAGGGATCGCTGCAAAATACACCGCTCCGCCGTAGCTCTTAGCAAAGCTGTTCACTGCCTCCGCTGCCGGAGACATATCTCCACGCTCAGTGATCATTGTTTCAAGAAGGCGGCTCTTGTCGATATAGACTCCCTCGGAAATGCTCTCGCAGACCGCAGAATCGAGCCTTGCCTTCATGGCCGTCCAGCCGCTCCGCCCAACAAAATGGTCGGCGGCGTAAAGGGTGAGCCGGTCTGTGAAGGTGCCCTCCTCCTGTGAGAAAAGTGTGGGAAAGCCTGCCAGAGCTCTGCCCTCGCTTTCGGAGTAGGTCTCCTTTCGGTGGAAGAGGGTCAGCAGGAGCATAACTCCCATAAACGCAAGAACTGCGGCTCCTGTGAGCCTGTCAGCCAGTTTTTTCATAGCTCTCCCCTCCTTAAAGTGTCAGGATCATTTCGCCGGAGCTTCCGCTGTAGGCGATGAATGCGGTACACAGCGCCAGAAGGAGAAGCACTGCCGGCGGCTTTGCTGCGTATATCAGGCCGCTGAGCTTTGATCTTGCGGCTCGGCTCAGGGCGTTTCTGAACAGGTCCGTTGAGGCGTACATGGCAATGAGCAGCACCACGATGTATGATCTTAGCAGGTAGAAGGTCAGGGAGTCTGCGATAAGCCTTGTTCCGCCGATCATCGCCCAGAGCACGCCTGCTCCGGTAGTGACGCTGTTGGCAGAGAGGAACACTGCACAGAGCATTATTCCCAGAAACGTGTAGATTATGCCGGTGGCCTTCAGTAGCTTGTGGGGTAGCAGGTAGTGCTCCACCAGGCAGAATGAGCCGAAAAGCAGACCTGCGATAAGGCTGCCGGTGGAAAACCCATACCAGTAGACTGTCAGTCCCCAGACCGCTGTGTAGAGGACTCTCCTGAGCCAGATCTTGCGGGTAGTCATGGAAATGGGACGTGTGATGTAGCGCCTGAACCAGCCCACTGCCTGAATGTGCCAGCGTCCGCCAAATCTTGACAGGCTGCTGCTGAACAGCGGATAGCGGAAGGCTGACGGAAAACGATAGCCGAAGCAGAGAGCTGCTCCCGCTCCCATATCCGAAAAGCCGGAAACTGTGAAATACAGGCATAAAACGTAGGAGAAAACTCCCAGCCAGGCCGTCACCACAGACAGCTTTGCGGCATCAACGCTCCAGACCGCTCTGTAAAGCACCAGCAGATTGTCCGCAAGCAGCACCTTCTTGGCCAGACCCACCACGAATATCGTCATGCCCTGACCGATGTTCTCAAGTGACAGCTTTCTCTGCTTGCTTATCCTCTTGAAGGTGCGGTAGCTGACGATGGGGCCCATGATGAGCCTTTGGAACATCATCAGGTACAGCGAAAAGCGTATAATGTGGCGCTCGGGAGAGATCTTCCCACGGAAAACGTCGATCAGATAACCCAAAGCAGAAAGGCTGAAAAGTGAGATGCCTATGGGGAAAACATAGTCCGGCAGCTTCTCACGCAGTCCCTCGAACAGATGTGAGCGTGCTGTCAGAAGTGCAAAAAAGTCCGTCATAACCCCCACTGCAAAGGGAAGGGCTCCCCTTTTTCCCACCTGACGCAGCTTTCCAATCAGCCTTCCGCAGGTGTAATTCACCAGCACATATCCCAGCATGAAGCACATATACCTCAGCCCAAAGCTGGCACAGAACAGGGTGCTCTCCAGGAAAATGGCCTTGTTGCGGTGCCTTTCCGGGACCGCAGCGCAGATCAGCAGCGATAACGGAAGGAAGCAGAATATGAACAGTATGCTGCTGTAGGTCAATCCATCTCCTCCTTCAGCGCAGCCACTCTCTCACGGAGCTCCTGCGCATCCATCATTGTACAAAGCACCTCGATCAGTGCCTGAGCCGACATTAGTGAGGGCAGTCCCAGGCTTTTTTGCAGAGCCTTCCTCAGAGAGCTGCTGTCCTGTCCTCCGCTGAGGCCAAGCTCAAAGAGAGTGACCTTGGTTATGTCAGAGGGTCTTGTGCTGCTCCCGGCAGTGACTCCGGCCTTCTCAAAGGCTGCCAGAAGAGTGGGGACATCAATGCCCTCCACTCCCAGCTTTCCCTCCGCAGAGGGCTTGGCCTTGCGCTTTTCCTTCCCGAAAATATCCGGGATATACACGTTCACTATGCGGCCGCAGTTGACTGCTCCCCGAAGATAACCCCGGATCTTTCGGCCGGCGCTATCGGAGTCTGTCAGTATCACGATGCCGGTTTTCTCGGCGTAATAGCGGATCAGTGACAGCTTCTCCGGGTCTTTGAAAATACGGAAGCCGTTGGTGGGTATGATGACCGCATCCACCGCTGAGGAGAGCTTGATCTTGTCGTATTTTCCCTCAACGATTATGGCCTCGTCGATCTTTATCATAGTCTCCTCCGTCAATTCTTAGTCATGAACATCTTCGTTACAGCCTGCTCCAGGATAACTCTGGGGTCGCCTGGGCTGGAGTTGAACTGAACAGCCGTATCACGAAGGATCTGGACGCTTTTCCTCAAACGTGAAAGGCTCATCCTGGAGGAGTCACGGAAGGCGTTCTTCACAACGAACTGCTGCTTATAGCTGAAATCGCTGATCACGTCGTCCATGGATCTTCCGGAGACCTTGGCGGTCACGGCTCTGTACAGATCAAGGAAGGTGCCGGAAACTGCCGCAAAGATCAGACCACGATTGTCATTTGTGATGTTCAGCTCGTCTATCGCTTCAAAGGCGGTCTTCCTGTCGGCGGCAGCCACAGCCTTGGCCAGCTTGTAAGAGGTCACATCGCTTCGGGGGTGAACAAGCTCCCGGATCATATCAGAGGTGATCTCCGCACCGTTTGCCCTTGCGCAGAGCTTGTCGATCTCGTTGGCGATCATCAGGCTGTCAGAAAGGCACATCTCAGCGATCAGCCGAGCGTTGGGGATAGAGATCATGCCTCCCCTTGCAGAAACTCTCGCAGCGATCTCTTTTCCCAGCATTTCGGGAGTTTTTGCCGGAGCCTCGCAGACCACGCCGTTCTTGGAAACAAAATCGAAGAGCTTCTTGTTCTTGTCAGTGACACTTCGCTTATGGGTCTTGAAGTCCTCCCTGACCTTCACCTCAAAGCCGGTCACATTGAGGATTACCACCGTGTACTCCGGCACGGTCTTCAGCACCTCGATCAGCTTTTTGTTAAGGTCGTCAGCTGGATAGCCACGCATATCCTCACGGGGCTTTTCGCAGTTATAGTCGTTGATCAGGATACAGTTGTACTCTGAGAGCATGGGCGCCATCTGCACCATGTCGGCAAGCTCTGAGAAGTCCAGCTTATTGCCGGCCAGCCTTGTGAGAGCAATATCCTCGTTCTCGCCTACAGCTGCCCTTACTGCCAGCTTTGTCAGCTTTTCTACCGACGCAACATCTCCGCCAAAGAAATAGTAGAGGCTGCTAAGCTCCCCTTTTTTCAGCTGAGCTGCTGCTGTTTTCAAATCTATCTGTGACATCAGAGCCTCCTTGTCTTGTAAGTGCCGCTGTCTGTGAATACTATCTCGAAATTATTGGCCGACCCCTCTCCGGAGCCGAGATATGTTTCTCCGGGGATAGGTGTGCTGCCATTGGGAAAATCTCCGTAAAACACCGTAAGATCCACCACTGCTGATCCCTTGTTTGCCGGGACAAAGGCTGCAATGGTGCCGTTTCGGTCAATGGTGAGAGTTCCTCCTGAGTAGCGTGCAGTGTAGCCGCTCCCCTCATAGGTGAAGCCATCATCGCCGAAAAGAGTCACCTCCTCGCCGCCGAAAACAGGAGTCTCACCGGATGCGATCCAGGTCTGTGACGGGAAGAGCCTGAGCTGGGCAGAATAGGCGGAATACTGCGCCTGGATATTCTTGGTGAGGAAAACGCTGTCAGCGCTTCCGGCGCCCTGCTGCATAAGGTACTTCCGAACATAGTCGGGGCTGCGATAGTTTCCGCTCAGGTCGAAAACGTCGTAATTTCCCTTATAAGAGACCACCACAGCTGCGCTGCTGCCACGGCCTAAAACGGCTATTCGGAAGGTGCTGCGGCGGATAAGTGCTCCCGTCAAAATGCAGGTGGTGAACACTGCTGCCGAAATGATGATCGTCAGGAAGACTGCCTTGCGCTTGCGGAAAACTGCGTAGGTCAGAAGTACTGCTCCGCCCAGAGCCGCCGCCAGCATAGGCAGCTTGCCGCTTGACCGGGAGATGTGAGAGAAACCTGTTCCCGAGATAAGGTCTGAGGCTCCGATCACCAGCTTGATGAGGCTCCCAGCCGGATATAGGGTGGGCAGAAGTCCAGCTGTTGCCACATAGATCAGGCCGAGGACCATTGCTCCGGAGCTCAGAGGCACCAGCAGCAGGTTTGCCAAGGGCGAGATCACCGATACCTCGTCAAAGTACATAAGGCTCAGCGGGAACACTGATACTGTTGTGAAAAACGCCACGGCAAACGCCTTGGATACACGCTGCAAAAGGCTGTCTGTAGGGAGATCCTTGGTCATGTAGGGACCAAAGACAGCTATGCCGAAGGTACCCGAAAGCGACAGCATGAAGCCCGGGCTGTGTATGGCAAATGGGTCGGCTATGCAGATCACCAGCGCCGCTATGGACAGGGAATTCAGCGAGTCATTCTGCCGCAGGAAAAGCCCTGCGGAGTACATCAGGTCCAGCATGATCGCAGCTCTTATGGCGGAGATAGGCGACCTTGCCAGAAGGATCAGCAGAATCATAACAGCGTTGACTGCTCCAAATGAGACAAAGCGGTTGACCCTGAGTTTCTTCATCAGAACCATGATCAACGCTGCGATGATAGAGACATGAAGTCCGGAAACTGCCAGGATATGGCCAATTCCTGTGCGGTAAAGAGCTGTTCTCAGGTCAGGATCCAGGCTCTGCTTTTCGCCGAATACCATTCCGGACAGAAAACCGCCTGCCTCCTGGCCAAGGCTCCCCTTGAAGCGCCGGATCATTTCCTCACGGTAAGAGCGCAGAGCGTTGCCGATCTTGCGGCTGTGCTGCCTTGTGAGAGAGGCGTTTCCTCCTGTTATGCGCAGGAAGATCCTTCGTGACTTGCAATAGTCGGTGCTGTCGTAGAGGTAATCTCCAGTGGGCAGCTCAAACCGGCAGTCCTCCAGGTCGATGCGGTCGCCCAGCTGTGCTCCCAGGTCGTCGCAGTAGCAGGTCACACGCATTGAGCGTCCGCTGCCTGCTTTTCCATAAAGGGTGTAGGAGGCCTTTCCGCCGTCGTATACGTCAAAGTCCTCTACCACACCAGAGAAGCTGCCAGTTGTGCCGCTGAGGGACTTTGCAGGCTTCTCATGATAGGCAAGGGCTCCGCTGTATACCCCAAAGGCCACGCTCCAGCACACCGTTATCATGATCACATCACGGATCAGCTCAGTCTTTCGCCTTACAAGGATCAAAGCCGCCGCAGCAGCTCCGGCTGCGAACAGTATCGCTGCTGCCGGAGAAAAAACGGAAGCGAAAAACGATCCTGCAATATACGCTGTGGCTGCTCCAATCATTTTTCGCTTCATATTTTACTTATTTAAAGAAGAGAGGCAGCTTTTCCAGGAAAATAATGTCGTCTCTGTCTGCGGCATCGCCCTCAGCAAGTACAGCCGCTCTTCCGGCAGTCTCACCGCCGGCCTCTGCACAAAGTCTCTCCAGTGCAGTCAGTGACTCACCTGTGCTGATAACGTCGTCAAGCAGGAGAACTCTCTTTCCGTCCAGCATCTCCGCCTTCTCCTTGGAAAGACATAGGGTCTGCTGAGCCGCAGTTGTGATAGACTTGACTGTGACAGTGATAGGGTCGGTCATGTAGAGCTTCGCTGTCTTTCTTGCCACAACATAGGGCTTTCCGGACTGCCGTGCCATTTCGTAGGCAAGGGGTATGCCCTTTGACTCAGCCGTCAGGATAATGTCGAAGTCGGGAGTCTTCTTCAGCAGCGCCTCACTTGCGGCAACTGTCAGCTCCACGTCAGAGAACATGACGAAGGCTGCTATGTCGATCTTCTCGTTAAGAGGACAGAGAGGGAGTTCCCTCTCCAGTCCTGCGATAGTCATTTTGTAGGTACCAGCCATTTTGGCTCCTCCTTATTCTGTCTTACCCAGAGACTCAGGTCCCCAGCCCATCTTCACACCTGCCAGCATATGGAAGTGCAGGTGGTGAACTGTCTGTCCGGCGTCCTCGCCGCAGTTGTTTACGATACGGTAGCTCTCGATACCCTCAGCCTTTGCGATCTTAGCAGCAGCCTCGAAGACCTTTGCCACAAGGCTGGAATTCTCCTCAGTGATGTCGTTTGCGCAGGCGATATGTCCCTTGGGGATGATCAGGTAGTGTACAGGTGCGATAGGAGCGATGTCCTTGAAGCTGTAAACGTACTCGTCCTCATACACCTTAGTGCTGGGGATCTCGCCGTCGATGATCTTGCAGAATAAACAATCCATAGTGATACTCTCCTTTACTTGATGAAGGTAGCGACTGTCTCGCTCAGGTGGTTGACAGCCTCGTCGATCATGTAGGTCTTTCCGATACCAGCCATAGCGCTGTCAGGACGTCCGCCGCCCTTACCGCCGGTCATAGCTGCGATCATGCTTACGATCTTTCCTGCGTGAGCGCCCTTGCTTACGGCTTCCTTGGTAGCAACGCAGTAGAAGTTGCCCTTCTCCTCGGTAAATCCAGCGAAGAGTGCTACGATAGGCTCTGTGCGCTCCTTGATGCTGTCGCCCAGCTTGCGGAGGATGTCAGGGCCAACGTTGGACATAAGTGAGGAAACTACCTTCACGCCGTTCACGTCCTTAGCCTGAGCCAGAATATCGCTGAGCTGAGAATTTGCAATCTGCTGGTTGAGTGACTCGATCTTAGCATCCTTCTCCTTCAGCTCGCCCATAACAGCAGCGCACTTTGCGTCAAGCTCGCTCATATTGTTGAGCTTGAGGGTCTTTGCAGCGCTGATGATAGTATTCTTATAGCCGTTGAGGAGCTCGATAACTCCCATACCGGTAACAGCCTCGATACGTCTTACTCCGGCAGCGACTGAGCTCTCGGAAACGATCTTGAACAGGCCGATTTGTGATGAATTTGAAACATGAGTACCGCCGCAGAACTCGATAGAGTCACCTGCTGTAACTACTCTTACAGTGTTGCCGTACTTCTCGCCGAAGAGAGCCATTGCGCCCAGCTTTCTTGCCTCTTCGATAGGCATTTCCTTCATAGTTACAGGGATCGCAGACATTATGGCAGCATTTACCATAGCCTCAACATCAGCGATCTCATTATCTGTCATTGCGCTGAAGTGGTTGAAGTCGAAACGGCAGGCCTTCTCGTTGACAAGCTGTCCAGCCTGGTGAACGTGGTCGCCCAGCACCTTGCGCAGAGCATACTGGAGAAGGTGAGCTGTGGTGTGGTTGCGCATGATAGCAAGTCTGCGCTCCTTGTCGATAGAAGCATTTACCTTGTCGCCCTTTGAGAGACTTCCCTGCTCAACAGTTGAGATGTGGAGGAAGTGACCTTCTGACTTGATAGTATCAGCAACAGAAGCGATATTTGCTCCGTTGATAAGAGCACCTGTATCGCCTACCTGTCCGCCGCTCTCAGCATAGAAGGGTGTCACGTCGAGAACGATAACAACATTGTCGCCTTCAACAGCGGTATTGACCTCCTGGCCGTCCTTGTAGATAGCAAGGATCTCAGCCTCGCTGACCTCAAAATCGGTATAGCCTGTGAATAAAGTTGCAGGAGCCTCCACCTTGATGCTGTTGTCAGCCCAGGAAGATCCGGCCTTTGCAGCATGGTCAGCCTTTGCTCTTGCACGCTGCTCCTTTGCAAGCTCAGTGAAGCGGTCACGGTCAACTGTAAGGCCCTGCTCCTCGCAGATCTCCTCAGTAAGGTCGATCGGGAAGCCGTATGTATCGGAGAGCTTGAATGCGTCGTCGCCTGAGAGAACAGTCTTGCCCTCAGCCTTCAGAGCTGATGTGAACTGGTTAAGGAGCTCAGTTCCCTTGTCGATGGTCTTGGCAAAAGCCTCCTCCTCGACACCGATGATCTTCTTGATATAGTCACGCTTCTCGGCCAGCTCGGGGTAGGCCTCAGCGTTTTCGTTGATAACTGTGTCGCAGACCTCGCACAGGAAGGGACGTGTGATTCCCAGGAGCCTGCCGTGACGGGCTGCTCTTCTCAGCAGTCTGCGGAGAACGTAGCCTCTGCCTTCGTTGGAAGGAAGGATACCGTCGCCCACCATGAATGTTGTGGAGCGGATATGGTCTGTAACTACACGGAGGGAAACATCGGTCTTTGAGCCGTTTCCGTAGTGAACATCAGCGATAGAAGAGATGTGCTTCATGATATTCTGAACGGTGTCCACCTCAAAGATGTTGTCCACGCCCTGCATAACGCAGGCAAGTCTCTCAAGACCCATACCTGTGTCGATGTTCTTGCTCTTCATTTCCTCGTAGTGGCCGTTTCCGTCGCTGTCGAACTGGCTGAATACAAGGTTCCAGATCTCGATGACACGGTCGCAGTCGCTGGCCTGCTCGAAGCTCTCGAAGGGACCGTAGGCCTCGCCTCTGTCGAAGTGGATCTCAGAGCAGGGGCCGCATGGACCTGAGCCGTGCTCCCAGAAATTGTCCTTCTTGCCAAGACGGATGATGCGCTCATGAGGGATACCGATCTTGTTCTCCCAGATCTGCTCAGCCTCGTCGTCGCTCTCATAGATAGTGATCCAGAGTCTTTCAGCAGGGATCTCCAGCACCTTAGTGAGGAACTCCCAAGCCCACTCGATAGCCTCGTTCTTGAAGTAGTCGCCGAAGGAGAAGTTTCCCAGCATCTCGAAGTAAGTACCGTGTCTTGCGGTCTTACCAACGCTCTCGATGTCAGGAGTTCTGATACATTTCTGGCAGGTAGTAACTCTCTGGTTGGGAGGTGTTGCCTGGCCAAGGAAGAACTTCTTCAGCGGAGCCATTCCTGAGTTGATCAGCAGGAGGCTCTTGTCTCCCTGAGGAACAAGCGAAGCGCTTGCCATTCTTGTGTGGTTCTTGCCCTCGAAGAAAGAAAGGTACTTCTCACGAAGGGCGTTAAGTCCGGTCCATTCCATTGTGATATATCTCCTTTTAATTATTATCGCTGTCAGTACGCAAAAAAAGCCCCGCCGCTATGGGACGAAGGCTCTCGTGGTACCACCCAAATTCAAGGGGATCTCTCCCCTCCTCGATCTCTTTAACGCAGAGCTACGTTCCGGTTTCCCGGAAAGGCTCAGGGTGAGCACCTGTCTGATACACGAAAGCTCGCAGCGTCCGCTTTCTCTCTGGAAGAGTATCGTGGAACAGTCATTCCCGTCATTGCCATACACTTTATTATAGCTCATGGCAGGAGATTTGTCAAGGGTTTTCCGCAAAAAAGAGCGTTCCCGTGTGTCCGGAAACGCTCTTTGGTATCATATAGATATTTTCATCTCTTTTCCTGATATGCGTAGCCGAAATTTATAGGCGGAGCGGTCACGGAAACATAAACGAACTCCGTATCGCCGTCATTGAGCAGTCCGTGAACGTCCTTGTCTGCAAATCTAACTACGTCCCCTGCCTGAAAAGGCATTTCCTGATCATCTGCAAGCAGCAGTTTGCCTTTTCCCTTAACTGCATACCATATCTGCTCGGAAGCATCATGGGTATGTCTTGGCTGACTTGCACCTGTCTCGAGATGCACCTCAGTGATAGTTACACGCTTGCTGTCAGAATTCTCCGGGTTAAGGAGCTGCCGTGAGATCACTCCGGGATTAACGAGCTCCTTTATCGAATCAGATCTTATGAATTCCATTTTTGATCTCCTTAAATAGTTAATATAAAAATATTTATAGCTTATTCAACGGAAAAACGTTGAAAACACTGCCTGTCCGGAAAAACTGCGGCTCATGATCATTTCTGTACGATAGCCTCTGTCCAATACTCCTGGTTGTAGATGTCGGTGAAGCAGTACATAAGGCGTACCTCGCCGTCGCCTACGTCGGTATTGCTGATAGTCACCTTGTCGCCGAGGGTGATCTCGTCGCCAAGGATATAGCTGTCCTGATACTCACCGTCATAGGTGTAGTAGTCGCAGATGAACTCCAGCTTATCGCCTGCCCCCACCTCTTCAAGGCTCTTGGCAACAGTCTGAGTGTCGCCGGTCTTGGAGTAATCTGTGTCAGCTCCGGCAATGTAGCCGTTGGGATTTTCGTTGTCGAAAACAAGGATCAGGTTCACACGCTCGCCGTTAAGGAAGGCCGGAACATAGCCCGAGATAGACCAGTCGTCGTCGCCGTTGTCCACAGTATCCATGTGGTAATAAGCGATGGTCTGGCCGTCGATAGCAAGCCAGTTCTTGGAAACGTCAGCCACCAGCTTTCCGTCGTCGTTGAATGAGTAAACGTTGTCCAGTCCCAGGTCAACATAGCCCTCGCCGTCATCGTAGAACATATTAAGATCCAGCTTGTGGACCAGCTTCCATTGTGACTCGGGAAGGTCCATGAGGTAGCTGCCGCCGTCCTCCTCCCAAACAAGGTTGTTTGCGTCGAAGTAGTTCAGTGACAAGTACTCAGCAGCAGCGTCGTTGGAAACGCTGCTCTCGCTCATGAAGCCGGTGTTGGAGCCGTCCAGACCTGCGATAGAGCGTCCGGAGCTTCCGCCGCCAAGGAATGCGCCCAGAAGTGACCCAATCATGTCGGCGCTTCCGGAGGAGCTGGATGAGCCCGATCCGCCCAGACTCAGCAGCGAGCCCAGAGGTGAGCCTGTTCCGCCGGCAGCGATCTGACCGCTGGTCTCCAGCTTGGCGAACTGGCGGATGCACTTTGAGTAAGCAGAATCCATACCAATCTGGCTGTATGTATTGCAGGCTGTATCAACGTATGAAGTGCGCTGGTACGGGAAATAGATAGAAACGCCGTAAGCGTTGGTCATATTTGACGAGGTGCGGTTGTACTTGACAGCGCTCTTCAGAGCACTTGAGAGCTCAAATCCCTCTGTCGTGCCCACATTCTCAGCAAGGTGAACAAGATCCACCTGGTCGATCCTGGAGCTCTGAGCGAACTCTCTCGCACCGTATCTGGCGTCAGAGATAGACTGATAATCGTTGCTTGAGATCTTGGTACTGATGCTGTTTGCGAAGGCATTGAGCTTGCTTGGAACAGTATTCGAGAACTCCGCCAAGTCGATAACAGAAAGAGTCGTCTTCTGGCCCTTACATTTTTTAGCGCAGGTCGTAACGAAGTCGTCAACGATGTTCTTGCCGATCTCCACAGTGGGCATTGAGGTATTGCTGCCCAGCTTTGTCACCCAGTTGGTGTAGTACCAGCCCACGCCGGGCTCAGTCTCCTCAGAAGCGATCATGTAGTCAGCGTAGTCGTTGAGCATGAGAGCTGTCTCAGCAGTTGCCATAAGGCAGGCATCAAAGCCGATGAAGTCGAACTGCACACCGCCCTTTTTCAGAGCCTTGCTTATATTTGCCAGATCCATTGATCCCGCAGACTTGTTCTTCTCATCGTAGCCGTAGCCGCTGACAGATCCGCCGCCGTGATCCCAGAAGATCAGCTCGTTGCGGTTTGCCGGGAAATTCTTGGCGCAATACTGGATAAATCCGGCAAGAGTGTCAGGACTGGTCATAGCCTTGCTGCCGTCGTCAGCTACAAGCTGCTTCAGGCCGCCGTCCTTGATCTGGTAGATCTGGTTGACCTTATTGCTGATGCCCTGAGTTTTCCACTGAGAGCAGCCGCCGGTGTAGCAAATGATGTTCACGTTGTCGCCGTATGTTGCAGCAGCCATCTCCGCCATATCGGAGGAAGCCATGCCGTACTTTGACTCAAGGTCAGTTCCGCACATATAGACCATCAGGGTAACTGTATCCTGGTTATTGCCAAGGATCTTAGTTCTCTTTGCACGGGAGCCGCTGGCAACGCTATTGTCAACAGTTCCGCCTGATGAAGCAGAATATCCGCTGTTGTTCTCGTCCTCATTGGCGAAGCTAAATCCTGCCGGAGATGAGCCTGCACCGCCCAGCATAGAGCCTACCAGGTCACCAAGACCGCCGCCGGAGCTCGTACCTCCGCCGCCGCCTCCAAGGAGCTTGGGCAGGAAGATAAGTGCGAGAATGAGCAGCAAAGATCCGCCGCCAGCCGCAGCACGCTTTCCGGCAGCGCCGCCTGAGGAGGTCTGGCCTGCCTGACTGTTTGAGCCGACCTTGCCTGTACCCAGTCCGTCGCCTCTTTTATGAACGCCGCTTCCGCCAGAGGTCACGTTTTTCCTTCTGGCACGGGGTCTATTATTCTGGTCCATAGTATTCCTCCATTATCGAAGATGAGCCGCATGAAAGCGCAGCTTTACAAATACATTTTACACGAAACCCGGCCTTTTGTCAAGTAATTCGTCCTTTTGGGCTCAAAGACCGCTGATTCGCTCTGCTATACGGCGGAAGATCGGTGCCGCTGAGTCGTTTCCGTAGCCGCCGTCCTCCACCAGAACTGTCAGCACATAACGGGGCGAATAGGCCGGGAAAAATCCCGTGATCCAGGCATTGCACAGCTCCTCCCCATTCTCATCGAAGCGGCCCGTCTGAGCGGTGGAGGTCTTGGCTCCCACGGTTATCAGGTCGCTGCGCGCGTTGGAGCTGTCGTTGTCGGAAACTGCGTGGATCATAAGCTGGCGGAGCTCATCGGCAATGTCCGGGGCGATCACCTGAGAGCGCTGCGGAGACTTCTCGTTGGCCACGCTCTTTCCGTCGAGAGTTATCCCTCGGATAAGCCTTAGCAGAGTCAGCTGGCCATTCCCGGCAATAGCTGCGGTGAGCTGGTTGACCTGGAGAGGAGTTGCGGTGAGCTTGCCCTGACCAAAGGAAAAATTGGCCAGCTCCGCCGGTATCATCAGCTGCTCCACCGTGGGGAGAACTCCTGCGGAACCGGTCATGCCGGAGCAAAGATGTGTCTCCCGGCCAAAGCCCAAACTGAAGGCCAGCTCCCGGAGCTTCACTGTGTCAAGAAGGCGGCTCAGCTCGATGAAATAGGTGTTGCAGGAGTTGATCATGGCCTGAGAAAGATCCTGCTGGCCGTGGCCGTCGGAACGGTGACAGGAGAAGATCTGGCCGGAAATGTCAGCGCTCCCTGTGCAGTTGCTGACGAAGCCCCCTACTCCCTCGGAAAGCGCTTCGCAGGCAGTCACCAGCTTAAAGGCTGAGCCCACGCTGTATGCGTAGAGCGCCCTATGGATCAGGGGGCTGTCATTATCCGAAAGAGCAGCGGCGATGTCATCACGGCGGAACTCCGGAAAGCTGCAAAGTGCCAGGATATCGCCAGTTCCCACCTCTGAAAGAACTATCGCTCCCTTCCCAATGGCAAGCCCCTCCTCGTGGCAGATCTGCTGAAGATCCTTGTCGAGAGTGGTCACTACGCCGGTCTGAGCCTTTGAGGAACGGTGAACGCTCTTTCCGTCACCGGCAAGGATCTGGCCGAAGCCGTCTGCGGAGTAGGTCACGGTGTTGGAGGTATCTCCCTCCCGGAGCAGCCTGTCGTAGGCAAATTCCAGGCCGGAAACGCCCTTCTCCTCAGAAAGATAGCCGATAACATGGGGAGCAGTCTCCTCCTTGGGATAGCGCTCCGGGATCTGAAAAACCGTTACCGCATCGCTTTCGGGAGTGCCCTCTTTGCAGTCGATAACGAATGGCTTGCCCTCGATCAAGCGGCGGCGGAGCTCCTCTCTGTCCTGCACAAAGCTGCTCATGTCCTCCTTCAAGAGCGACGGCGCAATGACAGCCCTGTACCTGACGGAGGAGTTGGTCAGCGGCCGCATCTCACGGTCGAAGATCGTGCCTTGGGTCTCTCCGGCAGAGATCTCCACCACCGCCTGAGAGGTCTGTGCAGGGAGCGCTCCCCCGCCCTGAGAAAGCCGGTAATAGTTCAGCCCTATAACCGTGAACATTAGAAAGAATACCGCCGCCAGTGCCAAAATCCCAAATTCTGCCCGTTTTCGCAAAAAGATCACCTCTTCTGCAATTATCTGCAAAAGAGGTGAATTTATACTATTCAAGTATCACGGTAAAAGGCCCGTCGTTGAGGAGCTCCACCTTCATGTCGCCGCCGAAAACTCCGGTCTCGACGTGCTGTCCTCGGCTTCGGCAGTAGTCCACGAAATACTCGTAGAGCCGCTGCGCCTGGTCAGGATCGCCTGCTTGGATAAAGTTGGGACGGTTGCCCTTCCGGCAGTCTGCATAAAGAGTGAACTGTGACACCACCAGCAGAGAGCCTCCCACGGCCGCCAAGTCAAGATTGGTCTTGCCGTTTTCGTCTGCAAAGATCCTCAGCTTGATGATCTTGTCAGCAAGCCGGCGGCAGTCCTCCTCGGTGTCGTCCCGGCCGACTCCCAGCAGCACCAGATAGCCCATGCCGATGCGTCCTGTTACCTCTCCGTCAACTGTAACACTGGCGGAGGTCACACGCTGTAAAACGATCTTCATAGGTCACTTCCTTACGATGTCAACTCCAAAGGGCCCCAGCTCCAGCTTATCCTTGCCCACGGAGTCGATGATGCTGTACATTGGCTTGGGGAGCGGGATAGTAGCGTGGGCGTCGGAGTTGTTGAAGAAGAAGATATAATCGTCAAGGCCGTTGGTGCGGGTAGTTACCTCAACTCCTCTGGGAAGTCCCTTCAATCTGGGGATACCGGTCTGCTTCATAAGGTTGGAAGCGAAGCTCTCATAGAAGTCAGACTTGCAGATAGTTCCCACATAATAGGCAACTCCGCCGCAGTAGCGATTCATGGTAACTGCCGGACAGCAGCGGTAAAAATTGTCGTTGTACTCAGCGTAGGCTCTTGCAGTAGTGGGCTGGAGTACGTCGCACCACTGGCGGCAAACGAACTCATTTCCGGCAAAATCACGGATAGTCTGCTCCTGAGCACCGATCGGGTCGTACTCGGTGATCTCAGCGCCGATGAGCTCCTTATATGTGGTGGGGAGAGTATCCATGACGCAGTTATTGTTCTCGTCCTTGACTCCGCTGCGGTTGGTCAGCACAAGAGTTCCTCCCTGGATAACATAGCGGTAGATGTTCTCAGAGGCCTTCTTGTCGCCGATATACATTGTGGGAGCTATGACCAGCTTATATGAGGAAAGGTCGCTCTCCGGAGAAACAACGTCGATGTTTGCGCCAAATCTTGTGAAGGCTGCGTGGAAGTATTTCAGCTGCTCAAGGTAGTAGAAGCCCTCGGTCTGAGGCTGGATCTTGAAGGCCTGGTCGTTCTCGGGAGAATACAGGATCGCGATCTCAGAGATCATCTGGGTGTTCTCCAGCACCTTCAGCTTGGAAACTGTCTTGCACAGCTCGGAGAACTCGAAAAATCTTCTTCCGGGAACGTTGCTGTGGTCGATAAGTCCGTGCCAGTGCATCTCAGCTCCGGTAACAGCAGTTCTCCAGCGGAAGTGTACAACGGTATCGGCTCCGTGAGCGATAGCCTGCAAGCCATAGCCCATGATCATGCCAGGTCTGGGTGTGGGAGACATGGGCGCCCAGCTGCCTGTGGCACCGCTGAGCTGCTCCATTACCCAGAAGCTCTGCTCCTTTACGCCTCTCATAAGGTCAAGGTGGAATGCGTGGGAGTAGAACTCCTCTGGGTCCTCAGGGATCGTCAGAGCCGGATAGTTGTCGTAGGAAACGAAGTCCAGATTATCAAAGAGCTTGTAGAAATCAGGAGCGTTCTCGCAAAGCCAGGTATTCGTGGTGATGACAGCCTTTGGATCCTCCTTGCGGATAACGATGGACAGCTCCTTCACATAGCTGTAAAGGCAGTCATTGCGGAAACGGTACCAGTCCATGCACAGGGCAGGATTTTGCCAGGCCTGAGGGTAGGCCGTAGGAGGCTCCACCTCGTCAAAGTCGCTGTATTCCAGGCTCCAAACGCTGTTTCCAAAGGCCTTGTTCACGTTCTCGATATTGTCGTATCTGTCAGAGAGCCAACTGCGGAATTTCTGCCTGCACACCTCGCAGGTACAGGGGTAAGCCTCCAGCTCATTGTCCAGCTGCCAGGCAACGATGATCTTTCGGCCTGCATATCTGCGGATGAGCTGCTCGGTGATCCGCTTTGCGTAGGCCAGGAATACAGGCGAATTTATGCAGCGGTGACCTCTGATGCCTGTCTGGATCTGCTTTCCGTCAGGTCCTACCTGTATGGCCTCAGGATGTGCCTTGTAAAACCACAGCGGCGGGCAATTCGTGGGAGCGCACATAACTACGCCTATGCTGAATCTCTCGAAGATCCCGATGATCTCGTCCAGCCACTGAAAGTCGAACTGTCCGTCACGAGGCTCCAGCTTTGACCATGCGAACTCGCCAATGCGAACTACCCTAACTCCTGTTTTTGCCATGAGCTCGGCGTCCTTTTCCCACAAGGATCTGTCCCACTGCTCAGGATAGTAATCTACACCTATTCTCATATTAGGTCTCCTTTTCGGTATTGTATTCAATGATCTGACAGTTTCCCATAAACCAGCCGCTGAATTCCTGCTGGGTCATGTTGTTGAAATAAGTCTCTATAGCTCGGCAAACTCCGCCGTGGCTGACCAGCAGAACGGTCCTGCCGCTGTGTTCTGCGATGATGTGGTCAAGTGCGGAGTAGACTCTGTGAGCGAGCTGCAAGAGGGATTCTCCGCTGCCGCCCATCCTTACGCCGAATTCACGTTTTTTCTGGCCGAACTGCGCCACGGAATAGCTCCGTCCCTCACAGTCGCCGTAGTCCCACTCACGGAGCCTTTCATCGGTGATGATCTGTAGTCCGCAGCGCTCTGCAACAGCCTTAGCGGTCTCCTGAGCTCTTCTGAGAGGGGAGGCTATGATCAGGTCAACATCTCCCAGCTCAGCTACCCGCTCAGCCAGATCTGCCGCCTGAGCTCTGCCGGTGTCGTTTAGGGGAAGGTCGGTGGTCCCCAGCACCAGCCCCTGCTTATTGTATTCCGTCTCGCCGTGACGAGTGGAGTAGATCTTCATATCTGCGCCGCCTTTCTAAGCTCCTCAGCCGCAGTTTCCAGCATGAGCTCGCTGGGATCCTCGCCGCCCATTATTCGGGCGATCTCAGCAGTCCTGCCCTGGTCGTCCAGAACCGTGACATGAGTCTCAGTGCGCTCGCCCACCACCTGCTTCTCGATCATCAGGTGGTGGTCAGCCATGACTGCGATCTGAGACAGGTGTGTTACGCACAGCACCTGCCGCACCTTGCCGATCTCACGGAGCTTGATGCCGATCTTCTGGGCAGCCTTTCCGCTGACGCCGGTGTCGATCTCGTCGAAGATCATGGTGGGGATACTGTCCTTGTCGGCAATGACGCTCTTCAGCGCAAGCATGATACGGGACAGCTCTCCTCCCGAGGCTATTCGGGAGATTGGCCGTGGCTCCTCGCCCTTGTTGGCGGAGATCAGGAACTCCACCGTGTCCATGCCGTTGACCGTTAGCTTGCCCTTTTCGTGGCGGACAGCTATGATAACTCCCGCCATATTGAGGAATTCCAGCTCATCGGTAACTCGCTTTGTGAAGCGCTCAGCCACCTGCTCACGGTAGTCGTAGAGCGCCTTGGCCTGCTCAGTGACCTTGTGGAGGAGCTCCTCACGCTGCTGGGTCAGCGCTGCGATCTCGTCACCGGAGCCCTCCAGCTGGCTCAGCTCCCGGCAGGCATCGTCGTAGAGCCTGATAAGTCCGTCACAGTCCTCTGCGTACTTGCGTTTCAGCCAATTTACAGCGCTGAGCCGCTCGCTGAGGAAGTCCAGCCTTGCGCCGTCCAGCTCGATCTTGTCTGCGGCTCGCTCCAGCTCTGCGGCAATGTCGGACAGCTCGATCTCAGTAGCGGTTAGCCGCTCGTAAAGAGCCGAGATCTCCTGTGAGTCATCGGTGAACTGCGCTATCTCAGTCTCCGCTGAGACCAGCATATCTCCGGCAGCGTCCTCTCCGGAAAGAGCCTGAACTGCGTCTTTCAGTGCGATCACGGTCTGTTCGGAATTCTTCGCCAGGGAGAACTCCTTCTCAAGACGCTCATCCTCGCCCTCTGTCAGCTCCAGCTCGCCGATGTCGTCAACTATCTCGTTCAGCTGGCGGCTGCGCTCAACACGCTCCTTCTCCAGCTTTTTCAGCTCACCAAGACGCCTTGCGGTCTTTTGCAGCTCCCGGAAGGACTCCCGGTAGCTTTCAAGAAGACTGTTGTCGCCGCCGAAATCGTCCAGGATTTGCAAATGGCGGTCACTGTCCAGCAGGATCTGATTGTCGTGCTGGCCGTGGATATTGATGAGAAGGCTCCCCACCTCACGAAGCATGGAGGCAGTAGCCGTCCTGCCGTTTATTCGGCCAACGCTTCCGCCGTCAGCGCTTATCTCACGGGTAATGGTCATCTCGCCGTTTTCGCAGGGAAGTCCCAGCTCCTCCAGCTTCTCCTCGGCAGCTCTTGGGATCTCGGTAAAAAGGGCCGTGATCACTGCCTTGTCGCAGCCGGTACGGACGATGTCCTTGCTGCTGCGCTGTCCGAGAACTGCGTTGATGCCGTTTATAAGGATCGACTTTCCGGCACCGGTCTCTCCGGTGAAAACGTTGAGCCGGTCAGTCAGGGGGATCACGGCCTCCTTGATAACGGCAAGGTTTCTAATGTATATCTCCTTTAGCATCTATCAGCTTCCTACCTTCCGCTCAGGAGCTCGTTCCTGAATTTTTTTGAGAGCTTCTTGGCGTCCGACTCGCTCCTGACCAGTATGAAGATCGTATCATCGCCGGCGATAGTTCCCACAACGCCCTCATGCTGGACAGAGTCTATAGCTGCGCAGGTGCCCTGAGCCATGCCGGCTCTGCATTTGAGGACGATCGTGTTCATTGCGTAGTCCACCGAAACGACGGCCTCTGCAAAAAGGCTCTTCTCGGTAACTGCTGCCGCCGGTAGTGTATAGCGGTAAACTCCCGCTGGATCACGCTGCTTCACTAGGGATAGCTGCTGAATATCACGGGAAAGAGTAGCCTGAGTGGTCTTGATGCCACGCTCTGCAAGGAGCTGGATCAGCAGCTCCTGGGTGGCCACCGGCCGCTTTGCGATTATATCAAGGATCTCTTCATGTCTTCGGTTTTTCATTTTCTGCTCCAATCGTTACTTGATCGGCCGGCACAGCTTCCGGCAAAGAGACTCGTGGAAGGAATTTCCGATGAGGTTGACGAACTTGATGTTGTGTCTTCCACGGTGCAGCTCAATGGATTCGTTCTCCTGGAGCCGCTTGCTGATCTCTCCGTCAACGCTGATGACCATGCTCTCGCCGCCGCTGGTGCGGTCGGTCAGGAGAAGTCTTCGTCCGGCGGAGAAAAGAGTTGCCCTTGAAAAAAGTGAGTGAGGGCAGATCAGAGTCATCTCGATGCACTCAAGATCTGGCTCGATAACAGGACCTCCGGCTGAAAGTGCGTAGGCTGTTGAGCCTGTGGGAGTGCTGAAAAGCACGCCGTCAGCCCGGTATTTTCCCACAAGATAGCCGTCTGAGCACACCTCAAAATCGCAGATCCTGAAGCTGCCGGAGCGAGCCGCCACCTCATTGAGTGCGGTGAGCACCGTATCGCCGCTCTCGTTATGGATCACCACGTCGATGGTCATTCTCTCAGAGACCTCATACTCCCCTGTGGTGAGCAGTCTCAGCTTATCCAGCTGGTCAGCCTCCAGGCCTGCCATAAAGCCCAGTGTTCCGGTATTTATGCCCAGCAGCTTAGTGTCGGTGCCGATCAGCTTCTTAGCACAGCGCAGGATCGTTCCGTCGCCTCCGATGGCTATGACGAAATCGGCAGTTTTCGCCGACTGCTCGATGCTCTCGAACTCCACGAAAGACTTGTCGGCGAAGTCTCCGCAGAACTCCATGCTGACACTGACGCCGATGCCTGCGTCGTTGAGCACATCGCAGGCTGCTCTAGCGCAGCTCAGTGCGTTTTTCTTCTGAAAATTCGGATAAAGTGCTGCTTTCATAGATCCTCCGTTTGCTCAGTTTTTTCATAAAGAGGCAAAAGCCTCCTCCACAAGCCGCTTCATATCGGCATTTGGCGCCTGAGCGCCGCCCTTTATCAGGTGGACCAGGTACTCGATGTTTCCGCAGCCGCCCTTCACCGGGGAGTAGGTATACTGCACCGGCGATAGCCCGGCTGCCCGGAAGAAGCCGTCCAGCTCCTCCAGCACTCGGATATGAGCCTTTCTGTCCTTGACGATTCCGCCCTTGCCTATGTCACGCTTTCCGGCCTCAAATTGAGGCTTGATCAACAGCGCCGCTGAACAGCCATCCTTCAAGAGCTCATTCAGCTTTGGCACGATCAGCGTCAGGGATATGAAGGACACATCTCCGCAGGCGAAGTCAGCCTGGCCGCCAAGATCCTCAGCCGTAACGAGGCGAATGTCAGTTCCCTCCATGTTCACTACACGCTCATCCCTGCGAAGTGACTCCGCAAGCTGGCCGTGACCCACGTCCACCGCAAAGACCTTTGCCGCACCGTGGATAAGGAGGTACTCGGTAAACCCTCCGGTGGAGGCTCCGATGTCGAGACAGGTCATGCCCGTAAAGTCCAGACCGAAGGCCTTTGCAGCTCCTTCCAGCTTCAGAGCTCCCCTGCCGACGTAAAGCTCCTGCTCAGCGGAAAGGATCTGATCCTCGTCACTGACCTGAGCAGAAGCCTTCTTCACCAGCCTGCCGTTTACAGTAACGGCGCCGGCGGCTATCATTTCCTTGGCACGCTCTCGGCTGCGGGCGATACCTCTCGCCACCAGCTCAGCGTCAAGCCTTGCCATTTATTTTTTTGCGGATAAGCTCCGCCATTTTCTCGTATGTAAGTCCCAGCTGCTCCAGAGCAGAGCGCACAGAGGCCTGCTTCACAAAGCAATTTGCCGTGACTCTGGTGTAGTCGCCCTTGTATGCAGACTCAGCCAGCAGGTCGCCGATCTTTTCGGAGATACTGCCCTCGCTCATGGACTCCTCGAAGAAGAATATCCTCTTGTAGCCTGAGATCTCGCTGATTATGTCACGGGCGATGGGGAAGATCTTTGTCAGCTTCAGCAGATCACAGGAAATGCCCTCTTCCCCAAGAGCTCTTGCAGCCTTGAAAGCCTCGTTGTACAGCCTTCCGTAAGTGATGATGAGGGTGTCGCTGTCACGGCGTGAGAAGATATAATCTGTGCTCAGCAGCTCCCTGTGGAAGTCCACAGACTCCACACCACGGGGATAGCGGATCGCTGTAAGGCCTTTGTTGGCGTAGACAGCCTTCTTCATGCACAGCTTCATCTCGTCATAGCAGGAGGGAGAATAGATCTCAGCCCCAGGGATAGAGGTCAGCATGGGCACGTCCATAAGGCCCTGATGAGTCTCGCCGTCCTCGCCCACGATACCGGCTCTGTCGATACCCAGCACAACGTGGAGCTTGCCTATTGCAACATCATGGATCAGCTGGTCGTAGGCTCGCTGAAGGAAGGTGGAATAAACCGCAAACACCGGTATCATGCCCATTGCGGCAAGTCCCGATGCAAAGGTGACTGCGTGCTGCTCGGCGATCCCGACGTCGAAGAAGCGCTCCGGGAAACGCTCGCCGAAAAATTGCAGTCCTGTGCCGTACTTCATAGCGGCTGTTATTGCGCAGATACGGTCGTCCTGCTCCGCCATTTTCACCAGCTCATGGCCGAATTCAGTTGAGTAGCACTCGTCTGCGGAGACCTCGGGATTTCCCGTTACTATGTCGAATTTTGAGATGCCGTGGTACTCGCCGGGGTTTTTCTCCGCCGGCAGATAGCCCTTGCCCTTAGTTGTCTTAACGTGTATGAAAACCGGCTTGTGATAGGACTTGGCCATGTGCATGACCTCCTCCAGCTCAGCCAGATTGTGACCGTTTACAGGTCCAAGGTAGATAAAGCCCATATCCTCGAACATGGTGTGGTCAAGAAGGGCAGATTTCAGCGAATCCTTTGTGCGCTTGATGCCCTTTGCCATTTTAGTTCCCACCACGGGGATATTGGTGATGGTCTTTTCGACCCGCCTCTTAGTGTCAAGATAGTTCGCAGAATTTCTCAGGTCAGTCAGGTATTTCTGCAAGGATCCTACACTCTTGGAAATGGACATATTGTTATCGTTGAGGATCACTATGAGGTTGCTCCCCGGAGTTCGGGAAATGTTGTTCATAGCCTCATAAGCCAGTCCGCCGGTCATAGCGCCGTCGCCGATAACTGCCACTGCGTAATGGTCGCTGCCCTGGAGCTTCATAGCCTCGGCGATACCGCAGGCTACAGAGAGCGATGTGCTGCTGTGGCCTGAGATACAGACATCATGAACGCTCTCCTCAGGCTTGGGAAAGCCGGAAATACCGCCCTCCTGACGCAGCGAGGAAAAGCTGTCCCCACGTCCGGTGAGGATCTTGTGGACATAGGCCTGATGACCCACGTCCCAAACGATCTTGTCCTCGGGCGAATCGAAGCTGCGGTGGATAGCCATGGTCAGCTCCACCACGCCCAGATTGGAAGCAAGATGTCCTCCTGTCTTAGACACCGTTGACACAAGGAGGCTGCGGATCTCGCTGCACAGATACCTGCACTGTCTCAGCGACAGCTTTTTCAGGTCCTCCGGCAGACTGAGCTCAGAAAGCAGCACCCTGCTCCCGTCATTGATAAATTCACTCATTGTATATCAAGCGGAATTTTCCGCACTCCTTGTTATTTTTTACGTCTGAGAAGAAGCTCAGTGAGCTCCTTGAGGAAGCCGGTGTTCTCGAAATCGCCCAGCCACTCAAGAGCCTCGTTGGTGATCTGATCGGCTATCTCCTGAGCCTTCTCGACTCCGTAGATAGTAACGAATGTGGTCTTCTCATCCTTCTCGTCGCTGCCGGTGAGCTTGCCCATTTCAGCAGCTGTGCCGGTAACATCGAGGATGTCGTCGATTATCTGGAAGGCAAGTCCCAGACGGAAGCCGTACTCAGCAGCTGTTCTGAGCTTGTCACGGTCTGCGTCTGCACAGATCCCGCCCATTACGCAGGAAACTGCGATGAGCTGGCCGGTCTTGTTGCGGTACATAGCACGGAGCATCTCGTCGGTGATGTCTGTGCGCTTCTCATAAGCCATATCCATTACCTGACCGCCGATCATGCCGTCCTTGCCCACTGCGTTTGCCAGCAGAGAAACGATGCTGATCTTCTGCTCAGGGGACAGATTTGCGTCGTCTGCGATCATCTCAAATGGCAGCACTGACAGGGCATCGCCGGCCAGGATAGCCATAGCTTCGCCATAAGCCTTGTGGCATGAGGGCTTTCCTCTGCGGTAATCGTCATCGTCCATTGCCGGAAGGTCATCGTGGATCAGCGAGAATGTATGTATCATCTCGATAGCGCAGGCTGCTGTGACGGCGTCCTTGAAGTTTCCGCCAAGTGCCTCACAGAAGGCATATACCAGCACAGGACGTACTCTCTTTCCGCCGGCCTCCAGGGAGTATCTCATAGCCTCCACCAGCTTGCTCTGAGCCTCGCTCTCGCCCTCCTTGCTGAGGAACTCTTTAAGGCTCTTGTCGGTGAGTTCGATGTATCTATTCAGCTGTTCTTCATATATTTTGTTCATAACTCAATCTAACGGCTTTGTGCCGTCATCCTCCGTAATTTTTAACTGAGCCTCGCTCAGCTGCTTTCTGCATTTTGCCGCAAGCTTCACTCCAAGTCCATAGAGCTCAACTGCGTTTTCCAATGGGATATCGCCTTTTTCCAGCTCGGCCACTATCCTGCCAAGCTCCTTCAGATCTTGCTCAAAGGTAGTTTTTTCTTCCATTCTATCACCACTTTTTCTTTATCTCGGCCTCAGCGCCGCCCTTGTCAAATCTAAGGGTAACGCACTGGCCTTCGTTCAAGGTCTCCGAGCTCCTGACCAGCTCGTCTCCGCTGTAGACCAGCGAATAACCTCGTGAAAGGACCTTCAGCGGACTGAGGCTGTCAAGCCTTCCGACAGCTCCGCTAAGGCGGTGGTCCAGCCTTTCAAGATAGCTTGCGACAGCCGTCCTGCTGCGTCGGCTGAGAGACTCCACCTTCTCCCCCATCAGCTTCAATCTGTGCTCGGGAGACTGTAGAGCAAGCCTTGCATTCATAGCAGTAAAGCGGTCTGAGCAGCGGTCAAGAGCCCGAAGAGCTCCCTTTTCTGCTCGTTTTTCCAGGACCTCGATCCGGCCAAGAAGCTCGTCCACGGAAACAGCTGCACGCTCAGCCGCAACTGACGGAGTTGCAGCCCGCAGGTCAGCGGCAAGATCAGCGATGGAAACGTCCTTTTCGTGTCCCACGGCTGAGATCACCGGGACCCGGCAGTTGTAAATGGCGTAAGCGACCTTCTCGGAATTGAATGCGCTCAGGTCCTCGGCCGAGCCTCCGCCACGTCCCACGATCACAACGTCGCAGCCTGCGGCCTCGGCTCTTAAAATGCCACGGCAGATCGAATCCGGAGCGTCTTCGCCCTGGACAACAGCGTCCACGGCATAGATCTCGCCCAGAGGATACCTTCTGCGCAGCACCTTCTTTATATCGTTGATAGCCGCTCCCCTCAAAGAGGTGACAACGCCTATCCTACGAGGCATTTCGGGGATGGGTCTCTTGTGGGAGGCGTAAAATATCCCCTCCTTCTCAAGCCTTTCCTTCAGCTGCTCAAGAGCGGCGCTCTCGGAGCCTGCACCGGCCTGCACCATTTCAGTTACCCTGATCTGGTACACTCCCCTGGGCTTGTAGACAACGATCGACCCCATTACGATGACGTTCATTCCGTCCTGAGGATAGAATTTGACCCTTCGGACGCTCTGGTCGAACATCACTGCATTTATCAGGCTCTGGCTGTCCTTCAGAGAAAAGTACAGCGAAAGCCGTCCGTCACGCTGATACCGGGAAACTCCCGTGAGCTCCCCCTGTACCAGCACTGACTGGAATTGTCTGCTCCCCTCGAGCATCGTTGAGATCTCTTGGGTGAGCTGAGTTACTGTTTTAGCCGGCATTTTATTCTCCTGACTGCTTTAGATAGCCAAAAATAGCTGTTCCCACGGCGTTATCGCAGGAAAGCTCCGGGGCTGCAAATCCAGCCTCCGGGAAACGGGAAATGATCTTGCTGCGGATCAGCTGATCTGACATTACTCCTCCAGCGTATATGAGGGGGAGATCTCCGCATTTTTCCAGAGCCCAGCCTGTCATCCCCAGGATAGTCTCCGTGATGAAGTCCAGGCAGTATGCAGCGATATTCTCCGGTTTTTCGCCGTTTTCCAGCATACTGCGGCACTTGTTCTCAACACCTGAAAGACAGCAGCTGCCCTCCTTGAGAACTGCCTTCACCTTGAAATGGCGGTCTGCTTTTTCTGCAAGGCGCTCCAGCTCCTTTCCGCAGGGGAAACGAAGGCCAAGCATAACTCCCACACGGTCAACAGCCTGTCCGGCCTTCAGGTCAAGGGAGCTTCCAAGCTCAGTGACCTTTATGAGCAGCTCAGGATCCGGCTCGCACAGGAGACAATCCGTAGTTCCGCCGCTGACGTGGAAGGCAATGAATCGCTCATTCACCAGGTCAAGTCGCTGTGCAGAATACAGTGCCGCAAGGATATGCCCGATCTGGTGGGAGGTGGTATACACAGGCGCTCCGGTGAGAGCTCCAAAGCTCCGAGCGAAGCCCTCTCCGCACAAGAAGCAGGGCATATAGCTGCCCTCCATGTTTCTTGGCCGAGCCGAGGCTGTGACTGCTGCAAGGCTCTCCGGGCGGTACTGTCCGCAGACCTGCTCCACCATTTCCGGGAGCTGCCTTGTGTGGTGGAAAACTGCGTCGCTCTGCCTTAGGCCCAGCTCGCCCTCCTTTACGGGGAGGAGCTTCTTGGCCTGGACTATGGAGCAGTCCTCGCTGCGGAAGATCGCTGCGGAGGTGGTGTAATTACTGGTGTCTATGCCGAGGAAATCAGGCATTCTCAGTCGCTTCCTTGGCTCTGTCACGGGAGAAGGCTCCCAGGACACCGTTTATGAAGGAGGTATCCTCCTGATATGTATAAGTTCCTGCCAGCTTAATGGCTTCGCTGATAGCAGCGTTCATGGGGGTGTTCTCATCGTAGAGCGACTCGAACATAGCCAGTCTCAGGATAGCAAGATTGAGCTTTGAGATACGGCTTATGCTTCTGGACTTGCTGTAGCCGGAAATGATCTGGTCCAGCTCTTCCTTATGGGCAAGAGTACCGTCCACCAGCTTCTTGACCTCGTCGTTCACGCAGATCTCGTCGATCTCCTCAGCGATCTCATAGAGCTCCTGGATATCATCATCACGCAGAAGCTGCTCGAAAAGCAGCTTGAAAGCGCTGTCTCTTATTTCACGTCTTGTCATTTGATCTCTCCTTTATTCAAAAACTACTCCGTTTACCGTAACGTTCACTCTGGCAACGGTCACGCCGGTCATATTCTGAACATTCTCCTTAACGGCAGACTGCACCTCCTGGGCGACAATTGTAGCCTTTTCGCCGCCCTTGACCTTGATCCGCATCTCGATAGCGGCAACATCGCCGATCATGCTCGCTGAGATAGGTCCGTTCTTGCGGAGCTTGCTCATCTTTCCAACCTCGCCGTCAAGACCGGCAACGCCCTTGACATCAAGGGCTGCCAGCTTGGCTACGGTGATGATAACGTCCTCTGATATTTTCAGCTTGCTTGCAGCAGGCTTTTTTACTTCGTCCATAATATACCTCCGGAAGTCCAAAGATTTAGGTGTATCTTTTAATTATTAGCAAATATACACCCCTACTCGTATATTATACCAAAAAAATTCTGATTATTCAACTACTTTACCTCAAAAATTCTGATATTTTCTGCAGAAACTTCACTTTCTCCCATGATTATCTCCTTGATAGAGGCCGCCTGCGCCTTATCTAAGCCTTCTGTGCGCACTACCACCTTGGCAGTTTCGCCATCGAGATAGGCAACGCAGTCCTCGAAGCCCTGTGCCTTGATCAGAGTTTCGATAGTTCCCTCTGACTCGATCAGCCTTGACACCTCCACGGCATCAAGGGCGTTGACCACCATTTCGTCCTGAGTAAGGTCTCCTCCGCCGATTATCGACTGGAGAGTCTGGACAGCCTGATCACGGTCGTTCATCTTGTCCAGCCTAGCCTGGGCGAAGAAATCCTCGGCGTTCTGCTGGTCAGGGTCTGCATCTGCATTGACGAACTCTGTCTCGCCGTAGCTCTCCTTCTCGGAAACTCCAACGCTGTCACGGGCTCCCAGGGGCGGAGCTGCCGTATAGTTTATGTACACAGCTATGGCAAGCATAAGTGTGAGACAGGTCATGATTATCTGCTTCTTCCCGATTATCATTGATGGCTTTTTCATCTGTTTTCCTCCTTGAGTTCAGTAACGTAAATTCTTCCGGCAGGCAGTCCCAGCACTGCTGTCACCGCCTTGTATATCCTCTCCTGCACCACCGGGCTCCCGCCGCCGGTACAGATCACCGCAGCGCCTGTGATCTCCGGTAGCTCCACCTTCTCCACAAGCGCCGATCTTTCGCTGTTTCCGCCAACTATCACATACTTTCTCTCCTCCTCCGTCCGGTCTGATGAATGGCTGATCTTGCCCTCTGAGGCGTAAACGCAGCGCTCACCGCTGCCCACAGTCAGGCAGACCTTTACCTGTCCGGCGCCTTCTATCCCGCATAGGAATTTCTCCAGCCGCTCCTCTGCCGAGATCCTGTACTCCTCCGCAGAAATGCTCTCAGGTGGCTCTGTGGACTTTGCTTTTGGGGAGCTTTCCGGTAAAAACGAGGACAAAAGTATGAGCAGCAGGCCGGCAGCTCCCAGAAGTGTGACTAAAAAAGTGCTGCTCTTCTTTCCAAGAAGCCCCCTGAGCCTTTCAACGATCTCCATCTACGACCTCCGTTTCCGCACCCAGACTGCTCCTGACCACCTCTGCGGCTTGGGAGAAGCTGTCCGTTTTCAGCTCCACCTTACTAATATCTATGCTAAGATCCGGCGAAATATTAACCTCGACCGAAACATTTTCGCACTGAATCCCTGCGCCGGAGATCTGCTCCGCCAGCACAGAAGCGATGTTCTCCTCAGACTGAGCCTTGATCTGTGCAAGATAGACCTCCTGTGAGTAGCCATATGCGCTCAGGTCCGCCTGATCGATCACCGGCAGCTGAAGATCCATGCCGCCCTTCACGAAGGGCGCCGTCAGCACCAGTGCAAGAATGAGATCCAGGATCAGGCGAAGCTGGCCCTTCAGCCTTGTGCCGCCGGCAAGAGCCTCCACCACGCACATAACCGCAGACACTGCACAAATGGCTCTAACAGCCGAATTTAAGCCTTCCATAAGATCAACCTCCGCTTTGGATAAGGATAGCAGAACAGATGAGGAACATCAGTCCGTAGCAAACAAGGACGCTTTGTGCGATCGCAAGGCCGCTGTCGAAGCTCCGGAGCAGCTTGCAAAGACCCTCCGCCGAAAAGAGCTCCGCCGCCGCAGCTCCCAGGCTAAGTGCTCCACGGAATAGGAGGAGCTCAACCACCGGCGGCACCATGATCAGCAGGATCGCTGCCGTCCCAGCTGCTCCCACTGTGCAGCGCAGCACGTCAAAGCTGCCACGCACCGTAGAATAGGCATCGGACACCGCTCCGCCAACTAAGGGAACTGCTCCGGATATCACAAAACGAGCAGTCTTTGAAAGAGCTGTGTCAGCTCGGCCGGCGATTGTGCATTTTAAGCTGACAAAGCCCGTGAAAAGGGTCATGGCGACCGTGATCCCCCAGACAATGATCTTCCGGAGAGCATTGACCAAGGCCTCTGAGGGCTTACTGCTGAAGGCACTGGTGGAAATGGAAAGTGCAGAAATAACTCCCAATATCGGCAGGAGAAGGCTATTTGTCAAAGCCACTATCATCTCGGAGGCTCCAAGGATCATAAGGTTGTAGGCTCCGGCAGATGTCAAGCCGCCGCAGGCTGCCGTAAGTCCGGCAAAAGTTGGCACAAAGACCAAAATGAAGCCGCCCGTCCGGGAGACCACCTGAGCCGTACTTTCGTAAATTGCGCAGATCTGGGGCAATGCCACAGCTACTGCCGCCAGAGCAGCCACCATGTCTGTGATCCTTCCAGCCGGCGACCCGTCACTGGAAAAAGCTCGTGCAACAGCTGAGAAGACAGCGATAAGAACTAGGCTCCCCAAAAGGCGGAGCGGAGCTCCTAAATGGCTTGAAACTGCGGTTTTGGCGGTATGCCAGAAGCTATCAGGAGAAAGCTGTGCAGCCTCCTGACTAGTCAGATCAAGGTCACTCTCAGCAAGGATCTGATCCACCTGAGAAATGATCTCCGCTTGAGCCTCCTCAGCAGCCAAAGCCTGAACGGGTGAGACCAAAGCAAGCAGCAGGGCTGTCCAAAAAATGCCTAAGATAAGCGAAATATAGCGTTTTCTCATAACAGACCACCTACCCTTTGCACTAGCTCTCGGATCAGGGGAAGGCTCAGAAATACAAGCGCCCCACGCCCCCACATTTCTGCCGCCGACCCGATCGCGGGTTCTCCGCAGTCCCGGCAAAGGCTTGAGGTCAGCTGAGTTATGAACGCTATAGCCAAGGCCTTGAAAACTACAGAAATATAGCCTTCTGACAGGCCAGACTCAGAAAAAAGCTCCCGAAGCTGGCTGGTCAGGGGCGAAAGCATTGCCAGAAGAGCCGCCGATACGATAACACAGGCAGCCAGCGCTGCCGCCAGGGACTGCTCACGGGAATACTGCCGGAGAAGCACCGCCAAAATGGCTGAACATAGGCAAAAACCGGCAGTTGTAAGGCTATCGCTCACCATAGCCCGAACACCGTTTTGACCTGCTCGAAGAGGTCGCCGATCTCCTGCACGATGAGTACCAAAACAACTATCAGCCCTGCCAGAGTTGTCATCATGGCCTGCTCTTCCCTTTCTGCCCGTTTCAAAACAAGGCTCAGGACTGACACGATGATCCCTACTCCCGCTATCTTAAAAATCAGGTCAATATCCATTTTATCCCTTCCTTTTGGCTATATTACGAGGATCCCAGCCATTGCACCGAATAGGACTCCTAGGCTGCGATACAGCTTTCCGCATTTTTCAAGCCTGTCCTGAGCCTGTTTTTCGAGCAGGTCTGAGCGCTCCTCCAAAACTGAAAGTGTCCGGAGAACGCTCTCACCTTCAGTGGCAGAAAATGCGTCGCCGATCTGGGCTAAGACCTGTCGCTGTTCGCAGGAAGCGCCCTCCTGCTCAAAAGCTGCTTTTCTCCAAAGTGACAAAATATCTACCGATGGTGTAAATTCCGCAGGCAGATCTTTCACAAATGTTAGCAGAGGAAATCTTCCGCCCTGTCGGAGGATCTCTATAAGCTCAAAAAACTCAGCACTTTGTCCACGAACTGCGTAGCTGAACTGCCGTAGAAGCTCAGAGGTCTGCCGGGAAAGATCTCTGGTTTTTCGCAATTTTTCCGCAGATAGAGCACCTAATCCTCCGCCGCAGCAGGTAAGGAGCAACGCACCAAGCAGCCTAAGCACGGCTGAGCCTCCTGATCTCAGAGATTCTCCCGGGGAAGCTGCTTCCTGCAAGAAAAACAGCGTAATCGAAGACTCGCTTTTCCAGAAGGTCAGCAGCGATCCTCCGGCGAAGAAGGTCATCGTAGCTGGATGCATGGATCGTAGCCGCAAAACGAACGCCACTTCCATAAGCCCGAAAAATAGCCTGTTGATCGGTGTCAGTAGAGATCTCGTCACAGAAGATCATATCAGGCGAAAGAGTGCGCACCGCCATTGTGATCCCCTTTGAACGGTCACACCCGGAAAGCACGTCCGTCATTGTGCCAACGTCCCATGTGCTGCCGATCTCGGAGCGCTCATCAATTAGAGCCACCTTCCACCGGTCGCCGCAAAGCCGGCAAAGGTCACGCAGGACGGTGGTCTTTCCGGAATTCACCTCACCGCAGATCAAAACACTGCCGCCGCCTCGCATAAGCAGACGAAAGATCTCAGCACCACAGCCCAGCACCTGCCTTGAGATCCTGAAATTTAGTCCGAAAAAACTCCGAAGAATGGGCGGATCAGTCTCAGAAAATGCTCCGGATACTCCTACACGAATTCCGTTTTCAATCACGAAAAAACCTTGCGCAAGCTCCCGGGACTTGCTGTGAAGTGAGTATCGGGAGAGCGACTGAACGACCGAAGTGATCTCCTCAGAGGAGACCGTTATCAGATCAGCATTGGATCGCAAAGAAGCAAGAGTACCGTTTTTCGCCAAAAACAGGGACTTGTCCGGGTAAACCAAAGAGACAGGCCGGCCACGGCGAAGACGGACCTCGCTTAAATTCTCCCGATCAGAGGCAGGGATCTTCCTCAAGGCTTCGCTGATATGCTTGGGCAGATAGCTTGCGATGATCTCATAGCTTGTACTATTGTTCACGTCATCAACTCCTTACACCAAATCATATTCAGCAGTCCCGGATTTTATGACAAAAAAAGGACGCAAAACTGCGTCCATAAAAAAACAGCACACCGAAGTGTGCTGCTTAAATCGATTATTCCTTTACACCACCAAGGGCAACGCCGGCGATGATGAATCTGGAAAGAAGAACGTAAACAATTACGATAGGAAGGATACTCAGCGCAATTGCTAAGTAAATAGCACCGTAATCTGTGAACTTATCAGAAGCCTGGATAGCGGAAACCATCATAGGAAGGGTCTTCTGCTCAAACTTGGAGCTGATAAGGATCATGTTAGGTGTATAGAAGTTGTTCCAGCTAGCGATGAAGGCGAAGATAGCCTGTACAGCGATAGCGGGCTTCATCATGGGGATCGCAATCGATACGAAAGTTCTGAACTCGTTGCATCCGTCGATACGGGCAGCCTCAACGATATCAAGCGGGAAGGATGACTTCATGTAAGAACGCATGAAGTAAACTACCGCAGGTGCTGCGATCGAAGGAATGATAAGAGGCCAGTAAGTATCTGTCAATTTCAGCTTCAACATGAAGGATACGAATCCGGCAGAAGCAACCTGTACAGGTACCATCATTACGAGAAGGATGATAGTGTAGGAGATCTCCTTGAGCTTGAAGTCGTAAACGTGGATACCGTAAGCTGTCATTGCAGAGAAGAATACAGTGAAAACCGTAGAAAACCCTGTGATCAGAAGGCTGTTTCTGTAACCGATCCAAACGTTGTAAACTGTACGATAGTTTACGTCCTTGAACAGCTTAGTGATGTTCTTGCCAAGGTTTGTTCCGGGAACGAAAGAGATACCGTTAGCGATCTCAGAATTCTCACGAGTTGCATTGATGATAAGGATGTAAATAGGAAGGAGGCATATGATAGTAAGGATAATGAACCAAATAACCAGGATAGTAGACTTTAATCTGATCTTTGCGGTATAGTTATCCTTGCCTGTTCCATAAACAGATTTCATATTACTCATATCGAAAGACCTCCAAACTGTTTACTCTCCCTCTTATTCTGCTGGGCGATCTTCTTACGCTGCTTCTTCTTAGCGATCTCATCCTTATCACGGGTGAGATAGAATGCGATACAGCCCAGAATAAGAGTGATAAAGAAAAGTATAACTGAAGCTGCACCTGCGTAGCCCATCTTAGGAGATACGATGTCGTGGAAATATTCGTAAATATAAACAGCAACAGTTTTGAGGTTATCACTGACTTTGTTAGGATCCTTATGATAGAGATAAGGAATATCGAACATCTGGAGACCACCGATCATGGAGGTTACCAGTGTGTAAGCCATAATGGGGCTTAAGAGGGGCAGAGTGATCTTTCTGAACACCTGACCGGAGCTTGCACCGTCGATGCTTGCAGCCTCGAACAGTGAGGGGTTGATACCCTGGATACCGGACATGAGCATGATCATGGTATTACCAAACCACATCCATGTCTGAATGAACATTACAACGCCACGGGACTGCCATACACCGGTGATGAACTTGATAGTATCATACTTCTCGGAAACAGAGTCCTGGCTAACGATCCCCATCTTGTTCAGCAGCAGGTTGAGGGCACCAGGACCATTCTGAGCCTCACCACAGAGCTGGAGGAACAGTACAGCAACTGAAGCTGCTGTGATAATGTTCGGGAGATACATAACGATCTTGAAAAATCCCTTTCCCGGGATCTTGAGGTTAGCTTCTGTGAACCAAACCGCAAGGGAAAGAGACAGAATGATCTGAGGAATAAAGTTACCTACCCACAGGATAACGGTGTTTACCAGTGAGGAAGCAAACTTTTCATGAACCATCTTGATGGCACGCTTTTCGCCACCAAAGAGGATAGCCTTATAGTTATCAAATCCAACATATGTCTCAAGAGCCTCGGCGCTGCCGTTGCCCTTAAAGCTGATAATGAAGGTATTGATCAGAGGCCATAACTGGAAAAAGAAATAAACAATAAAAAACGGCAGAATAAACAAGTAGCCATATTTTGCATAGCTGATAGATTTAATTCGCCTCTGTGCAGCTGATGCCATAACACACACCCTCTCAAAGAATCAATTGTTAAATAAATATACACCTACGGAATACCGAAGTATTCCGTAGGCATCAAAAATCATATTTTGATCAAGGTATATTTGTTTTAGATTAGTCAATCTCGAGATCTGTGATAGCCTCAGCAACCTTGTCCTTGAATGCTTCCTGAGTTGCATCCCAGTCACCAGAACCGTCGAGGTATGTCTCCTGAACAGCGTTGATGAAGTTGGTCTTGATAGTTGCATCGTAAGGAGTGATAAGGCCGTTGAAGTTAATGTTCTTAGCGTTATCAGCCAGTGCAGCGTAGAAGTTCTGACCGCCGAGGTTGTTTGTGATTGTCTCGTTGAATACAGTGTTGGAGCTGATGAGGTCATCCATTACCTTGCTGTTGTTAACGTACTCAGGCTTCTTTGTAGCGTACTCAGACATCTGAGCCTCGTCAGAAGTAGCAGAGAGGATGAACTCCTTAGCGAGATCGCCGTTATCTGTAGCGGGATTAACAACGATCCATGTACCGCCCCAGTAGAATGCCTGAGGACCCTGGCAAACGTTCCACTTGCCGTATGTAGCTCCGCCTTCGCCGCCAGCAGCGTCGAGTGCGAATCCACCGAAGCCCCATGTAGATACGAAGTAACCCATGCAGGTGTCGTTTGTACCAGCAGCTGTCCACTCATCTGTAAACTGGCCGTTCTTTGTGATACCGCCGCAATCCCAGAGCTTCTTAGCTGTGTCAGCGAAGTCCTTGCAGAAGTCATCGATAACGAGCTTGTTGTCAACAACCCAAGGCTGTGTACGACCGCAAGCGTAAGCCTGCCACATACCACCAAGAGTATCAGCCAGAGCTGTCTTACCGCCAGACTTGTCAGCAACTGTCTCAGCAGCTGTTACGAACTTATCCCAATCAGAGATCTGAGCCTGCATAGCCTCAGGTGAATCTGCATCGAGGTAATCCTTAGCGAGGTCAGCTCTGTAGTAGAAGCCGCCTGCTGCAGCCTGCCATGAAACGCCCTTACGAACGCCGTCAGTTGTCTTACCGATCTCGTCTGTGTAGCTGTAGATGTTAGCGAAATCAGCATCGCCAAGACCGAGCTTGTCAAGAGCAAGAGTCTTAGTATCGTCGTTGATGTACTTCAGAGCCCAGTCAGCCTCACAGAAGTAAACGTCGAGATCCTCGCCGCTCTGGAAGAGCTGATCATACTTCTCGGAAGCGTCGCCGCCGCCTACACCGAAGTTGATGAAGTTGATGCCGTCAACCTTGCCGCCAGCAAGATCGTCAGCGATCGTGTCAAAGCTGATGCCCTTCCACTGAGCGATGAGGTAAGGTACATCGTCAGCGTTCCAAGCTGCAACTGTGAATGTGTCGCCGCCTGTAGCAACAGAAGCGTCAATCTCTCCGGAAGGAGCAGCCTCGGAAGACTCGTCAGGAGTCTCGGAAGACTCGTCAGGAGTCTCGGAAGACTCGCTTGATGAAGCCTCAGATGATGAAGAGCTGGATGAAGCGTCGTCGCCGCAGCTTGCGAAAGCAGTTGCTGCCATAGCGAGTGTAGCTACTAATGCTAATGTCTTCTTAAGTGTGTTCATTAGATTTTTCCTCCTTAAATATGTATATTATATTTTCATAATGAAATATAATATGTGTGAGATGTGAAAATGTTTGTTGCCGGCCTTTCCCTTTGCGTTCTCAGCTCGAATGACTGTCCTCACCCGCCGCACAAACTGCTTTGGTGTGGCCGAATCGCTCGATAAGAGCAGTATTACCTAAGACTTTCGTCTTTGTAATCCATTGAAACAGCCGTTTGTTCGGGAGTTTCCCGTTACAGCGTTGATCTGTGTCAGCAGCTCTGCCAGTGACGTTTTCACCTTGCAAAGTTGTTTTCCCGACATTCATCAAGCCGTACCCTGCATTTTTTATATATCGCAGGCGTGCTGTTTTTGTACTTAAAATATACCCTATTTTTTTTGAGAAGTCAATGATTTGTATCAGTTCTTAATATTATTTGAGCACATTGTACATTTTCAACAGCATTTCTTCGGCTATTATTACATAATTCTTGATACCAAAATTAAAAAGTTACAAATCGGTAACTCAGTCTTTTTTGACTTTATTCCACATATCCAGCGGCCTTGATCTATGCCTATTGCATAAACGGTAAAATTTCCCGCATGAACGGGCAGCCGTTTTTGTTCAAGTTTGCCTGTCTATTGGAGTTCAGCCGACTTGGTCATCAGTTCCGCATAGAAAACAAGTATTTCACTGGCGTCTGTGGAGTCGATCTTTCCGTCCAGATCCATGTCCCCGAAAGGCCTTAGATCCGCCGGGATCGTTCCTTCTTCCCCTGTGGAAACGCTGGCGAAATGCACAAGAACATCACTGGCGTCTGTGGAATCCACATATCCATCAGCATCCACATCACCCATTTGTACAGCTCTTGTGATCAGCACCTTTGATGCATAGGAGGCGTCCGTAGCCGGATACCTTACTATGATCTTGTCGCCGTATCCTATTTCTTGGCGAACTCCCCAAAAGGCGTTTGCAGCGCTCATTACCTCCACAGAGTCCGTCAGGCCTGTGCGTTTTTCCAAAGCCGATCTCAGCTCGTCCAGGGACGGATAGCTGTAGGCATCGGCGGTATTCTCGAAGAAATGGCCGTAGTTTTCGGTATAGGCCTGGATCTGGAGCTCTCCGTCCTCCGGCAGGATAACTTTGCCGTTTTTCACAGAGATCCCCGTCACCCTTTTGGGAGCCTCAGGCGGATCACTGATTTTGTACTCCGCCGGAATTGACGCAAAATAGCCATTTCCAGCCTTTGTGCGCAGAGTCAGTTTCTCCCCGGGGATCACATTCATGGAAACAGTTCCGCTGTCACAGGACTCCGAAAGCCTCATTCCTGAGGGAAGGAAGTCCTCCCCATTCACAGATACCTCCACCAGACCGCAGACCTCTGCCGGGATACCATCAAGAGTTTCCCTGCGCATATCCTCCTTCAGCTCCGGCAGAGCATATCGCTCCGGCACCGTCATCTGGAAGGCCTCGCCGTCAATGGTGCCCGTGAGGACCTGTCCGGCGTAGTCTGAGAGGCTGTCCCCTGTGCTGAGGGACTTTCCGTCAGGAGCAGTGACAGTCTCGGCAGTTCCCAGGTCTATGGTCTCCTGCTCCATGTCGATCGTGCATGGCAGCCTTCGTATGGTCAGCGAAACGCTGGTCCCGTCCATGCCCTCCCGGAAAAGATCAAGGGTGAGCTTGGTCTCTCCATAGGGGATCGGGATAAACTCCGACAAGGCGAAATTTTCCAGCACCAGTCCGTCCCGGCTCACTGTGCTGTAGGTCTCCGGGAAGAGCCTCAGCCCCTTGGCCGTCGGAGTCAGATCTATGAGGAACTGCCCTTCACCGGTCTTTTCAGCGTGCTTCATGATCCTGATCGCCTGGCCGTCCCCTTCCTGATAGCCCAAAGCCATAAGCTGAGCCTTGGCAGGGGTATAGCTGCGCTGGGAATAATGCTCTCCGTCGGTTGTCGCAGAGATCTTGGTCTCCTGAGTTATCTCTATGGGAGCGGTGTATTCCTGCTCCTCACCGCCGTTTATGCTGTACATTATGGGAGCTGCGCTTGCGGTAAGCTCAACAGTCTCCCCGGCAGGGACCTGGCCTGATATCCGTGAAAACTCCACGGTCCCAGGGTCGTTTCCAAAGGCTTTCAGCGAGATGTTCCCCATAACAAGAGAGACCTCGCCGGAACGCAGCAGCTCCTCGTAGTATTGGCTTTTGCGCTCGGCTTCTTCCAGCCCCTCCTCATCGTCAGGCTCGATACCGTCGTAAAACTGTCTGCGGACCGATGCGATCAGATCCTCGACCTCTTCCTGAGAAAAGATGTACTTTCCGTCAGTCACGTCTGTCCATTCCTTGCAGTCTGTGCTGAAAAAGCTCTCATTTTCGCCGGTGTAGGCAGTTATTCCGTCAAGAGTAGTGTGTCCGCCAAGGCTTATCAGATCCTGGCCGTTATCAATAATGATACAGCTCTCCAGAGGGATAACAAAATAATCATCGGGATTTGTGAGCTTCATCACAACTCCGACATCAGTTCCGCCGGGAACATATACCGGCTGATCCAGCTCAAAGGTGAAGTAGCCGGACTTTTCGCAGCTTCCCTTTGTCACAGCAGAGGGCGTCCCGGAGGTGGGATCTGACTTGTCAGTAAGACCGGTGTAAACGGTGATCTCATAGTCAGTTCCCGGGCTCCTTATATAAGTAGAAACAGCGCCGATCTCCTCATCACCGTATATGGGGAACACATTCGCCATATAGGAGCCGGTGTCCTGGCTCACATCTTCCCATGCGCAAAGGCTCTGCACAGGGACGTAGGTATCGTGCTGGTGGTTGTATTGGTAGTCGTTTTTGTCAGTCAGCTCATAGGCCACGCACTCAGAAAGCGAGGCGTCCTCGTAGGAGATCCACATATAGCCCCCTGAGCCGTATTTTGCTCCCCAGCTATTCTTCACCAGCCAGGCACCGTCATTCTCCGCAGGGATCGTGAAGTGATCCTTCGGGAAGCTGTCATCCCAGCCTGCGATCGTCACTGAATGATTGGCAAAACGTGGCCGCTTCTTGCTGTTTGTGCTCTTATAAAGAGCGCTGTAGCACTGGGAGGGATCATTGTAGAAGGAAATATCCACCGGGATCCCGCTGTAGACCAGCTCCTTGATCAGAGCTCCCACCTCCTCGGTGTTGTCGTGCTCCCAGTTATAGTCGAAGATATAGGCGTTTTCCAGGTGGTAGTCCGCCAGATACTTCATTGCACCTGCCTGATCTGAGAAGAAAAAGTCCAGGTCGCCGTAGGGAATCCGCTCCTCCTTCACCGGGCCTATCCACTGCGCCCAGAGGTTGGTCACTATGTCGGCAGTTCCTCCGTAATTCATCCTCTCAGCCAGATCCATGTCGCCCAGGTCGATCTGGTCGTCGCCTTCATAGGCGTAGTAGGCGGTGTGGAACTCCGAAAGATCCACGTCGGGAACTGCTCCGATAAGGGTCGCCTCAGCGCTTGCACAGGCCGAATGCGCCCAGCAGGTGCCAAAGCCGGACTGATCTCTCACCGGGCTCATGGTTTTTTCCGCTCTCAGGTCAAAGCTGGAGGGCAGCTCTCCTGCCTGAGCAAGAAGCTGGGGAATCTCCTCCGAAGCCTCATAGACCGGTACCGCTGTCAGCTCGCCGGTAAAGTCGTCCTGCCGAAACTCCGGCAAGGAAACCGCCACGGATAGCTCAGCCTGCCTAGGGCTCTGCTCCCGAACAGTTATTTCCGGAGCTGCCTGCACTCCGGCTGGAAGGAAGCAGCCTGCACCAAGAGCCGCCGCAGAGATCATCGCCGCAGCTCTCCGGCCAATTTTCCTCATAAGATCACTCCTTTATAATGTGTACTATTTCGCCCCAAAGATCCCATAGTACGCAACGCCAAACCACTCCCTCACCCAGTAGGTAGGCAGCAGCCAGCCGGCTGTCTTTGCTGAGATATGCCAAGGATCCATTCCCAGCTGCCTAGCCAGCATCTCCGCTCTAAGCTGGTGATAGCCGTCTGTAACGATAGTTATGTCCTCACAGAGACCCTTCTCTTCTATTATGGCCTTGGAGAAGCGCAGGTTCTCCTCTGTGCTGGTGGACTTGTCCTCCATAATGATACGGTCGGGAGAAATGCCCTTTGCCGTCAGGTACTCCATCATGCACTGAGCCTCGCTTATTGCCTCGTCATCGCCCTTTCCGCCGGAAACGACTACCATGACCTCTTCATTTTCTGAAAGGAAGCTGTAGGCTGCGTCAAGTCTCCGCCGGAGCATTTTGCTGGGACCGCCGTTCTTTACCTGACAGCCCAAAACTACAACTGTAGTGGGGCCCTTCGGCGGATCGTTTATTGCTCTCACCATGAAAAAACTGATCACCAGCGCAGTCACTGCGCAAAGAACAGCAGCGATACCTGCTACCCACAGAAAAATTCTTCCGCCGGTGCTCTCTTTAATAGTATGCAGCAGCCTGCGAAAGCCCTCCGGAAAGAGGAATATCAGCAGCAGACCAAGGCTGACAGTTCCTCCAGCCAGATTGCCTATATTAACGTTGCCGATGCGCACTACCGGAAGTATGAAGAGCACCAGCAGTATAAAAGAAATGAGAGCCGGTACAGCTCTCATCAGTATGTCCTTGATAAAATGATCCATAATACGTCCTTACTGCATTTTTGCTGCGAGCTTTAGTATCCTGTCAAGATCCTCAGCGGAAGTGGTCTCGCTGCCCAGGTGCGTTGGCACGCTGTTGTACAGGCCGTGGAAATCCGATCCGCCCGTTCTGATAAGTCCGTATCTGTCGGCGATCTCGCCCAGAGCTTTTCGGTAGCTCTCATCGGCGGAATAGTGACCGATCTCAACGCCGTCGATCTTGCCTTTTTTAGCCAGCTCCTCTAGGAGCTCAATATTGTCGTACTGTGCAGGGTGAGCCATAACAGCCACTCCCCTGGCAGTATGGATAAGGTCGATAACGAAGTTCACATCGGGGTACTCACGCTCAACGTAGCAGCTGCCGGTCTGGGGATTGAACAGCTGGCTGTCCAGCTCTCCGTAAAATTCCAGCGCATAGCCGTAGTCGATCAGAGCACGCATGATGTGCTGCTTGAAAATGCTCTTTGAGCCGGTGGTGTGCTTCAGCACGCTCTCAAGGGTTATGGGGAACTTCTCCATGACCTTATCGATCATTTCCTTTGAGCACTCCTTGCGGATCTCGCAGGATTTCAGGCACAGTCCCTCAAGTCTGTCGGGCTTCTGCGGAGCATAGCAGAGGATATGGACCTTGCTGTTTCTTGCCTTATCCCAGGCTGAGAGCTCAACGCCGTGAAGGATCTTAACGCCCTCACGCTGGCCGATAACATCTGCCCTTGAAAAAGAGGCCATAGTGTCGTGATCGGTGATAGAGAGCCAGTCGATGTTCATTCTTCTGGCCTGAGCGATAACATCCTCGATGCCCAGGGATCCGTCAGAGAGCTTTGTATGACAATGCAAATCGCAGATCATTGTACAACCTTCTTTCACCGCAAAAATGCGGAGCAATTATACTGAAAAATCACAGTCAACAATTAAAAGTTTACACAGCGATATATATTATAACATATCTTGCGACAAATTGCAAGTATTTTTGTGCAGGATCTTGGATTTTCATTACTCCTGGAGAGCTGCGTAGAGCTCGCCCTTCTTAAATCCGGTCTCCTTGGCCACTGCCTTGCAGGCATCAGTTGGCTTCTCGCCCATGTCGATCAGAGCCCTCACCTGCTCCACTGCCGCTTCTATGGAGATCTCCTCCTGGGTTTCCTGCTTGCCCTCGATAACAAGGACGAACTCGCCCTTTGGCTCAGTTTCTGCAAAATGGCTCACTGCTCCGGAAAGATCCGTGCGGAGGGTCTCCTCATGGAGCTTGGTGAGCTCCCGGCAGATCGCTATTTTCCGGTCTCCGCCAAAGACCTCCGCCAGGTCGTCCAGCGTGCTCCGCAGCTTGTGAGGGGCCTCATAGAAGATCATCACGGCAGTCTCGTTCCGCAAAAGCTCCAGCCGCTCACTGCGCTCCTTTTTGGGGACAGGCAGAAATCCCTCAAAGGTAAATCTGCTGATCTTCATTCCAGAAAGAGCCGCAGCCGAGGCCATTGCCGTTGGACCGGGCACTACCTTCACGTCGATCCCCTGCTCAGAGCACAGCTTCACCAGCACCTGTCCCGGGTCGGAGATACAGGGCATTCCCGCATCAGTGACCACGGCGCCGTTTTCTCCGGAGATCAGCCTCTCCATGATCCTCTGAGCCTCCGCCGGAGAGCTGTGCTCATGGAAGCTGATCAGCTTGTTCTTGATCTCGAAGCGGTTGAGGAGCTTCAAGGTCACACGGGTGTCCTCTGCGCAGATGAAGTCCGCCTCCTCCAGCGTCCTCAGCTGACGAACAGTGATGTCGTCAAGATTTCCGATGGGAGTTCCCACAATATATAATATGCCGCTCATGTCGTTTCCTTTCCTATTGCGTAGATCCTTTTCAGCTCGTCGGAGAAGCCGTCTTCACTGCGGATATAGAGCTGAGGCTCCACCTTCATAAAGGGCTTGCTGCCCTTTTTTCCTTCGATCAGGAAGAGCCAGGGCGCTTCCTCAGGTCCTTTTGAAACAAACCGCAGGCGCTTGGGCTCGATGTCGTTTTTCTTCATTGCATCAATAACGTCGCTCAGACGCTCCGGCCGGTTGCACAGACAGAGCCTTCCCCCGAATTTCAGCAGCTTAGCCGCAGCTGCGCACACATCATATATGGTACATAGCACCTCGTGGCGGGCGATACGCTGAGCGGTAAGTGCGCTCTCGAAGCCTGCTCCCGGAGCCTTATAGGGCGGATTGCAGGTAACCAGATCCAGCCTCCCCAGAGGCGCCTCCGGCCAGAGCTCCTTCAGATCCGCACATATGGGGATGATCCCGGAGGTATCGCTCCTCTCCATGCCAAGGCGGAGCTGCTCAACAGCGCCCTCCTGTATGTCCACGGCATAGGTCACCTGGGGGGGATCCTTTTTCTGCATGATCAGCGGAATTATGCCGCAGCCTGTTCCCAGATCGCAGGCCTTGTCCTTCCGGCGGTAACCGGAGAAGTCTGCAAGAAGAAAAGCGTCCGTGCCGAAGCGGTGGTCGCTGCTTGCACAGACGCATATTTTGTCAGTTAGCTTTTCGTATTTGTATTCCATGGCGCTGCCTTTCAAACTATAGTTCCGCCGCCAACTACGATGTCTCCGTCGTAGAAGACCACAGCCTGTCCGCTGGTGACGGCTCGCTGAGGCTGGTCGAAGTCCACACGGTAAAGGCCGTTTTCCGCCTTTGAGAGAACTGCCGGCTGGTCGGTCTGGCTGTAGCGGGTCTTGGCAGTTATCCTCATGGGAGCCTCCACCTCCTGCACTGAGATCAGGTTAACGTCCTCCGCCAAAAGGAAGGTGGTGTACAGATCCTTCTCATCGCCAAGAGTAACGGTGTTGGCCGAAGCGTCCTTCCGAACAACGTATGCCGGTTTTCCAAGAGAGATCCCAAGGCGCTTCCGCTGGCCGATGGTGTAGCAGATCACACCCTTGTGGCGGCCGATGATGTTGCCCGCCATGTCAAGGTAGTCGCCCTCGGGAGTTCTGGTACCTGTGAATTTTGCGATAAAATCGGCGTATTTTCCGTCCGGCACGAAGCAGATGTCCTGGCTGTCTGGCTTGTTTGAGTTCACAAGTCCCGCCTTCTCAGCCAGAGCCCTCACCTGAGACTTGTCCAGGCTTCCCAATGGGAAAAGCGTGTGGGCGAGCTGCTCCTGGGTCAGCGCATACAGAACGTAGGTCTGATCCTTGCTTCGGTCAGCCGGGCGCTTCAGCAGAAATCTGCCGGAGCTCTCGTCATACTCCCTCACGGCATAGTGGCCTGTGGCGATGTAGTCGTAGCCCAGCTCCATAGCCCGCCGGAGCATCTTGTCGAACTTCACATGGCGGTTGCACTCGATACAGGGATTGGGAGTTTTTCCCGAAAGATAGCTGCTTGCGAACTGCTCCATAACGTGCTCACGGAACACATCACGGAAGTTGAACACAACGTGGTCGAAGCCAAGCCGCCGTGCAACGCTCCTAGCGTCGGACACATCGCTGAGGGCGCAGCAGGTCTTGCCTTCCTTTTCCGCCTGAACGATGTCCTCGTCGCTGAAGAGCTTCATGGTAACGCCCATGACCTCATAGCCCTGCTCTCGGAGGAGCATTGCCGCAACGGAGCTGTCAACTCCGCCGCTCATTCCCACCATGACCTTCTCCATAGCTTTCCTTTCCTTACATCAAAAGAGGGACATTGCCCCTCTCAGATCTGCAAAATAATAGTCTGCCGCAGCCCGGATAGTGTCCTTTTCTGCGGCTGAGGCCTCGTCGAAGACCGCAGCTGTCACAAATCCGGCAGCAGAAGCAGTTTCGATACAGTGGAGGGCGTCCTCGATCACGAGGGTCTCCTCCGGAGCTGCCCCGAGGCGTGAGGCGGCTCCCAGAAAAATATCAGGACGGCGCTTTCCCATGGGGTACTCGGTGTCCGTCAGTATAAATTCAAACCTCTCACGGATCCCGTGCCGTTCAAGCACAGCCTCCGCAAGAGATCTGTATGTAGCTGTTGCGATGCAGCAGGGGATCTTCCGCTCCTTGAGAAGCTCCAAGATTTCCCCAACATAGGGCTTTAGGGCAATCCGCTGAGCGTATTTCTCCCAGACCATCTCCTCGATACGGGCGGTCACCTGCTCATTTGTCAGCGGCAGGCGAAACTCCTTTATGAAGAGCTCCGCAGCCTCCTCCACGGTCAGGGGCTTCATTCGCTCCGAGATGTCCTCCGGAGGCTCTGTTACGCCGTTTTCACGGAGAAATTCCCTGTCGATCTTATACCATATCCCCATGGAGTCGATAAGTGTTCCGTCAAGGTCGAAGATCACTGCTTTTATGGGTCGCTCAGCCCTCATAGTATCCCTCAGCGCTTTGGACGTCCTCTGCAAGGATCTCCTCCTCTTCATAGTCCTCCTCGGCTTCCGCATCCTCAGAGGGACGGTTGACCTTGAACCACTCCTCGATCTCCTCATCAGTAGCGTAGATCTTGCCGGCAGACTCCTCATTTCCAAGGAGCACTACTGCCTGGTTTTCCTGGATCTGGAAGATCTTGTCGAAAAGCTCCATGTCGTACTCGATATTTCCCACAAGAGGATCGGCGGTGTGGATAGTTCTGCTTTCGTAGTCGAAGCCGTAGATCACCACGCAGTGCTGATAATCGTTGAACATGAAGTCCTTACCGTTGCCTGTGGTGAACTTGTAGTTGGGGTAGGATTCGACCATGCCCATCGTGACCCAGACGATAACAGGTCTTCCCTGCTCGATCTGATAGCACAGCTCCTCAAGGCTGCTGCCGGAGAAATCCTTTGCATACCAATCGGACTGGATAGAATCGAAATAATCGTTGGCGGTCTTCACGATCACCGGTGCAAAGCAGCCGAAGCCGTTGTTTGAGTGAGGGTCGCCCACATAGGCCTCGTCCATATAATAATAGCCGTTGTAGTCCTTGATAAGATAGTTATCGCAAAGATCCACCTTGTCAATATCAAATCCATAATAATTGAGGGCTTCTGTAAGAGCCGTTACCTCGCAGCCTGTAGGGAGCTCCGGCTCCTGAAGGACTGCCTCGAGATCCAGCACGCATTTTTCTGGGAGCTCATATCCTGAAGGCATATCTGTGCTGATCTCTGCTTTTTTTGGAGCTCCGGGCTCTGTGGGCTCTTCAGTCGTGGGCTCCTCAAATTCTGTAGATGCTTCTGCTGTTGATAATCTTATGTCTGAATCGCTGCTGTCTGACCGAGCGGGGTCGTTGTTTCCGGCAAGCTCCACTCTTCTTCCGCATGATACCATAGAGGTACACAATACGGCCAAAACTGCCGCTTTTAAGATCTTTCCTGTCATTGTTTACTCCATATCAATTTGTATTTTCGCACGAAGATCCTCCTGCGAAGAGGTGATCGTATCAAGTGCGAGGCCGTAAATATCTGAAGCGGCGGCCTCAAGCTCGGCAAAGCGTCTGGCTGTTCTATTTTTCTGTGAGAGCTTTGCGAGGGACGAGCCAAATGGTATCGAAGCCCTGTCCTTGGCACGGGCGAGGATCTCCCTTCCCCCTTCATTGAAGGCGAGGATCCTCCCGTATGGCGGCATATGAGTCATATCCTGCCTGTTTACGCCAATGAGCAGCGACAGCAAAATTCGCCTGATACGAGCCATAGTATATCTTTTTGTCTTAACAGCGTAGAGCAGCTCCTCCAGTGAGCCTGACATTCTAGCGCCGTAGATCCTGTTTTCAAGTCCTTGACCAACATCGAAAAGGCCTGCGATCTCCTCAGGAGAAGAGGTGCGCAGCTTGTAGAGCAGGACTCTTTCAAGCCTTGTGATATCGGCAGTCTTTCCGGCATTTATCGCCCTCTGGACTGCCTCTGCCCAAAGGGGCGTGGTAAAGGCTGAGATGTCATTTCCGGAAGAGATCTGTTCCCGTATGTAGGAAGCGCTTGCCATTCCGTCCTCAGGCAACGGGGAGTCATGTCCTGCCTTGTCACGCTTCACAGTGAAGGGACGCATAGGTGAGGAAAAGCTCCTAAGGGCTCTCAGGTACTCTATCGCAAGGAGATTGTTGGGCTCAGAGATAACAGCAGCGGCCTCGGGGTCCATGCCGTTTATCACGGAGCTGAGGGCTCTTGGATAGGTGTAGCCCTTCTCCATGATGCTCTTTATCTCCTCATTGTACTCCACAGCCGCAGTCTCTGAGGTGATCATTGCGTGAGCAAGCCTTGAGATGTCGCCGCACTCGCTGCCGAATGAGAGCTCGTCCACAGCACCAAGGCTATGGAGCAGCCAGACAGCGCCCTCCGCAAATTTCTCCGCCGGAGCAAGGCAATACTGCACAGGCAGCTCGATCACCAGGTCTGCACCAGATCTTACCGCAAGCCGTGCTCTTGCCAGCTTGTCCATAATGGCAACATCCCCTCGCTGAACGAAGCCTCCGCTCATGACGCATACGATGTGAGTGGCGCCGTTTCGCCTTGTTTCGGCTATATGCCGGGCGTGTCCGTTATGGAATGGATTGTATTCACAGATAATTCCGCTGACTTTCATTTTACTACATCTTTTCATTTATTTCAATGGTTTTCCGCAAATTTTCATTTACTTTACATAAAACCGGCCTCTCCGAAAAGGAATTTGTCCTTTTTGCCGAAGGCTGAGCCGGAAATACCGGTCTGAAATGGAAAATTTTCAAAAATGTTATGTTACAATAGATCATAGACAGTCAAAATAGAAAAACAAC
>ERZ795047.321-NODE-321-length-61033-cov-44.323969_pt1 | contig 61033 bp, 37 predicted proteins | sample MGYA00375131_ERZ795047 | MGnify/ENA primary metagenome ERZ795047 (study PRJEB30176, sample SAMN05720228) | activated sludge metagenome | isolation source: Anaerobic digester | place: Japan | collected 2015-05-20 ... | reverse complement strand
CACATTGAAGTAGAATCAAATGCACCAACTCACTGTAGTGCCTAAATGAAGAGCTCAAGCTCAGAGAGAAATGTATCAGGATCTTCCCGGACGAAAAGATTTACCTGCGGCTGTTTGGTGCTATCCTGCATAGCTTTTCAGAGGACTGGATAAGCGGGAAATTGTATCTTTCGGAGCTAATAGAAAGAATCAGAGAAAACCTAAAAAAGCCGATCCCATTTGAGGCAACGCAGCAAGGTAGCTTGTTTTGAAAAAGAACTTGACTGGAATTAAGAAGATGAAAAAAATGCAAATGGTCGTTTGGCCATACATAGATTGTGAGTAATGAGGATAGTTAGAATGTACTCAAAGAACTTGAGAAACAAAGAGTTGGAATTTACACCAACATTTGGGACTCAACTGAGTATTTGGAAAGTGCATTATATGGATAATACACCAATAACTATGTCGAACAGGATATTCAGATATGCTTGAGATATATAAGGGACATGAAGTTCAGAGAAGTTACGAAAATGTTTTTTTTAGGGACTTTTCTACAAGGTTGGGCGAACTGTTTGAAAAGAGGGGATTCAAAGGGATCCTGCTTGGATACCCAGTTTGCACATATGATAATGGGTTGCAAATTGACGCTCTGTTGATCACAGAAAGGGTAATATGTATAATAGATTTCAAGAATTACGGGGGAACAATTCAACTTCCCGATGCTGAAAACTTTAGCACCGAAAGGTGGGTGAAACTTGATCACTCGCCTATAACTGTACAAGGTGGTTCCTATATCAATCCATTTGTGCAGTTGAGAGAACAAAAAAAGAAATTTACCAAGTTTCTCAGTAATGTTATCTCGAAGGAGTTGCCACCTGGTGAAAAACTCATGCCGGAACATATTGTCTCTATAGTGTGTTTCCACGAGCCTGTTACAATAACAGGCAATATCCCCAAGAAACACGAGATGGTATTTTTTATAGTGGATTCAAATAACTATTTAGAGAAGCTAGAGGACATCATAGATGTAAAAGATGGTAGAAACTTAGTTGGTAAGGCTGGATTTGAGCTGTTTAAAAAATACTTCAGGATCGATGAATCATATGAGGTGCAAAAACCTTACGAGGAATCAGCCTCGGAAGCTTATTTGAAAACACTTAGGGTTGATCAGAGAACTGCCTTAGATGCCATGGAGAAGTTTTTGGGCAATCCTGAGAAGAAAGTGTTTATTCTTTCCGGCACTACTAACAGCGGCAAGACACATCTGATCCCAGCCCTGAACAGGATAGCAATCCTTGGCGGCATAGACGCTGTCGTCAATATGGTCCCAAACGCAAAAATCGCCAGCAATACTATAATCCCCGGGGTTGAAGAAGTAGAAAGTATTTACAATTATATTTTCAATTTCAGAGAAGTAAACATCCAAAAAAACCAGGAGGAGGAGAATGAACTTGTTGGAACTAAAGAGGTTGAGGACGACGAAACTTATACCGAGATTATACCCCTTGGAAGGTCTGAGGATGCATACAATGCTTTGTATATAGTGGATGAAGCCCAAATGATAACGGACAACAAAATTGCCGATGAGCTTATTATATTTGGTTCCGGATATTTATTGAGTGACTTTCTAGATTTTTGTAACTTGGATAAAACAGATAGAAAAATTATTTTTTTGGGTGATCCATATCAGGTCAGCTATGGCAGAAGCGATAAATCAGCGATTTGCTGGGAGTTTATGAAGCTAAAGTTTGGCAACAGGATAGAACAAGCAATACTAAATGACAATCCCACATTCTCAGAGATAACAACCAACGCATTAGTCTGTGTGGAAGCCCTGCGCAATGAAAGGTACAACAACCTAAATTTTCATCAATCCAGAAGATTCAGAAAAATGGATAAAGAAAGCGTTCTGGCCGAGCTGAACGAAACAAAAAGCTTTTCTCCCGACACAATGATACTAACCTATTCCAATGAGCAGGCTTATGATTGGAATCTGAGAATCAAAGAAATTGTAATACCGGGAGCGCAAGAACCAGCCGAGGGAGATATAATTGTCTTTTTCAATACCGCCCGGGGCGTTTCTCCATCAGATAAATCCTTTTCCCGCTACATTCAGAACAAGCAATTTGCGATGATCCGTAAAACAGACTGCAGTAAGACGAGGGAATTTCAGGTTGAGTTTAAGAAGCATAATTTTAAGATAGTGATCAAGGAAATCACGATCAACCTTTTCGGATGCTCTGAAGATCTAACAGTCCGCTATCTGGACAGTTATTTTCAGAGAACCAAGGGTTTCAAGGATATTGAGGAGATGAAGGCAATCCAGAAATTGAAGATGATTGAACTTGGTAAATTCCGTACTGCAAATCCTTTCATTAGTTCACCAGAATTAATAGAACTGTGCTCCAATGATGAGTATAATAAGCTTTCTGTCAAATATCCTGAGATCACTGCCAGGAGCCTGAAAAGCAACCGGAAGATTAAAACTAGCAGTGGAGAAGAGCAGCAATTGGTTGACATGGTAAAAAACGCGCGCTCCCAATATTTGGAAAGAACGAAGTCCCTGCTTGAAAATGATATGGATTCCACATACTCAATACTTGCCAACCTGGCATTGATTAAATACGGATGGGCACTGACAGTTCACAAGGCGATCCCGGAAAAATGGCCGCAGGTCTATGTGATAGCAAACCGGCGCCAGGGCAAAAACAACCGGGCTTACTTTTCTTGGGTCTATTCGGGTATCAGTAGGGGTACCGACAAGGTAACCTTGGTGGATTTTCAGGCTATAAACCCATATATGAACGCCAGTATAAGTGGGCCTAAACAAGGGACCAGATTGCTTGATCTCTTTATGAGCGTTCCGGAAGAGAACCTGAATTATGTGCCCGAATTGCTTCTTCAGCGGTTGAGATCTGTATTTGCAGATATGGGCATAACAATTGAGCACATCAAGAGTTCACAATACCAAGAGAGATTCAGGTTTATTCTAGATGATAACTTCGTTGATGCATCGTTCAACTATAACGGGAATGGATTGATATCCTATCCCATATATACTAAATTCAAAGGAGAGGAATTCAAACAAATGATAAACGCCTTGATCCATGCTCCGAACAGCTTGGGGGAAAAAGAGCTGGCTATTTCTGATTGGAGAAAGGAAGAATACACATCGTTGATACAGGAGATGACGCGTGAGGGGATAAAGCTAACAGCCATAATCTCAAACAACTGGAAAGACACCTTGGTGCTTACGGGTACAGCTGGTAGACTAGTGGTGGAATTCCATTATGACAGGAGGAATACATTTACTTCAATAAAAGCAATATCATGTTCGGATGAAGAAATATGGACCAAGCTTAAGGAATATATTAAGGGGGATCCAGAGGATGTCAGCGGACACGAAAACAGTATTTGAACTAAGAAAGGCAGGCAAGATCGATGAGGCCTATAAAATGGCTCAGCAGCTTTATGAAGCCCAGCCGGACGACGAGTGGGTCAATAAGGCAATGTTTTACACATTGTATGACAAGATCAAGGCCGAAAGTGAACAGCTGGATAACAACGCTAAGGTTTTGCTGCGCAAACAGGTAAGCCAATTGAAACTGCCCGAAGATGATAAAGCGATAAACACCTGTCTCGGGATCATAAAAAGAATTTTAGACCCCAACTATGACAAGCTGCAACAAGCAAGTGAGTTCAGCAAAAAAGGCCTGTTTAAAAAAGCAGTGGATATTTATAAGGTCATAATCTGTAACTACAAAGAAGATGAATATGTCAACATCAACTATGGTTGGGATCTATACCGGCTTGCGAAAGAGATTATTGAGAAAACCCCTGATAATTTCAGAGAATGCAAAACCTGTCTAAACTATTATCTTAAGCTTTCTAATCCAAGACCTTCTCATTTACATTCTTCAATACTCAGATTAGCCCTGAAACTTGCAAAAGATGACAAACTGGACATAGTGGCCTTTGCTAAAATGTGGGATCTAAACACATTTAACGCTGAAGACTTCCGACCAAGTGTATTTGAGGGTAAAACCTACCCAAGCCTGGCTGAACAAGCGTACCAAGAGCTATTCAAGGAATTGTCCAGAAATCCTAACCACGAGAATGTTGAATATTTCAGCAGTTTTCTGGACAAGGCAATTGAGACTTTTCCTGATAATATATGGCTAATTTATTATAAAGTAAAGATTTTGTCTTCGTTGCATGAAAATGATCAAGCTCTGAAATATATGATCAAAGTATTGAGAAAGAAAAGTGGTGAATACTGGGCTTGGAAATACGCGGGTGACATATTAGCTGGATCAGATGACCTCGAACGGTCTGTTTCCTGCTATTGCAAGGCCATGCTTTGCACTGGGGAAGAGGATAAACTTCTTAGAGTCAGAGCAGACTTTGTTCCTATACTGGTTAAATCCGGCTATACTGCTGAAGCTGTTATTGAAGTGAACAATGTCCTCGCCAGTAACGATGACAAGCTTAAACAAGAAATATCGCAATATCAGTCAGAGCCTTGGTGGGTCAGCAAGCTTGATAAAAAAGAGTCAAACAAAGAATTTTACTTGAAAATGTCAGCAAGCGCCTCTGATCTTTTGCATCATGACTTACCATGGCATAAGGCTGTGTTTGTGGAAACTTTTAGGACCAAACAGAAAAATAAAGAGCTGGCTAAACTCATGATCGTTGAGGAGCCAGGGAAACTGACTGAAACTGTGACTTTAACGAAGAATTATCCAGTATTGAAAAAGCTGACCCCAGGTCAAGCAGTTATGGTCAAGTATACAATAGAAGAGGGGAAATTAAATGTTTTAGGGTTAGAACTTAGAAATGACGGTTTCGCTTGGGATATTCTTCCATCTCAAATAGCAGTAGTAGATCATATAAATGAGGGAAAAAATATTGTGCATTGTATCTCTATTAATCGGAGTCAGATATCCTATAGCCATCGGACGGGACAAAAAGATATGTTAAGAGCAGATTCTGTTTATGGGGGAGTCATCAGGTTAACGGGATCAAATGATGTTTGTATGTTTGAGGTTGGAATGCCCCTTGAAATTAGAGCATTTTCCAAAGTAAGCTCTAAAGGTATTATTCTAGATATCCGGGGATATACAAAACTGGAACCAGATGCTACTGATTCTGATCTGGTTATGAGCTTCTCAGGTAATGTCAGGATTAATGACTCTGGTTACGGATTTGTTGACAATGTGTTTATTCACCCAAGCATGGTAAGCAAACATCAGCTTGTAAATTTTGACAAAGTAAATGGCAGGGCTATCAGGAAATTTGTGAAAAGAGAGAATGCTTGGGGCTGGTATTGTTTTCGTATTGATTAGACCTCAGATAAAACATAGCACAAGGTATAGAGTGTATTTATGGTTGGTTTAGCAGTATGTATCCCATCCACTTATATCCATTGATTCTTTTTCTTAACCCAAGTTTCTCAATTTTTTAGCTAACATATTGCTCAATAAGCCGAATTATTTTTTTGGAAAACTACAATCTAATTTTTTGTGAGACTGAGTCTTTGTGAACTCTTATATTCAGCAGGGAATATATATTCCTCGTTTCTTCTTCCGGCTGGGCTGTTTGTCTGATCTGCATTCTATAACCGCTCGTAGTAGTGAACATTGTATCAGAACGCATATGAGTTTTCTGAATTTGTTTTATTCCTTGCCAACTGATATGAACATCTTTGAGAGCCAGTTTATAGGTTATGCTTTTCAGAATAGCATAAGCTAATACGGAATAGAACAGATGTACCTCTATCCGACCATATCTCTGATGATAAATTAGCTTTGTTCCTAATTCGGTTTTCATACTTCAGAAGGCAGCTTCAATTTCACTCAGTTTCATATAAAATTTCCAAATCTCTTCCTCACTGAAATCTGGATAATTGGTCTCAATTACATAACAACCAGGAAACTCAGCTTTGCAGGATTTCTGATGCTGATCAGTTATTATGAGAGATTCTATCTTCTGAGGCGCAGAATTGCTTGGTTGGAGTTGAATCTCATAGTTAGCTGCTGTAGAACCATGTTTCTCTTTCAACCGCCCAATCTTTACCCAAATCTTGTTTGTCTTATGGATATTCCCTTTTGATCGGCAGTAGTTATATCTAATTTAGCCAAATACAACAATACTTAATGGTAGGGCCCTTTTCTCTTCTGACGGGCTCTACTAATTCATAATAAGTACTGCATAGTCCAGTGCGTTACTGATATTTTCTTTCTTCCTAATATACATAGTGTCCAATAAAAAAGAACCTAAACAATCTGCCGAGAGATATTTTATTCTTTTGTACTTGGTTTTGGACACTTTTAAGCATTTTGCAAAATAATATGTTCTATTTATCAATAAGTTACACTTCGGGAAAAGGAATTTTTATCATTTTGTCCCAAACTTGGGTTAAACAATCGGGAGTTTCACGATTTTGCGGTTTTCTCTCTTGAAAAAAGCAGCAAGGTAGCTTGTTTTGAAAAAGAACTTGACTTCGATTTATAAGATGAAAAGAATGCAATTGGTCGCTTGGCCTAATATAGATTGTGAGTAATGATGATAGTTAGAATGTACTCAAAGAACCTGATAAACAAAGAGTTGGAATTTACACCAACATTTGGGACTCAACTAATGAAAAAGGGGTGATATGCCTAAGAGAACAAGAACTCATAGTCTTGAAGATGAATCTAACTGGAATAATGCAGCTATGTGCTATCTAATCTGTGGGTTGCTTCAACCCTATGACATTGAAGCTTGGATTGACACATTCTTTTGTTCTCTAAATGCTAAACTTCCTTCTGAACATCTTCTACTCGTAATATCACATGCCTACAATATCAATAGAGACTCATTTCTTACAGCATTATATCAATGCTTTTATTCATCATTAAAACCTGAGTCTGCAAGCAAAATTTCGAATATGGTGAATACTGTAATCAATGATGTAAAAATCAAGTTGAAACAGCAAGAATCTTTCATTGTCAGGTATGATGGTGAAATAATCTATTCAACTAATAGTTACTTCCTTACAAGCAAGAAGCAATGATTGTCTTAAGATAAATTGGAGTATTTATGGACATAACTGACTTGAATAGGGAAAAGGCTGAGCAGATTTTAAAACAGAAGTTTGGCTTGGAAAGGTTCTATGATGAACAATGGGAGACCATATCTCGAATTATTAGAGGTGAACGGTTGCTGTTAATAGAAAGAACAGGCTATGGGAAATCACTATGTTACCAGTTTCCGGCTTTGCTCTTTGATGGTTTGACTGTAGTTTTCTCTCCCTTGATAGCGCTAATGCGAGACCAAGTTAATAAACTACAAGCCCTGGGTATAACGGCGAAGTGCATAAACAGCAATCAGAGCGATGAAGAAAACACCAATGTGATAGCAGAGGCGAAGCAAGGAGATGTAAAAATACTATACATTGCTCCAGAAAGGCAAGAAAACATGATATGGCTTGAAGAAGTACGTCACATGAAACTATCCATGGTAGTTGTTGATGAAGCGCACTGCATATCAGTTTGGGGGCATGATTTTCGCCCCGCATACAGGCGTATTATAAATCTTGTTAATTTGTTACCAAAAGGCTTGCCAGTACTTGCAACTACGGCAACAGCAACAAAAAGAGTTGAGCATGACATAGCATCCCAGATTAGCGGTGAGTTAAAGGTTATCAGGGGAAACCTGCTGCGCGAGAATTTCCGATTATATGTAGTTAATGTGCAGTCGGATGACGATAAACTTATTTGGCTTGCTCAAAACATTACCAAGTTAGAAGGTACTGGGATAATTTATACTGGAACGGTTGTTGAAACAGAGTTGATAAGTAAATGGTTTGATTTTCTAAGCGTACCATCCAGATCCTATAATAGCAGATTGGATGCAGCCACAAGAACTGAGGTGGAATCAGGTTTGCTGAACAATGAGTGGAAATGTGTGATCTCAACAAATGCTCTTGGTATGGGAATAGACAAGCCGGACCTCCGATTTATCATTCACACACAATTCCCTCAATCACCAGTTCACTATTATCAGGAGATTGGTAGGGCAGGCAGAGATGGATTACCAACAGTAATAGTTCTTCTATATAATCCTGAAGACAGAGACCTTCCGGAAGCATTCATAGAGGGTGCTAAACCATCGACATCTAAGTACCAGAAAGTAATCGCTGCTATACAAAATGAAATGCTTAGCGAAAAGGAACTGATGAAAAGAACTAACCTTAGCCAGACGCAAATCCGAGTTATTCGAGCTGATCTGATAGACCAGGGAATCATCAGAGAAGTGTATATAGGAAAGTCCAAGAAATATGAGTTTATCCCAAATTCAAAGCCATTTGATCCCAGCTTTTACGATCAGGTTCGGGAGGCAAAGACAAAGGAACTGAATGCCATGATAGAATATGCAGAGACATCCCAATCACGTATGTCTTACTTGTGCGAATACTTGGGAGACATACATAATAAGGAATTTAACAATTGCGATAACACTGGTTTAGCAAAACAATATGTTAGATCAAGCCCTGAGTGGATTGAGAAATTAAACCAATTCCGCTTAAGTTACTTCCCAGAACTTCAAGTAAAATCAGAAAAAACCAACCTCATAGATGGAGTAGCAGGTTCATATTATGGGGTATCTAATGTTGGAGCTGCTATTCACAGGTGTAAATATGAAAATGGTGGCGATTTTCCAGATTTCCTGATCACACTAATGCTAAAAGCTTATTACTCCAAATTTCGCAACGAGAAATTCGACTTAATCTTGTATGTTCCACCAACTGTGTCTGGGGACTTGGTTAGACATTTAGCGGAAAAAGTCTCATATGCATTGAAAATTCCTATTCTGCACGATCTAGTTAAAATTCGCCCTATCCAGGAGCAAAAGATATTTGAAAATCACTACCTCAAGTCAGATAATGTCGCTGGAGCATTTTCAATTCCGGATTCGCAAAAAGTATCGGGTAAAAAGATTTTGTTGATTGATGATATCTTTGATAGTGGAGCCACCATTAAAGAAATTGGCAGGTACTTATCAAAGCAAGGAGCTATACTGATAGCACCATTGGTTTTAGCCAAAACAGTCGGTGGCGATAAATTATGAAACATATTAGAATGTAAGGTATTAAAACTATGCAACAAGCAGCCTACTGGATCACGATATCTCACTTGAAAAGATGGACAAATGCGCAGATAAACGAACTGATCAAGCAAATCTACTATGTCAATGGGTCAGATCTACATGAATTCTTTTCTCTTGACCTTGATGAATGGAAAAACCTCTATTCCATTGACGAAAAGCGGTTACCTTCATTGCTGGAAGCTAAAGACCAGATAGCGAATAATGCGTTCTTAGCTGAGGATCTATACAACCAAGGCTTTGAACTCATTCCAATAAACTCGAATGAATATTCTCCAACAATGAAACAAAACTTAAAGCAAGCGTATTCCCCTCCTTTGCTCTACATAAAAGGTAATAAACAGCTACTACTTGAGGATTCAATTGCAATTGTGGGATCTAGGAATGCTAGCACTAAAGGACTAGAGTTTACCGAAAACATAGCCAAAAAGGCCAGTGAGGACTATAAAGTCATTGTTAGCGGTTTTGCTAAAGGTATTGATAAAGCTGCGCTGGACAATGCTATAAAATACCACGGACACAGTATTATTGTTCTCCCCCAGGGAGTTATGACATTTGGGTCGGGCTATAAAACTTACTATAAGCATATAATTGAAGGTGATGTTCTTGTATTAAGTACTTTTCATCCAAAAGCTCCGTGGAAAGTTGAACTGGCTATGGCAAGGAATCCGATAATCTATGGTCTTGCCAAAGAGATATTCGTTGCTGATTCCTCTAACTCTGGAGGTACCTGGTCCGGAGTTAGGGATGGACTTCGTAAAGGTCGAACCATTTATGTTAGAAGAACTTCAGATAATGAAAATAGTGCAAACAACCTTCTGATTAATCTGGGAGGAATTGCAGTTGATGAGAATGGTAATCCAGAAAGTCAAAGAACTCCAGAAGAGAAGGTTACTTCTACAACAAATAAACTGGATGATCTTACTGGGAGAATCATAAGCTTGCTGACAAATGCCACCCTAACAGCAAAAGAAGTTTGTGATAAACTTGAGATTGAAATGTCTCCAAAAAGCATGGCAGCTATACTTTGTAGGATAGATGAATTGGAGAAAGTAAAAATCGGACGATCATTTAAGTATAGAATACGACAACAAGAGATATTTGACATAGATTGATGTTAATGTTTATAAAATAGTTTTATGCGTCATCTTCAATTTGATTGGTTTTTGATAGATACCGGTTAGATGCAGAAACCATTTTTTGTATTCTTAACAGATGAGAAAGTGAGGAAATGCTATGAAGGATGAGTTATTTCAAAAACTCAGAAGCAAGAGGTTAGAAGCCTTTAAGATATTCCAAGACCCTGATTATTCGGGAGTGTTTGATTTCATAAAGGACCTATACAAGAAGAAGGCTCATTTCATTTATGAGTTACTACAAAATGCCGATGATGCAAAAGCGACTCGAGTTAAATTTGTCTTACACAGCGATAGACTGGTTTTTATACATAATGGCACGGAAAAGTTCTCTATTTCGGATGTTGACTCTACTAACAAAGAGAAAGGACATATTAATTCCATCACTTCAATCGGAGCATCTACGAAAAGCGGTAAGATTAGTGATGAGGATTTGAAGATTGGTAAATTCGGTATCGGATTCAAGTCAGTTTTCTCTTTTACAAATACACCTGAAATTTTCGACGATGAATTTTGTTTCAGGATAGTAAATTATATAGTACCTGAGATTTTGAGTTACGATTATGAAGGAAGGAAATCAAGCGAGACAGTTTTTGTTTTCCCGTTTAACAACAATGAAAAGCCCAAAGATATAGCATATGAAGAAATAAAGAGTGAGTTGCTATCTCTAAAGCATCCGATGCTGTTTCTTAATAGCATTACAGTGATAGAGTGGCAATACCCAGGTATGAGTGGTTCCTACTCCCTAAATTACGATCAAGCTAGCTCGGAGCAAATGGATGAGACCGAATATCGCTTCTTCACAGAGACTCAGATTTCCGATAGCCATTTGGTAAAACAAGGCATAAAAATCTCAAGGTACATCAAGGATAATGCAAATAATTCTCACAAGTACTCACTAGTTTTCTTTCTAAGAGATAAGTCCATAGATTACAGTGAATCTTTCAATGCTTATTGTTACTTCAAAACTGAGGTGAATCCCAATCTAAGGTTCCTCATCCATGCCCCATTTCTGATCACGTACAATAGGGAAACCATCAAAGATGATGAATGGAATATCCAGCTGCTGACAAAGTTAGCTGAAATGATGACTGATAGTCTTGAGTTCTTTAAAGATAAGGCACTTATCAATGAATCCCTATTCCGTGCGTTACCGATATATCCAGGAGATACAGCTACTGTTCGTGAAACGCATGAGTCACAACTTTTGAATTTTGGTGTCTTTCAGGAGCAGTTGTTAACGGTATTAAGTGACAAATCTAAGGCTTACTTTCCGTCACGGAGTGGAAATCTACTTCCGTTGAATAAGGCCTGCATAGCAAGAGGGAAGGAGTTGCTCGATCTTCTATCTCCTGATGACCTTCAGAAAACATTGTCCATCCCTGGAGCAGACTGGATTTTTGATTCGCTTAATGAAAATGATCCGTTGTTCACTTTCCTACAAACTAGCCTTAAAGCAAGAATAATAGCTTCTAAGAACCTGCATGACATACTTGGTGATATCTTCTTACAGTTTCAACCCGTCGAATGGTTGCATAAGCTGTTTGCATATATCAAGGAAGCTCCAAACATAGCCATCCATTTCAAGGATAAACCAATCGTTAGGATTGAAAAAGGCACTTCAAATGTTGCTCCGTCTCATAAAAACCAATCAAAGATATATCTGCCTTACGAAAATGACGAAAATGCAAATGATATACTCCGATCAATGGGAGTTTCCTTAATCACAAATGAGTTGCTGCAAAACAGTGTCACTAAACAGGTCCTGCGGCGTGATTTTGAGATAGACCTCCCTGACTCAGATATGCACAGGATTATCGATGCGCTCCAAGATAAATTCTGGGAAAATCAAAACATTGAGTGGTTGATACATTTCTACAACTTTGTTATGAACGATAGAGTGACATTACTTGAGACAATAAAATACAAACCGGTAGTTAGGATTAAGAACAAAATCAAAAACACTCCACCATATGACCGGAATGATAATCCATTAGCATACCTTCCGGGTGATAATAGCCTTTCATTGAGTTTTTACGAGGATATTGGTTTCAATTACATTGATCCTCAGTTAACCTCGGACAAGACTGCCAAAAAATTCCTTATAGAGCTCCTGAATATGCCGGAGGCAAAGGATCATGAGGTATTTAGAAACATCCTCACGCAACTCTTTAGCAAAGGGGGCATTGAAGAATATAGAAAGCTGGTGCGAGATTCAAAAGAGGCAAAAAGACAGTATTGTGGATTCATAAATGCGCTAGTGAAGTTAGTGGGAACCGTTTATAACAATGAAATGAAACCTCTATTTGAATCTCTGCCCAAATATCCCTTTTTAGTGGGTAATAGTACACAAGGTAAGTCTCTTGAGGTGGGGGGCGACTTATTCTATCCCTCAGAAGATTTACTGGATTTTATCGTAGAACCAGATACAATATGGCTGGATAAGGACTTCTACGATGGTTTTATTGAGGATAATGACAGCTTCCGGATTCTTCTTGGTTATGCCAATGTGAACTTCAATCCAATCTATGACAAACAAAGACGGACAGTTATTGGGCTTTCAGAATATTTGTCCCGAGTAAGTAAGGTTGAACAATCTGTACATGTATTCAATATACTGATAAGATTTCTTGAAGAAGGTATTATTACAACGCTCCGTGATGAGACTCCAATAACTAATCTGCTGAATGAAAAATCGTGGTTGTTTGATGACCAAGGAAGAAAAACGAAGCCAAGCGAAGTATATCAGAATGAGCTTAACCACGAATATAACCAGATCAAGTCGAAAGATTTTGACCATATTTTGGCAGTATTGAAGTTCAAGGAACACTTAATTGACACAAGAGCTGAGGAACTATATAAAAAATTAATACAAAAAGCGGTGAAGAATGGCCATGATGAGAATTATATTGCTTCCATATTAGACGAGATGATAAATCTATCCAGTGATGATTATATCCAGTTAAAAGGTACCTTAACCCTTTTGCACAAGCAACCAAGTCCTTTGAATTCATCTATAGCTGAAGATGACGAAATTGATATTTATGGAGACAAAGATGTCGGAAGCGTTATCGAGGACATCAGATTTAGTACATCCTACGAAGGATTGCGAGAAAAGGCTTCAAAGGATGTCAAATACAGTTTTTCGTGGTTTATTGATTTGATTAATCTCGAAATACTGAGTTCCAAAGAAAATGCCAGGAAAAAGGATATCACTCTCTATTTTGATAAGATAGAGCGATATGTCAGATCTCCCAAAATGGCTGTTATCACCAATAGCTCAAATTATATACCTTCAGTTGTGGAAAACCTCGCAGATTTTAGGTTGAACCTCACGATGAAGGACAACACCAAAAAAGAACTGAGGGTTGATGCAGTAAGTAAAAGGATTGACAACAAAAGTAACCATCCAGTACACAAACTGCTCTTGAAATTTATACCTGATGATGTAGAAAAATATCACAACATCCAGTTAGATGAAGTTACTTCAATCTCCTTGAATATTAAAGATCCGGTCTTTATATTACAAGAGTTGCTGAGTAGTTTTGAAGAATTACCAGAAGCATCAAATAGAGTTATTAATGATGAGTTTAACTTTCAAAAAGATATTGGCAAGATCCTTAAGAACATATCATTTATATATGGACCTCCTGGAACTGGCAAAACGACCTATATTGCAGATCGATTGATATGTGATTTACTGGACAAGACATATAAGTATCAGGAAGATGTAAGTGGGCCTACAGGTTTTTTAACTAGTGATGCTTACAAACAATATGTCAGAAGTGACGGAAATCTGAGCATCCTTGTCCTTGTCCCCACTAATAAAGCTGCAGATGTGGTTACGCAGAAGGTAATGCAGGTTTGTGAGCGGAACGGAAACACAAACTATCGTGATTATTTAGTTAGATTTGAGACAACAAATTCCGAAGACATTGAAAAGGAAGCATCTTCCATTATTCTGGAGCGAACCGATAACGATAAATTCTCAAAGAAACATGGTGTAGTAGTTATAACCACAATTCACAGATTCCCTTATGATGGGTTTAAGAGCTACAATCAAGCTAATATGTTCAAAAATAAGAAGTGGGATCTCGTGATATTTGATGAAGCCTCAATGATTCCAATTGCCTCTATGGTCAATGCGTTATGCCATATCAGATACGTTAATCCCAATTGCCAGTTAGTCATAACTGGTGATCCCTATCAGATTCCTCCAGTCCAGTTAGTTGATCTTTGGAGTAATGAAAACATTTACAGTATGTTTGGACTCAAGTCTTTTGAACCGGATGTACATGATGAAGAGATGTTTAATGCAATCGGAGTTCCCTATCCAGTTAAAAACCTTAACACTCAATATAGAAGCACTGCTTCTATTGGAGAACTATTTAGTAGATTTAGCTATGATGCTAAACTCACACACCAACGAAGCGATAATAGATTACCGCTTCCTGACCTAGGGTTCAAAATCGATGATTTCACAATTATTCAATTCCCTGTGAATAGCAATAATCTGCTGTTTAAAGCAAGTCGGCTAAAAAAGTCACCCTATCATCCTTACTCAGTACTATTTACTGTGCTATTGATAGAGCGTTTTCTGGATAAACTTGGGAACTTAGATAGAGAGGTTTCCATTGGGATTGTAAGCCCATATAGAGTCCAAGCTGATCTTGTTGGAAAGATACTGGCAACAAAGTTTACTTTGAATGATAAAGTTAAAATATCAACTGCTACAGTGCATGGTTTTCAGGGAGACGAATGCGATATAGTCATATGCTTGCTAAATGCTCCCGCAGGCCTATATCAAACCACTTCACAAAACCTATATGTGAACAATCAGAACCTGCTAAATGTGGCAATTAGTAGAGCCAGGGATTACTTGATTCTTCTGATTCCAGATGAAAACACGAGAGGAATTCAACACTTGACGGGTATAAACAAAATCATCGGGCTGATCAATAATATTAAACAGCCTATAATATATTCATCAGAGGACATGGAAATGCTCTTAATGAACAATAAAGATTATGTATCCGAACATACTTTTATCACTAGTCATCAACTGGTGAATGTTTACTCAACAATGCCTGAGAATGATTACGAGTTTCGTATTAGTGAAGATGCAGTAGATGTGCAGATTTTTGATGATTAAATGGCGGTATTCCTAATCAATGAAGTCGATAATAAAAGATGAGATCATAAAAAGACAGAAACTTGAAAGTAGAGCGATAATTGATAGAATCATTGAATCAAACGATTCAAAGATAGTTATTGTAGCTGGAGCTGGCACTGGAAAGACATTTATATTCAATCAAATACTAAAGCACCATCCTGGATCTAATACTATGGTACTGACATTTCTTAACTTGCTGAAGCAAGACATGCTTAAGTCCATTGAAGACAACGCACAAGTAAAAACTCTGCATCAGTATTGTATCGGTATTTTATACAGTAAATTGGGAGAAATTGAACTCTATTCTAAGCCATCTTGTCTGATTCGATCGGATGCAATATACTTTGAGAGAACGCCAATAGATTATTCTGCAGGTATGCGTACACTGAATATTGGAAAGGATGACATAGAATTTTTTGAAACTAGGTGTAGGTTCTATCAGGCTACAAACTTTGAATATCCTGTGTTCTATGTATATAGAGGTTTGAGCAACAAAGAACTTAGTATCAACTCATTTGATAGGCTATTTGTAGATGAGTACCAGGATTTTAATCTATTGGAAGTTAGCTTGATAAATAAACTCGAATATTTTGGAAAAGTCATTATTGTCAGCGATGATGATCAAGCGATTTATGAGAAAAGGGATTCGAGCCCATTGTATCTGAGACATCTTTATTCACGCTCTGACTTTAAAAAATTTGAATTACCATATTGCTTCAGGTGTACAAAAGTGATTATTGGAGCTGTTAAGGATATCATCATTCAAGCTAAAGCAGAGGGTCATTTACATAATAGGATAGCAAAGAGATATGATTACTACATTGACAAGAAAGAGGTAGATAGTCAAAGAAATCCTCACATAATAACTGCGCAATTCAAACTTGCATCTTCATTACCTAAGTTCATTCTTCGAGAGATGTCAAGTATCCCTGTAACTGATGTACTGGAATCTTGGGATGATTCATATCCAACTGTATTGATCGTGGGAAGTAGTCACTATTTAGAATTGATATACAAAGAGATTCACGCTCTTCCCAACGTTGACTGGAAAAAAACAAAAGAAGATAAATCAATAATCAGCGATGCATATGAGTATCTTCTCAAAGATTTTAACTCCAACCTCGGTTGGAGAATTCTTATGGAGCTTGAATTACAAAAAGGAATTGCACGAAATGTATTAATAAATTGCCCTGATGGATTGTTATCGAAGAACTTACCCAAAGATTTTGTTAAAAAGCATTTATACATTACTAAACTTATCCAAAAAATTGATGCAGATAATGTAGATCCAAGTATTCTTCATCAGCTTAGGCAATCTCTTCGAGAAAAGGATTATGTATGCGTAGTTGACAGATTTGTTAACTCAATTGCTCCTCTCTCTGAAGACAAAACAAAGCTTTCAATTAAATTGTTGACATACATGGGCTGCAAAGGGTTGTCAGCAGGATATGTGTTCATCGTAGGTTTTAACAATAAGGTCATTCTTAAAAACAAACACCTCATATCCGATGTAGAGATATGTAAGTTTATCGTTGCCTTAACTAGAACCCGCAAGAAATGCTATATATTGACAGATAAGTACTTTTCTACGCCAAAAAGAAAAGATGGTACTTGGATTCAAGCACAAGAGAAAAGCGATTTGCTTAAATGGATTGATAGTTCAAGATTGTTGGATATGGGAGTTATTTCAGCTTCAGATATGCATTAGATAATTATTTGGGATTGTATAAATAAGTGTCACAGCCTGCCGATGTGCTGTCAAGATTTGACAAATAGCTGTCACATTTGACTGGCTCTTGACTCCGATGATTTTACAAATTATTGTCACAAACTAAGTGCTTTTCTGTAGTTTTTTCAAGCGGGTGTCACGATTTGACATTTCAGGTGTCACTTCTTAGTGGTTTTTCCATTTTTAACGAGGGACTTACGCTACCATCGCTATTAAAGTGTCGCCCTACGGGCTAAAAAAAGGGGGAGGACATCTCAATTATAATTTTTACTTGACAGGTTGTAAACACTATTTACAGGTGCACTGTAAACAAAATTCCAAGAGGGGTGAAAAAAAATGGCAGAGAACATAACCCAACAGCTGGATGCATATATAACAAACAAGATAGCGCTTTCCAAGGCAATGGGTTACTTAAGTGACAGTGCAAAGAGTCATCTAATTGAAATAGTAGGCAAATCGGGTTCTGGTAAAAGTCATTTTGTTCAGCCCTTAATGGAAAGTGTGGAAGATATATATGCGAAGCGGATATATTTTTCCCCTCATCCCCTTATGTTAAATCATTTTTCAGAGCTTATGCAGGTGATTACAGAGGTAACGGAAGAAGACCTGTATGGTTATTATCGGGAATTTCGTGATAATATAGGTTCCGTAAATAAATACGATTTTTTCTTTTATATTACGGAGCGTTTAAACGCGATGGAACTGTTTCAGCCATTTCTGCTGGTGATTGATGATTGTGATATTTTAGATAATTATACCCGTGATTATTTACAATATCTGGTTCAATATTTACCAGATACGGGAATTCAGATAGTAGTTTTTACGCAAACGCGTTTATTTCCTTTTGCGGAATTGGACAATATACCCACATTAGGAGTGGAGGAATGTCAGCGGCTTTTACAATTAACCTTTCCGGAGACGGATTTTACAGGTAGCAGTGAAAGCGAAATATTTCAGAAAATAACTTCCGGCAACCTGATGATCATAGAAAAGGTCTTGAAGGAGATGAAGAGCCAAAAGCCAAAGGGGAAGTTTAATTTGGGACCTTATCTGGAAAAGACCTTTGATGCTGAACAGATTTACTATGAAACGCTGGAAACCCTTAGTCCCTCACAGAAAGAAATTCTAACTGCGATGTATGTATTGGATGGATTTGATGCCAGTGCCTTAGCTAAAGCGTTGGGCAATCCCCAAAATATAAAGACGGATTTGGTTACTTTATATAATTTGAATTTGATTTCCAAACCGGAAAAGGGATTGTCCATTCAGAAGAAGAAGGCATTTTCGGAATGGCTGAATAACAATTTGAAGGAGTTCAAAGGCACTTTATTGAATCAACTGATGGAATATCTGCAAAAGGAGAAAAAGCATCCCCAGATTTTGGTTTCTCTGCAGATGTTAAATAAAAAATACAATTCCGCTCTCTTTGGTAAAGTAATTTCCGAGCTATCTCAGATCAACGATTCCGCAAGTGTGTTAAGGTTAGAAGAATATGTTTTGGCGCATACTAAAAGTCCCGCGGACAAATTAGCCAGCACGCAAAGAATTGCTGAAGCATATTCAGTGCTAAATCAGAAAGACAAAGCGATAGATCATTTTCGTCAGGCATTGCATATTTCTACGGAAAACAATATTCCTGCAGAGCAAATCGTTTATAAGCTTGCCAGTGATCTCTATGCAGTAAATTCTTCCGCTTTTGCTTTGGAAATTATCAAACAGTATTCTCCGGCTACGATAGACCCCTATTGGAAAGTAAAAATTCTCCTGTTAAAAGCTGATATTCAAACGGAAAGTGAAGCATTTAATGAAGCATTCAACACATTGGATATTGCCAGCCATTCTTCAAACAGCATAACTAATCAGCAACAAAGACACAGCGTTCAAGCCGAAGCCAAAAAAATACGCGGGAAAATACACTACTACATAAATGAATGGGAACAGGCGGAAGAGGTTTTCAATGAAGCAGAAACACTTTATTCTCTTGCCAAAGATCACAGCGGTTTAGCTGCTATCTATAACAATTTGGGTGTTTTGTATATGTGTCAGGGTTTTTGGGAAAAGAGCGAAACCTATTTTCTGAAAAGTTTGGCACTGGAAAAACAATATTTTAATCTGAATGGCATTTCGGTATGTTATAATAACTTAGGCGGTTTGATGGATGATAAAGGTGATCCGGCAAAATCACTTTATTACCTGGAAGAGGCACTTAAAATACAGAAACTTTTGGCTGAACCCTATAATATTACTAATATCTATAATAACATAGGTGTTACGCTAATGGACCACGGTGACTATGACAGGGCTGAAGATGCCTTAAAAAAGTCACTGGATATGGCTAATGAATTTGGTTTTCAGCGTAATACGATTGCCACTTTAAATAATCTGGGCGGTTTATATTTCAAGAAAGGTGACTGGGCAGAATCCATTTCTTATTATGAAAAAGCCATTAAACTCTCTCAGGAAAGCGGTTTTAACGAAGGTCTATTGCGCAGTTTTAATAACTTGGGCGAGGTTTATGAAAAACAGGATGAACTGAACCTGGCTTATGATCTTTATATTAAAGGTCTGGAATTGCTTCCTGCCGTTTCGGATGATTATATTAAGGCAGAATTGTATGGCAATCTGGGAAGTGTTTTTACTAAGCTGCATAAATTTAAGGATGCCTATCGTTATCTGGTTGAAAGCTTGGATTTCTTTAAAAACATTGCTGCCCGGGATAAAATTATTGAGGGTTATCTGAAACAGGCATATTACTTTATCCTAACCCGCAATATTGAAAGTGCCGATTATTATCTGGCGGAAGCTCAAAAACTGGCTATTGAACAAAATCTGCCTTTTGAAATAGGGCGTTCTTTATACCTGCGTGCTTTGCTGGAAAGGAAAAATTTGGAATCCGCAAAGGATTATCTGAATGAGGCAATTAAACATTTTGTAGAAGCAGGTAGTAACTATGAACTTTCTTTAGCCAATTATGAACTTGCCGGTGTGCTTTTGGATATGGAAGAATGGGAACAGGCAATGGAAATTTTGAAAAATAACCGCAAAATAATTGAAAGATACGGCTCTATTAAATTACTGGAACAAAATGACATCCTGATGCAAAAAATATCCCGTGAATATTCTTCGCAAATGGAAGAAGTAAAATTTGAAGAAAACCTGCTGAACCAGTTCTATGAAATTACCCAAAACCTGAATACGATAACCGATTTGGATGTGCTGATTGAACAATCCCTTTCCAGTTTGGTGGAAATTGCCAATGCCGATGGCGGAATGCTTTTACTGCATCCTAATCCGAGTTTGCCGGATGCCTGGGAATATAGAATTTATCATAATTTTTCTCCTGAAGATAAGTATCACGACCAATTTCAGAATATTTGTTATGAAGTGTATCAGAATAATAAGCTGGAAAACATTAAACAGCCGCATTTTGCTCCCAGTTATAATAATATTTTAGCTCTGCCTCTTTCCATTCGTAAAAATACTATGGGAGTGGTTTTGCTCTTTTGTAAAAGCGGGTCCAAATATTTTTCCGAAAGGATTATCAATTTGCTTTCCGCTCTTTCCAATCAAATTATCGTAATTATAGAAAACATCCTCAGTGCCAATCTGGAAAAAAGCCATAATGTTATCCGCGAACAGCTTAGCTCCAATAATATCTATTCCAATATAATAGGTAAAAGCCCGGAGATGATGAAGATTTTTGAGATTATTGAAAAGGTGAAAGATACGCCTACTACAGTGCTTTTAGAAGGTCCCAGCGGAACAGGTAAAGAATTGATAGCCAGAGCATTACACTATAGCAGTAACAGAAGAAATAAGGCATTTGTAGCTCAATATTGCGGTGCCTTGCCCGAGACCTTACTGGAAAGCGAACTTTTTGGTCATGTAAAGGGTTCTTTTACAGGTGCTGCTTATGATAAAAAGGGTTTATTTGAAATAGCTGATGGTGGAACTTTCTTTCTGGATGAAATTTCCGATATCAGCCAGTCCACACAGTCCAAACTGCTGCGTTTTTTGCAAGAAGGAGAAATTAAAAGAGTTGGAGCTACAAAAACGGAAAAGGTTGATGTGCGAGTTGTTTGCGCTACCAATACGCCGTTAATGGAAAGAGTTAAAAGCGGAGAATTCCGTTTAGACCTCTATTACCGTTTAAATGTTATCAGAATTGATGTTCCGCCGCTGAAAAACAGAACGGGTGATATTCCTCTTTTGGCAATACACTTTCTGGATAAATACAATAAACGAATGAATAAAAATGTTATGGGATTTACAGCTGAAGCAATGAAGGTTTTGGAACAATATGACTGGCCTGGAAATGTCCGTCAGCTGGAAAATGAAATTGAAAGAGCAGTAACTTTGGCTGAACCCAATACTTTCATTAAACCCAGTGATTTTAGTGAAGAAGTTTACCGTCATATTGAATACAGCAAAACAATTGCTATGCTTTCGGGAAAGAAAAACTTAAAGGATGCCATAGAAGAACTGGAACGCAAATTGATTTCTCAATCCCTGGAAAAATTTCAGTGGAATCAAACCCAAGCAGCTAAAGAATTGGGGCTTTCGCGTCAGGGCTTAATTAAAAAGATGCAGCGTTATAATCTTTACCGCGAAGAGGATTAACGAATAGGATAAAATGTGGAAAGTATAAACAACGAAGTAAAAAACACGGAGAATTTTAACAACCTGCCTTTGGAGCAATTGGAATTTGTAGCTATAGATATTGAAACCACCGGCTTAAATTCGGAATGGGATGAAATTATTCAGATAGCTGGTATGCGCTTTAAGGGTGAAGAAGTTGTTAATCAGTTTGTCAGTTTGGTTAAGCCCAAAGGGAAAGTGCCCAAATTTATTGAGCATTTAACTCATATTTCGCCTCAGGAACTAAAAACGGCACCTCCTATAAAAGAGGTGCTGAAGGATTTTTGTAATTTTATTGGCGATAGCATTTTGGTGGGACATAATATTGGTTTTGATTTTAACTTTCTCAATCAATTTATCGTGGATAATGGGGGTTTCCCGATCAGCAATATGCATTGGGATACAGCAGAAATAGGACGTATTTATTTACCTTTTACAACTGATCATAAATTAAGCACCCTGGTTTCTTTTTTCGGAATTGAACTAATGAATGCTCATCAAGCAGATGCAGATGCCCTGGCAACAGGAAAGCTCTTTAATGCCTTAACCAATTATATTTTAAATCATTATGGCTATATGCTGAATGCCCGGTTAATGGATTTAGCTATGCAGGCAAATCTGAAAAGCGGATTGTATGAATATTTCAAATGGATTGTGAGACAACAGCGTTCATCAGCTCTTTCCGGTAAAAAAACGGTTCCTGTAGTCAATGAACTGAACAATGTTATTGAGCATATTGCTGCAGGTTCCATAAAAAGCATTCCTGAGGTCTTTGCTGAAGATGGAATTTTTGCCTCCAAATTTCCCAATTTTGAATTTCGTTCCGGACAAATGACTATGGCAGAAGAGGTTGCCGATGCTTTTAGCAAACAGGATTTTTTGGTGGTAGAAGCAGGAACGGGAGTTGGAAAATCCTTTGCTTATCTGGTTCCGGCAATTGATTTCAGTAACCGGAATAAGAGCAAAGTAATTGTTTCTACCAATACTAAAAATCTGCAGGAACAGCTATTCTTCAAAGATTTACCGCAATTGAAAAAAATATTGCCCTTGCCTTTCCAAGCTGTATTAGTTAAAGGTAGGGAAAATTATATCTGCGAAAGAAGGTGGCAGGAACTTTTACAGGAACAAACAAGAGGCATAACTTCTTACGATGCGTATGGTTTACTAAATCTTCTGGTTTGGAAAGAACATACGAATACAGGTGATGTTTCCGAAAATTCTTCTTTTGATAAAAACCGCTTTGGAGTTTTATGGCATAAAATATGTTCCGATCGCTATCTTTGTGGAGGCAGAAAGTGTCCCTTGTTCCATAGCTGTTATGTAATGAAATTGCGTAAGAATATAGAGACAGCATCTATTGTAGTTGCCAATCATTCCTTGCTGCTGGCAGATGCTCAAATGGATAATTCCACTTTAGGTGAATATCAATATCTGGTAATTGATGAAGCGCATAATCTGATGTCCGCTGCTTCCCAAAATCTGGGTTTTACTTTAAGTTATGTTGACCTCAACAGCTTATTTAATCAGCTTGTTTATACTTCCAGGAAATATTCCGGGGGCTTTCTTTCCCAAATTATGCAGGTATTGCAGAAGAGTATGTTAACCACTGACAAAAAGACGCATATAGAAACCCTTTGCACCAAACTGACAGGGGAAATTGACAGTCAGAGGCAGGTGATAACAAAGCTTTTCAGTTTAGCGGAAGACCATTGTGTTGAAGCAAAAAGCTATAATAAATTGCGGATAAAGGACATCAATGCTTTTGAAGATATCTATACCCTTCTGAAGGAATTATCTCTTGCTTTCAAGGATATTTTGAAAGACCTTACTGCCCTGGATAATGTTTTCAGCACTTTAAACAGCAATCAAGTGAAGGATTTGGATGTTCTGAAAGATAATTTGAAGGGTTATTTATCCCGCTATATGGAAACGGAAGAGATAATTTTACAACTTCTTAATCCCGATTTGGATAATTATGCTTTATGGATTGAAAACGATCCCATTTCGGAACGCAATGTTCCTATCAGCACTTTTTGTTATGCACCTGTGGAGGTTGGAGAACATCTTAACCGTTTGCTTTATAAAAATATCCCCTGTATTATTTTCACTTCTGCCACTTTATCTATCAGGGGTTCTTTCAAGTTTTTCCTCAATCAATCGGGCTTGAGTTTGGTAACAGAAAAGAATGTTAGGCAGAGTATTGTGGAATCACCTTTTGATTATGATAAGCAGTCCTTATTGTTAATTGGCAGTTTTCTTCCTGAGCATAAGGATAAATTCTTCCAAAGTCAGGCATTGGGTTGTTTGGAACAAATATTGACTACTACGAATGTAGGAACGATGGCACTTTTTACTTCCTATAAGGACTTGGATGCTGTTTACAATCATCTTAGCGATACCCTTTTTCATCTCAATCGTCCATTTTTTGCTCAGGGAAAGGGTGTAAGCAGAAATTCCCTTTTGGATGAATTCAAGAAGAGCAAAAATGCCGTGTTATTGGGAACTTCTTCTTTTTGGGAAGGGGTGGATATTCAAGGGGATTCACTTTCTCTATTGATTTTATACAAAATTCCTTTTCAAGTGCCTTCCGAGCCATTGGTAGAAGCACTTATAGATAAACTGGAACGGGAAAATAAGGATTCCTTTATGCATCTGATGTTGCCCAATGCTTTATTGCGTTTAAAACAGGGTTTTGGACGCTTAATCCGCAGTAAAACAGACCGGGGAGTAGTTCTTATTATGGATTCCCGTGTTTCCAAAAAGAAATATGGCATTTACTTTAAACAAATATTGCCAGGACGCTGTATTGAATTGAAAGACGAACAACATCTCATTTCTGAAATCGGTAAATTTTTTAATCCTTTACCTGCCAATATTTGAGTATGGATACTTTTCTTTTGTTACGGAAAGAATACCCTCAACTAATTGATGAGGGCATTGTGCATATAGAAGTTCCCTTAAAAGAACATTGCAGTTTTAACATAGGGGGTCCCGCTGAGGTTTTTTGCACTCCTTATACCCAAAAACAATTAGTTACTCTCTTAAAGTTTTGCCTTGAGCATAATATTCCTTATTTTATTTTAGGGAAGGGCTCTAATTTACTCATATCGGATAAGGGAGTAAAGGGAATAGTTATCAGCACGGAACGGTTTGATAAAATCACTTTAGGTAAGCACTATTTGTCTGCTTTCTGTGGAGTTACTCTTAAGGACTTAAGTGATTTTGCCTGTGAGAATGGATTAAGCGGATTGGAATTTGCCAGTGGAATTCCGGGCTCTGTAGGAGGAGCTGTTTTTATGAATGCCGGTGCCTACGGAAACGAGATCAAAGATGTTCTTTACAGCAGTAGAGCTATTTTGCCTACCCAAGAAAAGCTCAATTCTCCAAACCCTGTTTTATACCTGAAGGTGTCAGAACATAATTTTTCCTATCGGCATAGCATCTTTCAGGATTTGGGCTTAATTCATCTTTCCTCTCTGTTTATTCTGAAAAAAGATAAACCGGAAAATATCCGCCAGCGAATGCAGGAATTACAACAAAAACGACAGGATAAACAACCAATGGATTTTCCCAGTGCCGGTAGCGTTTTTAAACGACCGGAAGGTTTTTTTACCGGAAAATTAATTGAGGAATGCGGATTGAAGGGCTTTCGGATTGGTGATGCAGCTATTTCGGAAAAGCATTGCGGTTTTATTGTTAATCTTGGTTCTGCTACTGCTAAAGATGTTTTTCAGCTTATTCAGCATATTCAAAAAGTTGTTTATGAACGCTATGGTGTTCATCTGCAAACGGAAATTCGTATTTTGGGAGAAATATGAAAAGCCGGCAAATAATTTTGCCTTTGCTTTTTTTTGTGCTTCTGGTTTTGCTCTGGCAATTTATCAGCACTAAAGGAGTTATCGCTTTTTGGGTTGTTCCTTCGCCGCAACAGGTGATTCAGGTTTTTCTTGATTATCCAGGTTTGATTTGGCATCACTTAAAGCCAACTTTGATAGAGGCAATTAGCGGACTTTTAATCAGTATTGTTCTGGGCTCTGTAACGGCTATTGCAATGAATTTATCCCGTCTTATCAAACAAATTATCTATCCTTATCTGATTATTTCCCAAACAGTTCCTATTATAGCTGTAGCACCTTTACTTATAATTTGGTTTGGTTATGGCATCAGTGCTAAAATTTTTGCTGTAGTGCTGATGTGCTTTTTTCCTATTGCCTTAGGACTTTATGACGGGTTCAGGAGTGTGTCCATAGACCAAATTCGTCTTTTAACTTCAATGGGAGCAACACCCTATAAGATATTTAGATTATTAAAAATTCCTTCCGCTTTGCCCAATTTTTTTACGGGACTTAAACTATCTGCAACTTATAGCGTGATGGGAGCTGTGATAGGTGAATGGTTAGGTGGAACTTCCGGCTTGGGAATTTATATGACCAGAGCTACAAAGTCCTATCAAACAGCTCATATTTTTGCCGTGATTATTGTTATCGTGGCTGTCAGTTTAGCTTTGTTCGGAATCGTGGCTTTGCTGGATAGGATTTTGCTGAAATGGAAATATCATCCTATTGATGAATATCTGGAACCCGAAAAAAAATAACCTCTCACAGATAAAAATAAGTGCACGCAGATTTCGCAGATTACGCAGATTTTTTTATTTATAATTATCCTTATATTGAAATACAGCCGATCCGGTCGATCCGGTTATCTGAGTTCTCTTAGTCATTCTTCATTTTTCATTTTTATTTGTGCTTCTTGGCTTGGAACTTGGACGAAATCGCCGGGTTGGAAGTTTCCGGAAAAGCGGACGCGGACATAGTGATCGCTCAAAAATTCGCAGTAACCGTTGGTGTTTTTTTCCACAATTCCGCGTAACGGGATATTATTTTCCATTAGGGATTTAGTATAGGCGGAAGTCAGTTCGCGGGAAATTTGGCTGAGTTCATTGGCTCTGCGGTTTTTAATGGTTTTAGAGATTTGGTTAGGAAAATCAAAAGCAGGGGTTCCTTTTCTTTTAGAAAAAGTGAAAATATGTAGATAAGCCAGGGGTAAAGAGCGCAAAAATTCACAGGTCTGGTTATGTTCTTCTTCCGTTTCACCAGGAAAACCGGTTATTACATCCATTCCGATTGCCGGATAGGGAATGCGTTCACAAATCTTAATTATTAGTTGGTTAATTGTGGTGGAGGTGTAGTGGCGTCTCATCCTTTTTAGCCCAGAATCAGCACCACATTGCAACGGTATATGATAATGCAGGCAAAGCTTGGGAATTAAGGGAAGAGTGTTAATTAGTTTATCATTAAACAGTTGCGGTTCAACGGAGCTAAGGCGAATCAATTCCAAGCCCTGCAATTCGTTTAAGTGGAGCAAAACATCGGTTAAATCGTTATTTCCATCTTTGTATAGTCCTAAGTTAATTCCTGATAGCACAATTTCCTTATAACCGTTTTCCACAAATAACTTGGCTTGCTGAATAACTTGTTCCAAAGTTGCCGACCTGCTTTTGCCCCTTCCATAAGGAACTGCACAATAAGCACAGTTAAAATCGCAGCCGTCTTGAATAATTTGAAAGGCGCGTGTGCGGTTATACATTTTGGCAGTTGGCTTATAGACAAATTCCTTTGCCTGCATAATATCCATAAATTCGTAGTTGCCACCGGCAAGGATATCCGCAATATTAAGTTTCTGCTGATTATCAATAAGTAAGTCAATATTGCCCATTTTGGCAATTTCTTCCGGATAGCGTTGAGCAAAGCAGCCAGTTACGACAATTTTAGCAAAGGGGTTTTGCGCTTTTTGAGATAATGCCTGACGGATTAAATAGCGGCTTTTATAGTCGGTTCGGTTCGTTACAGTGCAGGTATTGATGATATAAATATCCGCTTCTTCCTGCCAGGGAACTAACTTAAAGTTGTTGAACTGGTCTAAAATTATGGAGGACTCGGCTTGATTGGCTTTGCAACCAAGGGTAGCAATAGCGATGCGAATCACGATTTTAACAAGAATTGACAGATGGCAGGTGCATAAAGTTTGTGTTCAATTTCCAGCACTTTTTCGGCAATTTCTTCCGGACTTTTACAGGAACTGATATCCACTTTTTGCTGAGCTACAATTTTTCCCTTATCATATTGGGAATTAACAAGATGAATAGTAACACCGGAAAATTTGTCACAGGAAGCAAAAACCGCTTTATGCACAGCCATTCCATACATACCTTTGCCTCCGTATTGGGGCAATAAGGCAGGATGGATGTTTAAAATAGGGACTTGAACATCCTCAATAAAATTCTCCGAGAGCTGTTTTAAAAAACCCGCTAAGGCAATCAGTTCTATGTTATGTTGTTGGCAAAGGTTTATTGCCTGTTGTTCAAAAAGTTGCATATTGCGGGTAGAAATAATGTGGTAATTCAATCCTTTTTCTTCAGCCAATTGAACTGCAGGCGCATCTTTGCGGGTGAAAATGACCAAAGCGACTTCAATGGGTAACTTATTCTGTGTAAAATAGTTATGCAATGCACACAAATTTGAGCCCCGACTTAATCCGCTGCAAAAAACAGCTATTTTATGGGTTGCAGATGCAGGTCTTTCCATTGCTGTTCATCTACTTCCGAAGGTGCCTGGCTCATTAAGTCCGTTGCCTTCAATGTTTTAGGGAAAGCAATAACATCTCGGATGGATTCAGCTCCTGTCATAATCATAACTAATCTATCCAAACCAGGAGCTATTCCTCCGTGTGGTGGAGTTCCATATTTTAGTGCTTCCAGAAAGAACCCGAAACGCTTCTGCAGTTCTTCTTCACTAAAACCAAGAATATCAAATATTTTCTTTTGGATGTCATAACGATGACACCTGATACTGCCGCTGGAAAGTTCAACTCCATTGCAGACAAGGTCATAAAGTTGTCCAATAATATCACCGATTTTTTCGGGAATATCCAGATAGGGAATATGTTCTTCTTTGGGTAAAGTAAACATATGATGAGCTGGTTCCCATTTACCTGTTTCCAGATTTTTAGTAAAGAGGGGAAAATCCGTTATCCAGCAAAAGGCAAAACTGTTTTCGGGAATGAGATTTAATTGGGGAGCCAAGAAATTACGAATTCCTGCTAAAACCTTGCTTACCATTTCATAATTATCTGCGGCAAAGGCAAGAAGGTCATTTTTTTGAGCTTGGGTAGCTTGAATAATTGCCTCTGCTTCTTCAGGGCTAAGGAATTTACTGATGCCACCTTCCAAACCGTTTTCCGTTACTTTGGCAAAAGCAATTCCTTGACCTCCCAAGTGCTTAGCAAGTTCTACCAGTTCATCCTGTTGCTTTCTGCTGAAATCAGCTGCTTTAGGAATGGCGATTGCTTTAACTACTCCTCCGTTTTTCAGGGCGGAAGAAAAGACATTAAAACCACTATTTTTCACTATGTTAGAAATGTCAAATAACTTCATTTCAAAACGAATATCGGGTTTATCACAGCCATAATTCTCCATTGCTTCCGCATAAGGAATAACAGGAAAAGGAATGCTTAAATTATATCCCAAGACCTCCTGAAAGAGTTTGGCAAAAAGGCGTTCTATAAGATCAAAGATTTGCGCTTGAGAAACGAAACTCAGCTCTATATCCAATTGCGTAAATTCGGGCTGTCTATCTGCTCTTAAATCCTCATCCCGAAAGCATCTGGCTATTTGATAGTATCTATCCAAGCCGGCAATCATTAAGAGCTGTTTAAACATTTGAGGGGATTGCGGTAAGGCATAAAATTTTCCCGGTTGCATTCTACTGGGAACAAGATAATCCCTTGCTCCTTCAGGAGTGCTTTTCATCAGGATGGGAGTTTCAATTTCATAAAAACCCTCATTATTGAGAAATTCCCGAATAATTTGCATTATGCGGTGCCTGGTGATAATTATCTTTTGCAGTTTGGGACGACGCAAATCCAAATAGCGATAAGTAAGCCGCAAATCCTCTTCCGCCATAGCGACTTCACTAAATTGAACAGGAAGGGGTTGTGCATCATTTAAAATATAAAATTCCTCCGCTTCCAGTTCAATATTGCCGGTGGGAAGATTGGGATTAATGTTGGGTTCGGTACGCGCACAAATTTTTCCGCGGACAGCAATTACATATTCATTACGAACTTTTTCCGCTTTGGCAAAAATCTCTGGTTTTTCGGGACGGATAACAACTTGCAGAATACCTTGAACATCCCTCAGGTCTATAAAAATTAAACCGCCCAGGTCGCGGCGTTTATTTACCCAACCCATAACAGTTACTTCTTGTCCAATGTGCTCCGTATTCAAATTTCCGCAATAATGAGTGCGGGTTAAATTTCCCAGGTTATCAAGCATTGTGTTTTCTTTTTCTCGCTTTATTAGTTTAATTTGATTGCCTCAAAGAGCTTATCTATTTTCTTCACATTTTCGCCAAGAGCATTAATCATATAGCATTTTTGGAGATATTCCTCGCTTGGATAGATAAGTGCATTATTTTTAATTGTATCAGGTAACAAATTGTTTGCCGCCTTATTGGGAGTGGCATAGCGGCAATATTCAGTATTGCGTTTACCGATTTCCGCATTTAGGAGAAAATCAATGAATTTATAGGCAAGTTCTTTATTTTTAGAGGATTTAAGCATAACGATATTATCCATCCATAAGCTGGTGCCTTCCACGGGGAGAAAGAATTTAATATCGGGATTGTTTTCCATAACCTGTAAAGCATCTCCGTTATATGCTTGAGCCAACCAGGTGGTTCCATCGGGAACTTCGTTTTTATAACTGTCGGAATCAAACTGCGTAATATTTTTATCCCATTCGGCAAGGGTTTTTTCTGCAGCAGCTAATGCTTCAGCACTTGTATCATTAAGATCGTAGCCATTGTAGATTAATGCGGCACCAACAACTTCGCGTGCATCATCCAGCATCGTAACTTTGTTTTTGCCGGTGAAAAAATTATCGGCTAAGATATTCCAGCTTTGGGATTTAACAACGCTTTCAGGAACATAACGCTGATTATAAATAATTCCGGTTAAGCCCCAAAAATAGGGTAGGGAATATTTATTGCCAGGGTCAAAACTGGTTGCCTTCAGCAAAAGATTGTTATCCAGATTGCGGTAATTTGGAATTTTGGTTAAATCCAACGGTTCCAGTAAACCCGCATTACACATAATAGTTACATGATCACCACTGGGAAAAACAAGATCAAATGCTTCGCGGGAACTCATAATTTTGGTGAGCATATTTTCGTTGGAATCGTAAGTGCTATATTTGATAGTGCATTTATTCTGCTGTTCAAATTCCTTGATGAGGTCGGGATCAATATAATCACTCCAGTTGAAGATATACAGAACCGGCTTATTTTTACTACAGGAACCGCAAAAAAACAGCAGAACTATGACCATTATTAGGACTATGATATTTCCTTTTTTCATCTTTCTCTCCTTTTTTTCTCTCACAGATTACACAGATAACACAGATAAAAGATTAGCACACGGATTTAACGGATTAACACGGATTTTAATTTTTCATTTTTCATTCTTCATTCACTTTCGCTTGTTCAATCCCTTCCTGTAACTGCACACTCTGCAATAAAATCCAGCCAATCACAAAGAAAAAAATCAAGGATAAAACGGAATAACGAATATCCCCTGTCTGATGTGCTATCCATCCATATAAAATTGGACCAATAATAGAAGATAAGCGTCCTGTCAAGGTATAAAATCCGAAAAATTCTGCCTGTCTATCCCTCGGAGTTAAAAGAGAAAGCATAGTTCTACTATTTGCCTGACTACTGCCAATTGCCAAACCGGCAACCAGACCGACAAAATAATATTCACTGGCACTGCTGCAAAAAAATGCCCAGATAACAACGCCAATCCAAATTATAAGGGATATACTCAAGGAATTTTTTACATTCCATTTATCCGTAAGCCAACCGAAAAATGCCGCTCCCAAAATGGAAGTAAATTGTGCCAGAATGAAATAGGTTATCATCTGCTGAGTTGTCATCCCAAACCTTTCCGCTCCATAAATAGAAGCAAAAACAATCACTGTAGTGATGCCATCGTTATAAATAAAATAGCTGATAATATATTTCAGCAGTTGGGGTAACTTGGCAATGTTCTTTAGTGAATAAGTAACTCTTTGCCAGGCAATCCGATAATAGTTACTTCTTTGAGAGGGACGGTGAAATTCTTTCAACCAAAAAAAAGTGAACAGGGAAAATAAAAACAGGTGCAATGCCACAGCAGGAAAAACCAAACGCACATTGATTTTTACCAAAACTAAAGCTACAAGCAGGGAAACTAAACCACCTACATATCCTAAAGACCAGCCAAAACCTGAAACCTTACCGATATCTTCTGGCTGGCAAATTTCGGGCAAAAAAGCATCGTAAAATACATTAGCACTATTGAAACCGAAATTGGCAATAATGAAAAACAACATTCCTATAAAAACATCACCTGGCTTAACAAAATAAAGCAGAGCCGTAAAAATTACGGTTATATAGCAATTAATAAAAAGCATCCGTTTTTTGGCACGGGAATAATCTGCTACAGCTCCAAAAATAGGTGCTGAAATAGCAACCAGGGTCATAGAAATTCCGATTGCTCTTCCCCAAAGCATTTCTCCATAACCGGCAGGACCGCCTACTACATTATTGATAAAATAAACGCTGTAAACGACTGTAACAATTATAGTTGTAAAGGCAGAATTGGCAAAATCATAGAGCATCCAGCCGATAATATTACGGTTGAATTTCATTTGTCTATTCCTTCCAACTTCTGAATTTGATAGCCCTGCCAGATATTACAGAGATCTTCTTTGGGACTGGCAATAAAAACCTGATAACGGTTATTGATGCAATTTCTTATTTGTTGAGAATGAAAAGTATCCAACTCGGCAAAAATATCGTCAAAAAGCATAATAGGTTTTATGCCGGTAACTGTTTCAATTAGGCGTGCTTGAATAAGCTTAAGAATAATAACTGCAATGCGTTTTTGCCCTTGCGAAGCATAAGTAAGCATTTTACGACCCTTAAGCTTAAATTCGTAATCATCCAAATGAGCTCCGACTAAAGAGCGTTGTAGTAATTTTTCTCTTTCTTCAATAGTTGCCAGGTGTTTTATAATTTCTTCCGGAGAACTCTCCAAAGGCAATTTTAAAGAAGGTATATAAGCCAGAGAAATGGCAGTGGAAGCAGGAAAAATATCTTTGAAGGTCTCCTGAAAAGCGGTATTAACCTGCTTTAAATAGCGATTCCGATAATTCCAGACCTCCGCTAAAGAAGAAGCAAAAGATAAATTCCAGCTGGTAATTTCTGCCCGGGAATAGTTTCTTTTCAGCATTGCATTTCTCTGCTGAACGATATGCAAAAAATGCCTTAGGACATTGATGTAAGGAGGATAAAGCTGAGAAATTGCCAGGTCAAAATATTGTCGGCGAAAACGCGGTGAACCACTTATCAATAAATGGTCTTCTGGAGCACAATAAATAACTTTTACCACTTCAAAAAGAGAACTTAATTGGCGGATAGGCAATTCGTCAATCTTTAAAAGTTTATGCTGATCTGCATAACTTAAAGAGATCTTCTTCGGGGTTTGCTGGTCGCTGATAAATAAACTCTGAACACGGAAAAACTGCCCTTCAAAATTGAGCAGTTCTTCATCGTGGTGAAAACGAATGGATTTACCTATACTGCAATAGGCAATTGCCTCCAGGAGATTGGTTTTTCCACAGCCATTGGGACCAATTATCAAACAGCCCTGAGGGTTGAAATCAAACTCATTTTGGCGATAGCTGCGGAAATTCTCAAGTTCAATTTTAGCCAGGTTCAAATTTTTATGAACGCAAAGGCATCAGCAGGAAGGTTATTTCCTGATCGGGAAGGGGTGTTTCATTGTAAATCATCATCGCGTCTTTGGAAGTTCCCAATTTGATGACAACTTTTTCCGTATCTATAGCTTCCAGAATGGAAAGCATATATTTATAGTTGAATGAAATTCCTGTAGAAGAGCCAGCAAAAGTAAAGTCATCCATATTTTCTTTAGCTTCACCGGTATCTCTGTTACTGGTATTCACTTCAAAACGATCACTATCCAAATCAAAATGAATGCGTAAATTGTCATCTGGAGCCACCAGAGCTACTCTTTTTATAGCAGTAATGAGGGCTTGTCTATCAATAACAAATTTATTGGGCAGTTCGGCAGGAAATGCTTTTTGATAATCGGGAAATTTGTGTTCCAAAACCTGAGAGGAAATAAAATATTCTCCATACAAAAACAGAATCCGGTTATGTTCCAAACCTACTTTCAATTCCTTCACTTCATCATTGAATATTTTTTGCAGAAACAGAAGGGTCTTTACTGGAATCACTTTTTCCACATAATATTGATTCTGTTCTGTAAAAATATTCATTTCCGGGTTATCATTCGGTTCCAAAGAAGATAAAAGGGACGAATTCAGAATTTTTATTTCTGCTACTTTGCGTCCATCAGTTGCTGCCATTATATGATGATCAGGATAAATCTTCCAGCAAACACCATTGAGAACAGGACGGTTTACATCTGTGGAAACGGCAAAATAGGTTTTGGAAATCATTCTGCTAAATAACTCTGCATCAATAGTTATGGGATTATTCAGTTTCGGCTCGGGAATAACAGGAAAAAGAGTGTGATCAGCAATTAACAGATTAAAATCAACTTTGCCGCATTGAATCATCAGCAGGTCGTCATTACGCCAAAGATTGATAACTCCATCGGGCATATAATTAATAATTTCATTAAAATGATGAGCAGAAACAGCAACTGTTCCACCTTCAGAAACGGCTGCAGGAAACTCTACAACAACCATAAGTTCCAAATCGGTAGTACTGATTCGGACTTTATTGTTTTCTTCCGAGACCTCAATAAGGTAGTTGTTCAATATCGGAGATGTGTTTTTTGTAGGCACAATGGATACCAGATGTTGAATGCGGGCAAGAAGGTCTTTCTTTTCAATCGCTAATCTCATAATAACCTCACTGGAATAATTTACTTTTTTCAAGAAAAATTTACTGTGTTATTTAGTCAATCACTTTTTTGGAGAAAAGAGATTTTACACCGAGAACACGAAAACACCGAAGTCACAGAAGGGAATTTTAATGCGGAAATTCTTGTTTTAGGTAATATGAGCTACAAACTCCTTGACAGAAAGCAAGCAAAATTTATCAAGAAGCAGAGTGTATTTTAGAAAATAACAAAAAATGAGGATTGGATTTTGGAACCCCTGAAATCTAAGGCATTAGCAGAAAATCTGGCAATTACTAAAGTAGCCGAAATTGTGCTTGATGATGAGGCAAAATGGTTACTTTCCTTAACGGAAGGTAATTTTGGCATCAATCAACGCTGCCGGAATTTTTTGGAAGAACTGTATCATCCTTATGCTAATCCGGAAGCAGTAGCATCGCTAATTCGGCAAAGTATTTTAGGTGATTTATGGTTCTATGTTCAATTGCCGGATAAGGAAAAAACCTTAACCGTTATAGGGGATTTGTATTTACTGGCGGCAAAAAAATGCACTAAGCCCATGCAGGAAAAGAGAATTATTATTGAATATCTGGATTTCATTTCGGCTTTATGTGACAAGGAAGGCATTCCGGAAAGCGTTTATGCCAAGTTACTAAACGAACTGGATAACTGGCAAAAAAACAGCAGGGAGTTATTTATTCCTTTAAATGGTGCCTGCAGAAAATGTTTAAGCAATCTGGTGCAGGTATATAAAGACAACAATATTTGTTTCAGGATGCTGAAAGACCTGTTAAAAGAGGGCTTGGAATTTTGGCAGAAAACAACAGATATAGAGGGCTGGTTTGCAAAAATGGGAGCGGAAAGCAATTTGGATGTAAAACAACTTTCCTCAACCTTGGGCAAAAAATATTATCAAAAATGGCTTAAGCAACTTGAAGAAATTCAGGATTTTGCATCCCTGAAAGATATTCCCTCTTTTTCCGATATAGCCGTTCTCCAAAGAGAAGCGATTTGTGAATTTAGCACCTTAACCTTGAGAATACAATATATATTTTATCTTTTGGGTTTACCCGGAATGGAGGACTTGCGTAATCATCTGCTTTGGGATTTGAATCGTCAATTAGCAGATTTGGAAAAGGACTTGAAGGAAGATGAAGTCCCTTTGATGTTGGATTCCATTTTTGAGACCTTATACGAATTTAAGGAAACACATCTTTCCATTGTTTTAGATTGTATTTTAACTATTGGCAAAACAGTGCTTTCTCATAAAAATAAGAAACACTGCCAACATCTGCTCCCTAAAATTATGGAACTGGAATTTACCCCTCCCGGAAAGATTAAAATAGATAAGGACTGGCAGATGGAAGTGGATAAAAATCATATCAAACATCTCAGAATGCTGCTGGAACTTATTGCTATTGATCCCGTTATGTGTAAAGACCTGCTTGCCTATTTAATTATCAGTTTAAGCCAAAAAGGGGTTTTTATTTCCGATACCGATCTCTTTCAGAAAGATGTTTCCGCCTTTTTGAATTCCAATTTTAAGCCCCTGGTAGTGCAAACCAAACACTTGCTGAAAATGTTTCCCGTCTTTTTCAATGAAATTGGAGCGGAAGGTGAAATAAGGGACATAAGTACCTCTCTGGATGAATTGGGACACAGAAAAGACCTCTTAATGCACTTTTTACGCAAACAGTTACATACTGAAAGCAATAACACCCATCTCCTTTTAATTCAGAAAATTTTGCAGTATTGGACTAATTTGGATTATAGAGAACTGCAGGATATGATTCCGGAAGATGTTCTCATTTATGTGATGCATCCGGATGAAATGACAAAAAAGCAAAGTGCAGTGGTTAATAAGTTTTTACAAAAGCATAACTTAACTCCTGAAGAGCTGCTTTCTCTTTCCTGGCAAAGGGTTAGTAAATTATTTGAAAACGAGCCGGAGGACTTTTCTTTAAAACGACTGAAACTTCTATGTTACTCGCATTTTCTGCTGAAGGACAAGTATAATCTTGATCCTTATGATATTGTAAAATTTCTAACCCGTTACAGCTGGTTTGATGCTCACGAACATAATCGCCTTGCCAATAGCTTTATGAGAAAGGATTATGACAGTTCAATTAGGCAATTGCTTTCCTATATCGGCAAAATGAACAGCGTTATTTTAGACCCACAACCTACTACTGCCTGGGAAAATATATATTACAAAAGACACATTGCTGCTGGCATTCCTTCTATGTATGGAATGTATCGTGAACCGAAACTGGAAGCAATGGGAATGATTTTTAGAATAGAAAATGTGGTTAAACGGCTTTTTGAACGCAATGTGCAACAATTGAACCTGAGCTATATTACCGGCAAGACCCTGAAAAGAATTATCCGGATATTGGAATTATACGATTATGCAATGAAACAGATTTTGGTTACAAGTGATGCTTACGGTTCTGCTTTGAATATGTTAAGATCAGCTCAATATCTTAGCAATCTTTCCATAGACCAGTATCTGGATATTTTCAAGTTGCTGAAAGATAGTGTGGTGGAAATTATAAACGAATACTATTATAGATTTTACGAAGGGCAATTGAGGCAAATTGGAATGCGAATAGCAGAAAAGGAGAAAGGGAAAAAAGGTAGGGGAAATAAGGAAATAGAAATTTTTGCCGAAGAATTTTATCGTAATCTGCTTTCTAAATCCTTTCTGGTGCAGGGTTTGGATAATTTTATCACCCGAATCTTGGAATCCTTATCCGAGATGAAAAATCTTTTTAAGCCGGAAGAGATTCCCAAAGTAATGAGCTATGATCCCGATAAACTCTTTTTTCACTTAAATAAAAAGAATTCTCGCATAGAAAATCAAGTGCTTTTGGGTTCTAAAGCATATTTTCTGAAACGGATGTATCAATATGAATTTCCGGTTCCTCCAGGTTTTGTGATTACTACAGACCTTTTCCGTCATCGGAATATTATTAATACACATCCTGATATATCTAACGAATTGGATAACTTAATTTTGCAGAATTTAAACATTTTGGAAAAGAATACAGGGCTTGTTTTAGGCGATCCGGAAAGACCTTTATTGCTTTCTGTCCGTTCAGGAGCTCCAATGAGTTTGCCCGGAGCAATGAACACTTTTTTGAATATTGGTTTAACTGATGAAGTTACATATAAACTTTCCCGTCGTCCTAATTATGGGTGGACTGCCTGGGATTGTTACAGACGGTTAATTCAAAGCTGGGGTATGGCTTTTGGAATTGACCGCGATGAATTTGATGCCGTTATGCTAAACTATAAGAAAAAGTATAATGTTGAGCTGAAAACCCAATTTTCAGATAGGCAGATGCAGGAAATGGTGCAGGATTATCAAAAAGTGCTGGCTAAACATAATATTGAACTGGAACAGCAACCCTTTATGCAACTTTATAAAGCAATTTCCAATGTTCTGGATAGCTGGAATACGGATAGAGCCCGATTATATCGTCAAAAATTGCATATTGCCGATGAATGGGGAACTGCAGTTATTATTCAGAAAATGGTTTTAGGAAATATATCTCTGGAATCCGGAACCGGAGTTCTTTTTACTTATGCGGATTTTAATGAGGAAGGGGGAATTTGTTTAAATGGCGATTTTACGCTGTGCAGTCAGGGAGAAGATGTTGTAGCCGGTTTAGTGCATACTTTACCTATTTCCGAAATGCAGCGTTTACATAGCAAAACAGCGGTTTCCAGTTCCCTGGAAAATACCTTTCCCGCAATCTACAATGCTTTGATGCGCTATGTGAAACAGCTTATTGAGGATAAAAATTATCCTCATCAGGAAATGGAATTTACTTTTGAAGGTTCTTCTCCCGATCAGTTATATATTTTACAAACTCGCGATCAGGTTATTCAAAAAGCTCCGGACTATAAGGTCTTCGGGACAACAAAAGGAGAGCAAAAAAAACTTGCTTACGGCATTGGCATCGGAAAAGGCGCTGTGAACGGAATTATTGTGTTCAGCAAAGAAGATATTGAAAAATTTGCCGGTAAGGGTGAAGCCCTTATTTTAGTGCGTCCTGATACGGTTCCTGACGATATGGAACTTCTTTTTGCATGCCAGGGATTGTTAACTTCAAGGGGTGGAGTAACTTCACATGCAGCGGTTACAGCTACTCGTTTGGGCTTAATCGGAGTTGTAAATTGTCGGGATTTGGTAGTTTCGGAATCGGATTCCAATTGCAGAATAGGCAGTACCTATTTGAAAGCGGGTGATAAAATAGCTCTGGATGCTACCAGTGGAGCTATTTATTTAGGGCATTATCCTCTCGTTAGTGTGCATTGTTTATAATATAATAAAAGATAGAAGGAGAAAGCAAAATGAAAGTGAACTTAGGGAACAAAAAACTACTCGGAATTAACGGTCTGGGTAGAATTGGAAAACTACTGTTATGGAACCAGTTACACCTTAAGTACTTTGACGGAATTGTGGTAAACTGTGGAAGAATTGTAGGCAAAACCCTGGATGACCTTATTCAAGTAATAGAAATGGATAGCACTTACGGTTCTATCCATAAGTTTCTCTATGGAGTTGTAGGAAAAAAAGCGGAAATTAAAATCCTGGATGCTGAAGAACCCCTTTTGGAAATTGAAGGAATGCTGGTAAAAATTTTAAGAACCGCGCGTGACCCTAAAGATATTAACTGGCTTAATGAAGGGGTAAGAATTGTGGTTGATTGCACAGGAAATTTTCTGGATCCTACAATGCACACTGATTCTGGAAAACCCTGTTTAAGAGGACATTTAGATGCGGGAGCCATAAAAGTTATCTGCAGCGCACCTTTTAAAATAAAATCCGGAAATACGGTTCCGGATGATGCCAAAACAATGATTTACGGCATTAACCATCTGGAATATGATCCCCTAAAACATAATATAATTTCAGCGGCTTCCTGCACTACAACCGGCTTGGCACATATGTTGAAACCGCTTTTGGAAAATCAAAAAACTTCCCGAATATTAACCGCTTCTATGAGTACTATTCATTCTGCTACAAACACTCAATCCATTTTGGATAGTGTTCCGAAAACTGATGCTTCCGACTTAAGAAAATCAAGAAGCGTTTTAAATAATATAATTCTTTCCACAACCGGCGTTACTAAAGCACTGGAACAAGTTATGCCCAATATTAAACATATCGGTTTTATGGCTGATAGCGTCCGAATTCCAACCACGACTGTATCTCTTATAAACTTAAATGTTACTTTTCATACCGAACTGGACGAGCTGGGAGAGCCGTTAGTAAACCGTAAACTGATCAATGAAGTGTATCAAAAAGCTGCTGAGAACTCCCAAAAAGACCTGCTGTTAATCAGCCACCGACAAAATGTTTCCGCAGATATGATTGGAACTATGGCTGCAGTTGTTATTGAAGCACATGAAACACATACCCGCACAGGTTTTATTACTATTCCTTCATCAACCCTGGCTGAACAAGGTATTCTTACGGATAAAGTTCTGGAAATGCCCGTAACTCATGCTAAAATCTTTGGCTGGTATGATAATGAACTTGGCTCTTATGTCAATTGCCTTTCCAGATTAACCAATTACATAGAAGAAAAAACGCTGTAAAAGCTAACGAGTGAATAGGTTAACGGGTGAACGGATGAAGAGGTAAGTAGGTTAGCAAAGAAACAGGTTAACGGGTGATTGAGAGAAGTGAAAAAGACAAAAGAGGAAACCCGCGCTAAACCTGAAGAATGTAATTTACCCACTTAGAAGGAATATTATTACCCGAGGTTGCCGAATTCCGATTCGGCAACTTCTTTTTTATAAATTAGTTATTTGCCTTTTTTATAGTGCAGAAAAGCGGAATTTTCCCTCTCCCAATACCCTCAATTTTGTTGTTTGATTTTATCAGAGCATTTGTTCCTTTCTGAAAATATTTTTTACTTGTTCCCTGCCAACAACCTATCCTCCACCCAACCTCAACCCATCCTAAATGTTGGGTTGAGGTTGGGAATTGATTAAGGAACAAATAAAAATTTAATTTTCCTTTCCTTTGAAAATATCTCTGTCCGATTCTCACTGCTTCGCCTCCGCTTTTTTCCTCTTCATTCTTCATTTTGCTTTCGTCATTTGTTCCCACTTGAGAAAAAATTTACTTGCCTATAAATGCGTATCTATAAAAATGCGACCAAAAATTGATTATCAGGACTTGAAAAATTCAAGCCAAAGGGAGTGTTAATGCGCTTGAAAACATTTCCCGGAGGTGTTCATCCTCCGGATGAAAAAAGGTATAGTGCCTCTGTGCCTATAACTGAAGCTCCAATACCCCAAAAAGTAATTATTCATCTTTCCCAGCATATTGGCTCACCTTCAAAGCCAATTGTAGCTGTGGGTGATGAGGTTTTAACAGGTCAAAAAATTGCGGAAGCAACAGGTTATGTGTCGCTTGTTCAACATTCTTCAATTTCCGGAAAAGTTACAGCCATAAACCGTTTTCCTAATGCTACAGGTTCCAGTTCTATGGCAATTCAAATTACCGGAGATGGTTCCGACAAATGGATAGAACTTGTTGATGAACCGAATGTTATGGATTTACCCCTGGAAGAAATGAAAAAAAGAATTGGTGAAGCCGGTATTTGCGGAATGGGTGGTGCAGGTTTTCCAACTTTTGTAAAGCTTTCTCCTCCTGCAGATAAACCGATAGATACGGTTATTTTGAACGGAGTAGAATGCGAACCATATTTAACCAGCGACCATCGTTTGATGCTGGAAAAAGGTGAAGAAATCTTAATCGGCTTAAAACTGATAATGAAAATTTTAAGTGCTAAAAAAGGAATGATCGGAATTGAAGCCAATAAACCTGATGCCATTGCTAAAATGCAAGAACTTACTAAATATGAGCCTGCTATGGAAGTAGTTCCCTTAAAATTGCGTTACCCTCAAGGTGCCGAAAAACAGCTTATCTATGCTGCTACCAAAAGAAAAGTTCCTGCTGGTGGTCTTCCTTTGGAAGTTGGAATTGTAGTGCAAAATGTAGGAACTGCCTTTGCCATTTATGAAGCGATTCGTTATCAAAAGCCGTTAATCCAAAGAGTAATAACGGTAACCGGTTCTCCCGTTACAAAGCCCCAAAATCTTTTAGCCAGGATTGGAACTCCTTTTTCCGAACTCGTTGATTTTTGCGGAGGAACAAAAGAAGAAGTAGGAAAAGTTATTTGTGGCGGACCAATGATGGGTTTTGCTCTTCCCACTTTAGAGGCAACAGTGGGAAAAGGAAGTGGTGGATTGGTTTTAATGAACACTGAAAATGCCCGTTTAAATGAAGAAGGAAATTGTTTGCGTTGTGCCCGCTGTGTAGATGTTTGCCCGCTGAATTTGGTTCCCTGTATGATTGTTTCTGCTGTAAAATACGACAATCAAAAACTTGCTGTTAGATCAGGGCTGAATGATTGTATGAAATGTGGTGCCTGCGCTTATGTATGTCCTGCTCAAATTCGTTTGGTGCAATATATTGATACCGGCAAAATTCGTTATGCTGAAGCCAAAAAGTAGGTGAAGAAGATGAAAGATAGATTTATTGTTTCCCCAGCTCCTCATTTTCACGATAAAACCACAACTAAAAATGTGATGTGGAATGTGGTTCTGGCTTTAACTCCCGCTTTAATTTTCGCTATTTATTATTGGGGTTTTAATTCGTTGTTATTAACTCTGTTAGGCGCTGTTTCAGCGATGGTAACAGAGGCAATAATTCAAAAATTTCGCAAAGTTCCGATTACGGTTTCCGATGGCAGTGCTTTTTTAACAGGTATGCTGCTTGCCTATAATATCAATGCTGGAGCTCCCTGGTGGGTTCCTATTTTGGGAGCTGCCTTTGCCATTGCTATTGGCAAACAGGTTTTTGGCGGTTTAGGCAATAATCCTGTTAATCCTGCTCTTTTGGGAAGGGCTTTTTTAATGGCTTCCTGGCCCACCATAATGACAGCCGGGTGGGCAAAACCGAAAAGTGGAACCTTAAGCGGAATAACCGATCCGAATGTGATAGCTGTAAACCTGCAAAATTTATCTCCCAAAGCTTATGATTTGGTAACAGGTGCTACTCCCTTAAAAGTAGCTCAAACCTTAAGGGACAGCAGTTTTGTATCTTCGCTTAGTGCAAATGCTGGTCAAGGTTTTGACTTGGCAAATCGTATTTTTACCAACTTAACCGATTTGTCTGCCTTAAAAAATCTATTCTGGGGCAATATTGGTGGTTGCATTGGTGAAGTTAGTGTTTTTGCTTTACTTTTAGGTGCAGCTTATTTGCTTTATAAGAATATAATTGAATGGCGAATTCCCCTTTTCTATATTGGAACTGTATTTGTGCTCTCTTTCTTTTTGGCTCCACTGAAAGGTTCAGGTTTTAGTCCCTTACTGCCATTCTTCCATATTTTTTCCGGCGGATTGATGTTAGGTGCTTTTTTTATGGCAACGGATTATACAACAACACCGCTAACAAAAAGCGGAAGGATAATTTTTGCCATCGGCTGTGGAATTTTAACTATGGTTATTCGTTTATGGGGTGGTTATCCTGAAGGAGTGAGCTATAGCATTTTGTTTATGAATGTGTTGACTCCTTTGATTGATAAACTTACTATGCCCAAAGCATTTGGGAGGGTAAAAAAATGAAAATATATTTACAGCTTGGCTTAATATTACTTGCCTTTTGTGTAGCTGCAACTGCACTTTTGGCTTATGTGAATTCCCTTACTAAACCTCAAATTGATTCTATACAACAAAAAGAAGCGGAAGAAACCCGTCGCAAATTGATTCCGGATAGCGAGTTTGAGGAAATTAAAGGGGACTTCACCTATTACATAGCTAAAGATAATAAAACTAAAGAAGTGAAGGGCTATGTTTTTACCGCAAAAAAAAATGGCTATAACGGTCCGGTAAAAACAATGGCTGCAATAGATAAGGATTTTAATATTATAGCTATTAAAGTAATTCAACAAACAGAGACACCCGGTTTGGGAACAAATTCTACCCAACCAAAATTTACCGATCAATTCAAAGGTAAATCGGTTGAACAATTAATTGTAGATAAAGATGGTGGCGTTCCTCCTAATTGTATTAAAGCCATAACAGGAGCAACTATCACTACCCGGGCAGTAACCAATTCCTTGAAAGAATCCATAACATTGTTAAAAAAACTGGTTCTGGAAAAATCTGCCTCTACCATAGAAACACAGGTAAGAGAAGAGGTGCACAAATGAGCTTTATGAAAGAATTAACCAAGGGCATAATAAAAGAAAATCCTACTTTCGTGATTGTATTGGGGATGTGCCCTACATTGGCAACTTCCACTTCCGTGAATAATGCTATCGGAATGGGATTGGCAGCAACTTTTGTGTTGATTTGTTCCAATATCTTTATTTCGCTGATTAAAAATATAACCCCCGATAAAATCCGTATTCCTGTTTATGTAATTGTAATTGCAGCTTTCGTTTCTATTGTGGATATGTGTATGGCTGCTTATTTACCGGCTTTGCATAAATCCTTGGGTCTGTTTATTCCGTTGATTGTAGTGAATTGTATCATACTGGGTAGAGCCGAAGCTTATGCCAATAAGAATAATGTGATCAATTCCATTGCTGATGGCATTGGAATGGGGCTGGGTTTTACTCTGGCTCTATCGGTTGTTGCTACAATCCGGGAAATTTTAGGTAATGGCACCTGGTTGAATATGAGAGTTATGCCTAAAACTTATGATCCGATGCTGATTACTTTGCTTGCTCCTGGTGCCTTTATCACTTTAGGACTTTTGATAGCATTGATGAATATGCTGAAGGAGAAAAAATAATGGGATTCCTTGGGCAACTTTTCACAATGGCAATTTCTGCCATTTTAATCCAGAACTTTGTTCTTTCCCGTTTCTTAGGCCTTTGCCCTTACCTGGGGGTTTCCAAAAAAATGGATTCTGCTTTCGGAATGGGGATGGCTGTTATTTTTGTGATGACCTTAGCTTCTGCTTTTTGCTATTTGATTTATCAATACATCCTGGTTCCTTTTGAATTGGAATATCTGCAAACCCTGGCTTTTATTTTAACGATTGCCTCTCTGGTGCAGTTTGTAGAAATGTTTATTAAGAAGAATTCCCCTGCCCTGTATAAATCCCTGGGCGTTTATCTTCCCTTAATTACAACCAACTGTGCCGTTTTAGGTGTGGCTATTCTGAATATTACACCTTTGGCGGATGGAACGCGTTATAATTTCATTTGGGCTGTCTTAAACGGCTTTCTTTCAGGCGTTGGTTTCACTTTTGTCCTTTTGGCAATGGCGGGAATTAGAGAACGACTGGAAATGGTTGAAATGCCAAAAAGTATGCGTGGAATGTCCAGCGGTTTAATTCTTGCCGGAACAATGGCTTTGGCTTTTTACGGTTTTATGGGAATGAAGTTTTAAAGGAAAGGTGAAATATGCTTTATCTAATTGTTGTTCCAATGGCTGCAACCGGTTTTTCTGCCATTTTGTTGCCGGTTGCTATTATGGGTTCTCTGGGTTTGATTTTTGGGCTAATTCTTGCCTTTGCTTCCAAGGTCTTTCCCGTTACCGTTGACGACCGCATAGAAAAAATTATAAAGGTTTTGCCCGGAGCTAATTGTGGCGCTTGTGGTCAACCTGGATGTTCAGGATATGCTACAGCTATTGTGAACGAAGGAAAGGACTTGAATTTATGCGCTCCCGGAGGTCCTGCCGTAGTAGAAAAAATAGCTCAAATTATGGGTAAAGAAGCAACTGCTAAAGATAAAAAAATTGCCGTAATTCATTGCAGCAGTGGCGGTAAAAATAATACTAAATGGAAATATGCTTATCAGGGAATTGAAAGCTGCCTTTCCGCAGTAAATATTGCCGATGGACCCAATCTTTGCTCCTATGGTTGCGTTGGTTTCAATGATTGTGTAGCTGCCTGTAAATTTGATGCTATCAGCATTGATAATGAAGGTATGCGGATTATTGATAGAGAAAAATGCACAGGTTGCGGCGCTTGCGTAACTGCCTGCCCGCGAAAATTAATAATGCTGGTTCCCGCAAGTATGAATGTGTTTATTTCCTGCAGTTCCAAAGATAAAAATCCGTTACCCAAACAAAATTGTGGAGCCGATAAACCCTGCATTGGCTGTGGTTTGTGTGCCAAAAAATGCCCTGCTGAGGCAATAACTGTAGAGAATAATATCGCCAGAATTGATTACAGTAAATGTACCGATTGTGGAACCTGTGCTACTGTTTGTCCGACAAAAGCTATTATAGACCTGAAAGCAGGTTCACGACCGGAAGCTTGATTTCCTCGTTAACCACCACAAATTCCCGAAGGTTGATTTCCTTATCAACCACAGGAAATTACACTTCCTGCAGCTTGTCATTCCTGTGAAAGCAGGAATCCAGAACATAAACTACATAGTAAGATTGAAAGTAAAACGACGAGGACATCGTTCTTCCTGTAAGTAAGAAACCATTAGCACCTTCAGAATTTTATCCCTTTCATATTCTGAATGGTGCTTATGATTTATAAAGGGGCAAAAAAGGAGCTAAATTACCACCTCTCTATCTCATTATCTCACGGATAAAAGATTTGACAAAAAAGCCCAATTGTAAAGGTTGACTTTGAACTTTACTCTTTAAGGGCAAAGGGAAAGCAAGGTCTATAGGCATCCTAAACTAAAAATTATGATGGAAGTAAAATGCGAACTTTTGATGCTGTTCTTCCTTATTTGAAGAAAAGCTACACCCGAATTTTGGGTGGACTGGTGATGTTAATTCTTGTGGATCTTGTGCAGCTTGCGGTTCCGAAAGTAATGCAATATGCCATAGATCATATTCAGGAAAGGACTATAGATCAACAGGGTCTGCTTTGGATTGCTTTGATTATTTTTGCCTTTGCCATTGCGGTGATGGTTTTAAGGTTTTTTTGGCGAGTTCTGATTATTGGCAATTCACATAGTATAGAAAAAAGTTTAAGACAGGATTTTTACGATCATCTGTTAACCTTATCCCAGAATTTCTTCAATAAAAGCAAAACAGGTGACTTGATGGCTTATGCCACCAACGACCTGAATGCAGTTCGGATGCTCTTTGGAATGGGTTTAATATCGGCAATGGATATAGTTTTAATGACTGTTGCTTCTTTTGCTTTTATGATCTCTATCAATGGCAAGCTGACTTTGTTGGCAGTTATTCCTATGCCTATTATATCATTAACTGTTATGTATTTCGGCAAAAAAGTGCATACCCGTTTTAAAGCTGTGCAGAAAAGTTTTGCTACTTTAAGCGGTAGAGTTCAGGAAACCATTTCCGGTATCAGAATAGTGAAAGCATTCTGTCAGGAAAAAACGGAGCTAAAAAAAATAGATGATGTTTCTCATGATTTTGTAAATCAAAATATTGCTCTTGCCAAGATTGCAGGTGTGTTTCATCCTTTTATGGGTTTTATCGTAAGCATAAGTATGATTATTACTATTTACTTTGGAGGTAAATCTGCTATTCGGGGAGAAATAAGTGTAGGTGGCTTCATTGCTTTCTTCCAATATCTCGGAATGCTTGTTTGGCCTATGATTGCTATTGGTTGGATTGTAGATATATATCAAAGAGGAACTGCTTCCCTGAAACGGTTGAATGAAATATTTGAAATAAAGCCCGAAATTGATGATGTCTTTGCGGATGAACGCATAACGCATCTGGAAGGTAAAATCCTATTTCAGAATTTATCTTTCCGCTATAGCGATAATCTGCCGTTAATTTTTAAAGACATCACAGCAGGTATTGAAGTAGGAAAAACACTGGCAATCGTTGGTCCTACAGGTTGCGGTAAAACTACCTTAATTGAACTTTTAGTAAGGATCTACAATCCTCCGCGAAATAGTATTTATGTAGATGATTATGAGCTGTATACTATTCCGCTGAATGTTTTGCGCAGAGATATTGTTCTTGTTCCTCAGGATATTTTCCTGTTTTCAGAATCTATTGCCGATAACATTCGTTTGGGCAATCCTGATGCTTCCGATGAAGAGGTTTTTGAGGCAGCTCGTATTGCCCAGGTTTATGATGAAATAATGGAATTTGAACAGAAATTTGAAACCGTTGTGGGAGAAAGAGGTGTTACTCTTTCCGGAGGACAAAAACAACGCGTAGCTATTGCCAGAGCGTTGCTTACTAATCCTAATATATTGATTTTGGATGATGCTCTTTCAGCAGTGGATACAAAAACCGAGCGGCGCATTCTGAACCGCTTAATTGAAATTCGGAAAGGGAAAACAACTCTTATCATTGCCCATCGCATTTCTTCCCTGCAACATTCTGATTTGATAATCGTGATTAATGAAGGTATTATTGCAGAACAGGGAACTCATCAAAACCTTCTGGCTAAAGGTGGATTGTATAAAGACCTCTACGAAAAACAAAGAATTAGAGCACGCTTGGAAGGAGAAGAAGAATAATGCATGGTGGTGGTGGCGGTGGCGGTTCTATTGGACGAGGAACCTATGCTGAAGATGAACTGAAAACCAAAATTTACAATAAACGGCTTTTCGGTAATATGCTTCGTTACTTGAAACCCTATCTCAAGTGGGTTATTCTTTCTTTCCTATTTTTAATGTTGATTTCTGGTGCCGAAGTTATTATTCCTTTAATTCAAAGATCGGCTATTGATGATCATATCGTTTCCGATAAGTCCATTGCCGTTTTTGCCGGGGAAAATGATTATCAAAATTTTATCAAACGCTATCAAAAACTGGGATTCAAAGAATATAAATATGGTGAAAATCACTTTATAATTATCAATGCTAAAGACCGTAATAAAATAAATCGTACTGATCTGGAGTACTTACAAGAAAAAGGAATCCTAAAAGCAGAAACGGTATTTCTGCTAAGCGATAAGGATGAGAATATTAACATCTTAAAGAAGTATCTGCAGGAAAATTTACATCCTGATACGCCAAATCTTTCCGGATGGTATAAAATCGGCTCAAAAACGATTGCAGTTCCCAAAAAAGAACTAAACAAATTACCCAAGGAAGAGCGTTTGAAAGTGCGGAATGAGACAGTTCAAAAGTTGTTGATTTTAGCTCTTATCTTTTTGGCTATTATTACTTTACGCTTTATTGCCAGTTATTTTCAAACTGTCTTTACTGCCTATTTTTCGCAAAATGCAATGGCTGATTTACGACATGATGTTTTTGCCCATCTGCAAAAAATGCCAACCAAATTCTTTGACACAAATCCTGTAGGGCGTTTAGTTACCAGGGTTACAAACGATATTGCTGCCATTGATGAAATGTTGGCTTCAGGAGTTATAACTCTAATTCAGGATGTTATTTTAATTATTACAATTGTGATATTAATGTTAGCTTTGAACTGGCGTTTGGCTTTAGTGAGTTTTAGCATCTTACCTTTAGTAATTTGGGTAATTGTTATTTTCCGGAAAAAAACCAGAGTTGTCTATCGGGAAGTGCGAAAACATCTTGCAGTTCTAAATGCTACTTTGGCAGAACATATTGAAGGGCAGAAAATTATCCGTCTTTTTAATCAATACTTTCATAAGCGTCAGGAATTTGCCACCATCAATCAAAAATATTATCTTGCTTCCATTAAGCAGATACGCTTATTTGCTTTTTTCCGTCCTATCATTCATGTTTCTTCTCAGATTGCTGTTGCTTTAATCATTTGGTATGGGGGTGGAAAAATACTGCAAAATGTAATTACCATCGGTTTATTGATGGCTTTCACTCAATATATAAGTAAACTTTTTGAGCCCATAAACGATTTTTCGGATAAATTTAATTTCTTACAGAGCGCTTTAGCAAGTGCAGAAAGAATATTCAATTTAATATCGCTTACCCCTGATGATTATAGAGTGGAAATGCATAAAAACATAAAAATGAAAGGCGAAATTGAATTTCAAAATGTGTGGCTTGCCTATAATGACGAAGAATGGGTTCTTAAAGATATCTCTTTTAAGATTGCTCCGGGAGAAAAAATTGCCCTCGTTGGGCATACAGGCAGCGGCAAAACATCTATTGTAAACCTGATTTTGGGAATGTATCCTTTCCAGAAAGGTAGAATTTTAATTGATGGTAAAGATATACATAACTATTCGTTAGCTGACTTGCGCAGAAATGTAGGAATTGTGCAACAGGATGTTTTCCTCTTTTCCGGAAATATAAAAGATAATATAGCTCTCAATAATAATGACCTTACCGATGAGGAAATTATCAGAGTGGCAAAATATGTTAATGCCGATAAATTTATCAGTCAATTACCTCGGGGTTATTACGAACCGGTTATGGAAAGAGGAGCAACTCTTTCTACAGGACAAAGACAGCTTATTGCCTTTGCCAGAGTGCTGGCTTACAATCCTTCCATTTTTATTCTGGATGAGGCAACTTCCAATATTGATACTGAAACGGAACTTCTTATTCAGGATGCTTTAAATAAGGTTATTAAGGGCAGAACTTCTATAATAATTGCTCATCGTCTTTCTACCATTCAAAATGTAGACCGCATCTTAGTGTTGCATAAAGGCGAAATTGTAGAAGAAGGTTCGCATTTTGAACTTCTTGATAAACAGGGCTTATATTATGACTTATACAGGTTACAGTATACCTGAAATTGAGCTTGCGCAGAAAAAGTGATTGACAGAATTGTGGGTTTGAAATAGTTTATAATTATGGGGATTGAGTTTTTGTCACCAGAATGACTTTTTGTGCTCCCCTTATATATATAGAGTGCTTAATTGCGGAAGAACGATATCCTTTTTGGTTGACGAGGATATCAACCTTCCGGTGCAACAATAAAAAGAAAAAAAACATTACTTGATCTATAAGGAGGATCAATGAAAAAGTATTGGCTGATTATCTTAGCCCTTACACTCGTAACAGCAATCTTTGCCGACGGCAATCGCTATGAGGTTATTGCTTATGGTGAGGATTTTGAATCCGGGGCTCCTGGCTGGACTCATTACGATGCTACGGTTTCACCTAATAATTGGCATATTTACAATTTTGGCGGAACCCAGGGAAATGTCTGGTGGATGGGAGACCCTGCTCTGGCTCAAGGAAGTAATATTGGTGGTTATTATAATCATCAATACCTTGTTTTGGATACCCCAGCAAGAACTTTAACTTCTGCTAATGCCACATTAACTTTCAAAATGCGTCATAATGTAGAAAACCCTGCGGGAGCTACTGCACCCTGGAATGGTTGGGATGCCTGTAATGTAAGGATTTCCACTAATGGCGGAGCTACTTGGACTCCAATATCCGGAAATCCGGCTTATGATTTTACTTCCGCTTATTCCTTCGGTTTTGAACATGGCGAAGGACAGGGAATTCCCGGTTGGGGTGGAGTTCGGGAATGGACTAATTGCACTTTTGACCTTAGTGCTTATGTGGGACAAAGTGTGAAAATCCGTTTTGCTTTTGCTTCCGATCCAGCTTACTGCACAAGCGATGCACCTGCAATGTATGGAATGATGGTTGATGATATCAGTTTTGGTGGATACAGCAATAACGGAGTAGATGATGGTCAAATGACCTATTCTTCTCTGGTTCCTGTTGGAGAAGACCTTTGGCATATAGCAACTGATGCTACAGCTCCTTCACCTTCTCATTGTATGGTTTGTCAAAATGCTTCCGGCAGTTATAATCCTAATATGCTGAACTATTTAGTCAGCCCTCCTGTTACTTTACCTAATAGTGGAGATATGTGGGTGGACTTTATGCTGAAGGGAAGTTACAATGATCCGAATGCCTTCCCGGAAGTGGATTATTTTGGCTGGGAAATTTCTGTAGATGGTGGAAATACCTGGTATGCAATGAGCAATCCTTACGGGACACCCGGAGGAAGTAATTATGTGTATACAGGCCTGCAAAATACCTGGCAATCTATGACCGAGGGATTTGGGTTGAGTTTCTTTATTACCGAATACCACGGTGAAACAGCAATTTTCCGCTGGTATTTTAAGTCCGATGGTGATACTCCTGATGGAGTAGGAATGTTTATTGATGACTTCAGGGTCTATAATGATGTATTTATTGCTGCTCCCGAAAATCTGACAGCCGCTGTTTCCGGAAACTCAGTTACCCTTACCTGGAATGAACCTGGTAGTGGAGGCGGAGGTGGCGAAGAGGGCTGGATTTATTACTGTGGTGAACCAGCCGGAAATTCTATTGGCACCAATGGAGTTGCCGATTTTAGTGTAGCTGCCAAATGGGATGCCATTGGGGAAACGAATAGTATCTATCCTTATGTGGGAATGAATATTACCAAGATTAAATTCGTTCCTGCAGAACCTACAACTCTATGTTCTTATGCAGTTCGCATTTGGACAGGAGCAGCAGGTGTATTAGTTTATGATCAGGCAGTTCCTACTATTACTGAAGATGTATGGAATGAAGTGACCCTGACTACACCATATACTATTCCCACAGCGACCACAATTATGGTTGGTTTTCGTTGTAATGCAACAGGCGGCTATCCTGCAGGTTGTGATAACGGACCTCAAGTTGAGGGTTATGGCAATATGATTTATATGAACAATAATTGGCATACTCTTACTGCTGAAAGTGCTTCGCTTACATATAACTGGACTATTCAGGTTTATGTAGCCGATGCCACAGGGAAAGAATATGTGTTGGGTGAATTGCCAATGAACAATTCCTTTGCGGAAGGTAAATTTGGTGTTCATTATACCGAACCTGTGAGAGGACGTGATGTTACCGGTTATAAGGTTTATCGTGATGCCGGTTATGTGGCTACTGTTGATGGTAATGTATTAACTTACACCGATACTGAAGTCCCTGGTGGTCCTCATTCTTATTATGTAACTGCTATGTATGGAACTGTTGAATCCGGTGCTTCCAACACGGTAAGTGTTTTCATTCTGCCCGCTGAGCATTATGAAATCAATCACGATGACGGGACAGCAGAACAGGGATTTAGTGTGGGTGCTACTAAACAGATGGCAGTTAAATTTGAATGCAACGATGAATATGACCTTAAATATGTAAAAGTGTATGTTCATACCTTAGGTTCTGCCGGTCTTGTTATTCGCGTTTATGATGCTAATGGACCGAATGGAATGCCTGGAGCTCAACTTGTTACCCAGTATCAATATCCTGCAGCTTCAGTTGTTGCCGGCTGGAACTTTATTACTTTGCCCACACCGGTTCATTTGAACAACCAAGCATTCTATGTTGCTTTATTTGAGACATCTGGCGCTTCTCTAATTGGCTTGGATACAAGTTCAAACGGCTTCAGTTATCAAAATACAAGCGGTTCCTGGGAACCGGTTACAACTGGTGAAATTATGGTGCGGGCAATAATTCAGGGCGGAAATGCAGAAGAAGATCTTACTCTTCCTCCTTTGGTTCTGGATGCCAAGAATTATCCTAATCCCTTCAATCCCGAAACAACTATCAGTTTCAGTATTCCTGCCAGCGGTCAAACCAGCGTGAAAATTTATAACCTAAAAGGACAATTAGTCCGCACCCTCGTTAATGAAACGATGAATGCCGGTTATCAGAAAGTTGTCTGGAATGGCACTGATGATAATCAAAAGTCCGTAGCCAGCGGTATATATTTCTATCGCGTAAATAATGCCGGTAAAACTATTACCCGTAAAATGCTGTTAGCCAAGTAGGTAAAAGATTTATTAGGTTAACAGGTTAACGAGTTAATAAGGAAAAATAATGAAGCCCCGAAGAAATTCGGGGCTTCTTATATATAATTTTATAAATGACAAATCATCTGTCATTCCTGAGAAAAAAGGAATCCCTTCCTTTTTGAAAATGGATTCCGCAACAAGTGTGGAATGACAAGGCAATATTCCATCTAAAAATGATATAATTTAATTCCAGTAGTGCAGGAGAAATAATAAAAAGACATATTTAGCAATCGGGTTGCCGAATTCAGATTCGGCAAATGCTAAAGGCATAAATTTCTTTGGAAACCTCCAGTTTCTTTGTTAAAGAAAGAATTTGCCAACCCATTTTCCATCAACTGCATTATTTGGGTTTAAGGTAAAAAATATTTCTATATTTTCGTGATAAAAAAGAGCTAATTAGTTGTATCATATAAGGTTAACAGTCCAAAATGTTCATCTTTTCCCGGACTTAAGTTCAAATGCGTAATTTATTGAAACCCACAAGATTAAGTAACGACTCCGTAACACTTCCGTAACACTTCCGTAATTTCGTTACGGAGTTGTTACGGAAATGTTACTTGGTCATTAAGCATTTTAGCGAGCAAAAAGAAAGAGCTCGTAATCTTTGTAACAGGCGGGAATTGTTATTGTTTATAGGGGGAGTTAGCACCGAAATTATGAATTAAAAACATCTTTAGATTTCTTCTGCATCCTGACCGTAAATTTCTTTAAAGCGGATATTATCAATTTGGTTAGGAATTCCTTCAAAGACCTTATGTCCTTCTTTCAGAGCTAAAACCTTATTTCCATACCTGCGTGCCAGAGTTAAAAAGTGCAATGAACAGATAATAGAAATTCCTTCTCTGTTTATTTCACCCAGGTATTGCATAATGGAATCGGCTGTGGCAGGGTCTAAACTGGCTACCGGTTCGTCGGCTAAAATTAAAGAAGGTTTTTGCATTAAGGCACGAGCAATACCAACTCTTTGTTGTTGTCCTCCGGAAAGGAATTTTACCTGTTTATCGGCAAAATCCTGTAAGCCCACTTTTTCCAGATTTTGTTTTGCCAGTTCATAATCCTCTTTGCTGAAAGGTGAAAGAGAGGAATGATATCCTAAGCGTCCGGTTAAAACATTGGTGAGGACGGTGAGGTTTTTCACTAGGTTGAATTGCTGAAAAACCATTCCGATTTGGCGGCGATAATGTTTCAGCTCTATTCCTTTAAGTTGCAAAATATCTTCATTGCGAAAAAGGATTTGTCCTCTGGTTGGTTCAATAAGACGATTGATACAACGCAGAAAAGTAGATTTTCCGCTGCCGGAAAGTCCTAATAAAATTACAAAATCCCCTTCTTGCACTTTTAGAGATAAATCTTCCAATGCCCATTTTTTACCGTCATAACTTTTGCTTAAGTTATTAACTTTAAGCAAATTACTGTTTGGATTCATTTAAGCAATTCAGCTGGGTCCATATTCATTGTCTTAAGGGTTGTGCGCACAATTTCGTAATCCTTATCGGAGGCATATTCCAAGCCATCAATATCATAAAGAGCTTTCAGAACCTTTTTCCCTTCCGCACTTTGGGCATAGCGATATAATGCTTGCACAATAATACCTTCCAGTTCGGGAGGAAGGTTTTTCCTAAAAGTTACCGTATCATTGGGAATCCAATCAGTATAATCAACTATTTTAACTTTTTCAAACACATCGGGATAGGTCTCCAGCAGTTTTTCTCTGGCATCCATTGGTTTTCCTTTGGCATCAGGTGGCGACCAATAACTGCAACCCACATCCGCTCTTCCACTATAAACCGCTAAAATAGCTTGGGGATGACCTCCTGCAAAGAAATAATCTTTGGGTGTAATACCCCTTTGTTTTAAGATGGCGGAAGGATAAATATAGCCGGAAGTGGAAGCAGCATCCGTGTAGGCAATAATTTTTCCTTCAATATCCTGCAGAGAATTAATTTTACTATCACTACGAGCTACAAACTGTCCCCTGTATTTGGTTAAGCCATTGCGGACAGTCATCAATCGCACTTGCGCATCATATTTTTGTTTAGCTAAAATATAAGCATAAGTTGGCAACCAGGCAACATCCGCCTGATAAGTTCCCAGTGCTTCAATTACAGCGGCATAACTTGTGGGAACAGCTACTTTAAAATGTAATCTGGTTTCTTTTTCCAGATAATTGGCTATTGCTTCTCCGCTGGAAACAACTTTTCCTGCTTCCAGAGAAGGAACAAAATACATTTTAATCGGATTCTGTTTAGAACCAAGTTTTTTATTGGCTTTTTCCAATCGGCTTTCTTCGGTTCCGCAACCAAATATTAAAAGTGCCACGAAGGCAAGCCAGATATACTTTTTGCACATTGGCACAAACTCCTCAATGAATAATTTTTATCTTCTTTTCCTATAGAGCCAAACTCGGTCAAGAAAAAACTACAGATAATCCCAGTCCTCAAAAAATTGGTCAATCAGCAAAATAGGATTTTTCCATGTTTCCTGAAATGTAAGATGGTCTTTTCCATCCAAGGTCTCGCCTTCATTGTTAAAAATGCTGGCAGGCAGGATAATTGTTTCCCCTGCTTGTGGAGCAAGCTGTTGCCATAAATCCGAATAAGTTATCAATCCGCAAACACTTATATCGGGACCGAAAAAATCGTTGTGAATAACCTGAACGCGAATAAACTGGTTTTCTAATCGCTTATTCAGGTCTTCCGCTATGCGGGTGATAACATTTTGAGCACAGACGGAACTGATCATTAAATAGTTAACCGGTTTTTTTCTCAGCTCTTTCAACAGACCGCGTTTTTTTTGTTTATAGGTTTGAATAGTTAAACGCAACATCCCGATTCCGTTTTCCAACTGGGGATAATCGGCATAAAAATCCTCATCGGGAATATCTCTTTCCGCTAAAATGTAAAATTCATCTGCAGGATAAATAATTGTGCTGTTATATTCCTTTCTTGCTTCATCAATCAAAGCTAAAATTTCTGTAGCGGTTTGCCGATTATAAGGTATAATTGCATCAAGGTTTTTACGGTATTTGGTTAAGCCCACAGGAACGATTCCAATGGAAAGACAATTAATTTCTGGATCGTGAAGGTCTTTCAAGGTCTGTTTTAATGCCTCTCCATCATTAATACCTGGGATGCAAACAATTTGAATATGGAAACCTATTCCGTGCCGACTTAAATTTTTTAACACAGATAAGGCATCTACCTGTTTTGAGGGACGCATTATCTTTTGTCGCAATGCATTATCTGTTGTATGTAAAGACACATACAACGGGGTAATTCTCTGATTGATAATTCTTGCATAATCGGTTTCATCAAGGTTGGTTAGAGTTATGTAATTGCCGAAAACATAAGAATATAAATAGTCGTCATCTTTTATGTATAAGGTGGGCCTTAATTCAGGCGGCATTTGGTCAATAAAACAAAAAATACAGGCGTTTTCACAATAGCGAATTTTGTATGGCTCGGGCTCAATTCCCAAAAAACTTTTTTCTTCTCTTTGAATTTTAACTTTACGAGAGATACCTTCTGCAGACATAATTTCCAGCTCAAATTCATAGTCCGAAGTATAAAATTCCAAATCCAGAAAATCATTTACTGGCTGTCCATTTACGGAAAGCAGTTTTTCTCCGCTTTTAATGTCATTTTTGGCTGCCAAACTTCGGGGCAGAACATTTTGAATTAGAATAGCCATTGTTTTTCTCTGTTTTCTTTTTTAGGTGTTTCTTATCCTGTCGTAATGGAACTTAAAACGCTTGATGCCTTCAAAAATAGTGCGCGCCAGACGATCCTGATATTCTTCATTCACCAGTAATTGTTCTTCTTCAGGATGGCTGATAAAGCCCATTTCCACTAAAATAGAAGGCATAAAAGCACCTCGCAACACATAAAAATTTGCCTGTTTCACGCCTCTATCAATACTTTGCGTGCCGGCAATCAGATTTTTTTGCACATTGAATGCCATATTGTTACTGTTTTCCAAATGTTCTGTCTGAGCAAGGTCGCTGAGGATAAAGGAAAGGTCATCGTATTTCTTTTTTGCTTCGCTTCCTCCTTCAAAGCGTTCTACAACAGCATTTTCCATAGCTTCCACGGCTCTGGCATCGGAGGTTTGAGCAGTGGATAAATAATATGTTTCAATTCCCCGGGAAGTTGTTGACTTACTGGAATTGGAATGCAAACTGATAAAGAGGTCTGCTCTTTTTTCATTGGCAAAACGGGTTCTATCATATAAAGAAACGAAACGATCATCTTCCCGGGTAAGTAAAACATTAACCCCCAGTTCTTTTTCCAGCAAGTTCTTAAGTTTCAGGGCTACAGCAAGATTAATATCTTTTTCATTAGCTTTCAGTTTTTTCCCTATGGCTCCAGGATCTTTACCGCCATGCCCTGGATCAAGAACAATGGTCTTTACGCTATTATCAATTGGCTTTGCGATTTGTAAAGTGCTTCCTTTGCGTTGAATGAGAGAGGGGAAATGTGTCTTAAGTTGTTCAGTTACAAAAACAGAAGGCAGATACAAACTCTCCCCTTTGCGTAAAAGAGGATAATGCATATTGTAAGAAACAGTTTTCAGAGTATAATAAGGTGAATTTTCCAGGAAGATAAACTGTTCATCATAGAGGTTCAAATACAATCTATTGTCACTTCTATCCTCTTTACTGATGGCTTTAAAAATAGCGCTGAAATCCTTTAAAGCTACATAAGAAACAGAAGAAAGCGTTGTTTCTTGCAAATTAACAGGTTTTGCTTCGCCCTTAATTTGGATAGTGATATTACCCAAAAGCATTCCTAAACAGGTAAGCAGGGCAAAAAAGATAAAGAATTTCTTGTTCATAGCGTAAGCTCCAATTGGGGATTAAATTCCGAAGCGGGATTTATTTCCTCCGGTGCAGGAGAAAAATTGGGAGTCCAAGTATCCGAACTGGAAATTTCTTGAGTGTATAATTTGGTAAAACCAAGTTCTACAGCTGTATCAACTACCTCAAAGTATTCGGATAAAGTAATTCCTCGTGTTAGTTCTTTATAGTTTTTTGCTTTTCCGGCAGGATAATATTGTCCCATAAGAGAAAGAGTTAGCTCCGTTCCCAATTCTTCTGTTAGGGTGTATAAATTTTCTTTGCAACCGGCTAATTTATTGGGTAAAACAAGCATTCTGAGCAGCAATCCCTTTTGGGCAATTCCCTTCTCGTCAAGTTCTAAGAGCCCTACTTGAGAAAACATTTCTTTGATGGCAGAAATGGCTACGGCAGGATAATCTGGAGCAGAAGAATATTTTTGGGCATAAACCTTATGCGCATACTTGAAATCAGGCAGATAAATATCTACCAGTCCGGTTAAAAGTTGCAGTGTTTCTACCTTTTCATAAGCAGAAGAATTCCACAGGACAGGAATAGTTAAGCCCTTTTCTTTGGCTTGAATAATGGCTTCCCTAAGCTGAAGAGTAAAATGTGTAGGAGTTACCAGATTTATGTTATGAGCTCCTTCTTCCTGCAACTTTAACATCAGACGGATAAGCTCTTCAACTGATATATCTTTTCCCCAACATAAAGTAGAAATCTCATAATTTTGACAGTATACACAGCGTAAATTGCATCCCGCAAAGAAAATAGTGCCACTTCCGCGTGTTCCGCTAAAACAGGGCTCTTCTCCGAAATGAAGTGTAGCCAAATTTATTCTAAGTTTATCCGTAACACCACAATAACCTTTGTTTTTTGCTCTCTCAATTCCACAATTGCGTGGGCAAATATTACAGGAAAACATTTGGGAATAGGACATTTAATCCTTCTTCAAAGTAAAAGCGGAGGGAAATAATTCTGTTATTAAAGCTTTGTGAATTGCCTTCCGGTTAGCATATATTATTTCAATCTCCGGTGCAAATTCATAAATTACTTGTCTGCAAGCACCACAGGGAGGAAAACTTTCTTCGCTATCCACATAAACAGCCATTTCCGAAAAAGTTCTATGTCCTTCACTGATTGCTTTAAAAATGGCATTGCGTTCTGCACAGATAGTTAAAGAATAAGAGGCATTTTCTACATTGCAACCGGTGAAAATATGTCCGTCTTTAGTTTTTACGGCACAACCGACTTTGTAATGAGAATAGGGAGAATAGGAGTTTTCTGCTGCCTTTTTGGCTGCCTCTAATAATTCTTTTTCACTGAGATTTAATTCTACCATCTCTATCCTCTTTTTAAGCCAATAGCGCTAAAATTAAGCCACCGGCAATAACAGAACCGATTTGACCACCTACATTTACACTCACTGCAGGCATCAATAAAAAGTTGAAAGGGTCTTCCTTTAGCCCCATTTGATGAATAACTCTGGCACTCATAGGAAAAGCGGAAATTCCGCAAGCACCAATCATCGGGTTTATCTTTTCCTTTTTGAATACATTAAGTAATTTGGCAAAAAGCACTCCTCCGGCAGTATCAAAAATAAAGGCAACGAGCCCTAAAGCTAATATTAACAAGGTCTGCGGAACCAGAAAAAGTTCACCTTGCATCTTGGAAGCAATAGTTAAACCCAAAAGAATGGTTACTAAATTCCCCAGTTCATTTTGAGCGGTTTTGCTAAGCCCTTCTAAAACACCGGATTCCCGAATTAAATTGCCGAACATTAAAAAACCAATTAGCGCTAAAGCAGCAGGAACAAATATTCCGGCAATAATGGTAACAGCAATAGGAAACATGATTTTAACAATTTGCGGAACATCACCACTGTGATAATCCATCCGAATTAGGCGTTCCTTTTTGGTTGTAAGTAAACGAATTACAGGGGGTTGAATAATCGGCACTAAAGCCATATAAGAATAGGCAGCAACAGAAATTGCTCCTAAAAGATTGGGAGCAAAACGATTGGCTACATAAATGGAAGTAGGTCCATCTGCTGCTCCAATAATTCCAATACTGGCTGCTTCCTTAATTTCAAAACCTAAACCGGCAGCTAAAACGATAGTTACAAAAATACCCAATTGAGCTGCTGCCCCAAAAAGCAGCATAAAAGGATTTTTCAGTAAAGGAGTAAAATCAATCATTGCTCCGATGGCAATAAAAATAAGTAGGGGAAATAACTCTGTATCAATTCCGGCTTTAAAGAGAATACCTAAAGGCGAATGCTCTCCCACAGCAGCAGAAAACGGTATATTGGCTAAAATAGTTCCAAAACCAATAGGTAACAACAAGGTTGGTTCATATTTATGTTTTATTGCCAGCCAAATCAATATCAGTCCAATAATAATCATTATAACCTGTTTCAGTTGGAAGCCAAGCAAGCCGGAAAAGAGTGTTTCCATTAGCAAAACTCCTATGTCTTATTGCATTTGCCACTATCCTGAAGAGGGATTGTTTGTCAAGCAATAACACAAAAACAATTCGCTCACTGATTTCATAGATAAAGAATAAGCTCTTACAGATTACACGGATAAAGAATAAGCTCTCACAGATTACACGGATTACACAGATTTCTATTTTATAATAAACCATAAGAAAAAATCCAGTTGATCAAGTTATCTGCGTTCTATTTTTTCTACCCTCTCTACCTCAAGACCTCAAGACCCAA
>ERZ795047.318-NODE-318-length-61676-cov-5.955129_pt1 | contig 61676 bp, 54 predicted proteins | sample MGYA00375131_ERZ795047 | MGnify/ENA primary metagenome ERZ795047 (study PRJEB30176, sample SAMN05720228) | activated sludge metagenome | isolation source: Anaerobic digester | place: Japan | collected 2015-05-20 ... | reverse complement strand
GGTCCAGAAAATCAATGATGTGCTCGATGATTTCGCGGTGTCGGATCTCCTCCTGCGCGGCGCGGGAACGCCTTCCCCACATAAAAGCGCCGCTGAGGATTCCCGTGTTCATGTGAATGTGTCTTCCCAGCATCAGATTGTCCATGACGGTGGCGTTGCCGAACAATTGGATGTTCTGAAAGGTGCGCGCGATGCCCTTACGGGCGATCTTGTCCGGTCGCTTCCCCACAAGATTTTCGCCCTCGAGAAAAATCCCGCCTTCATTCGGTTTGTAAATTCCGCTGATCATGTTGAAGATGGTGGTTTTCCCGCTGCCGTTGGGTCCGATGATGGAAAATATTGTATTGGGCTCAACTTCAAAGCTGATATTATTGACCGCTTTGATGCCGCCAAACGAAATACTCAAATTTTCCACTTTAAAGTGCGCCATTGCGGAAAAACCCCTATCTTCTTATCCGAAGGTGACGGCGGGGCATCGCCCCGCCGACCATGCAATTATTTTTTCTTCCAAGTGGCCAGTTCGTTTTTCGTCCAATCCTGCAGCAAAATGTAACTGGAATTGGGACCGCACTTAAGAATCTGAATGGAATCGACTCCCTGATGAACCTGCGGAGACCAATTGATGACCGGCCCGATACCCTGGAAATTCCTGATGGAATTGAGTTCCTTCAAAAGCGCTTCCCGGCTCAAATTGGGACCGACCCGTTTGAGAGCTTCCACCAGCGGTTCCGCAAACATGATGCCAGCGGTGTAAAAAACGCCAAATCGTTCCTCGGGTGCGTATTTCTTGGCGGCAGCCCTGTATTTGTTCATCAAGGGATGATCAACATCCGTCGGCAAACCAAACCCGCCGGTAATGACACCTTCCCACAAGCCGCCGGTAATTTTATTCATCAGCGGAAAATCCATCAAGGTGTCGGAAGAAATCCACTGCGGTTTGAACCCGATGGTTGCGGCGGTCTTGAGGGCAATGACGGCGCTGGTCGGATTCACCCACAGGAAGACCACATCGGCGCCGGAATTCTTCAGGCGCAATATCTGGGAAGAAAGATCTTTCTCTCCCGGCTCCACGGAAACCTCTTCCGCCAGTTTCTTTTTCATCGCGTTCATTCTCATTTTGCAACCGGCCAAACCGGCTTTGCCATAAGAATCGTTTTGATACAGAAACGCGATTTTCTTGGCTTTTAATTTCTCCACGGCATACTTCGTCAAAATGCTCGCTTCATCCTCGTAAAGGGGATAAATGGCAAAGAGATACGGATTCACGGGGAAAACATATTCCTGCAGCGCCGTTGAAGGGCCGACCCAAATAATTTTGTTTTCCGTCAGATAGTCTTTGACGGCCATGCCGCAGGCCGCACCCACGCCGCCTACAAAGGCGAAAATCCCCTCGCGTTCGACCAGTTCTTTCACCACGGCTTTGGTCTGGGCAGGATTGTACTGATCATCACGGATGAAATATTTTATTTTTCTTCCATGAATCCCGCCTTCTTCATTGACAATCTGGAACAGCAGGCCGCTTCCGCGAGCCACGGATCCCCAAGGAGCCGCCGGTCCGGTCTGCGGTCCCCACTGGGCGATGCGGATCTCCTTATTGTCAAATCCTGGGCGGGCGGCGGCATAGGCAAAAATGACCACCGTCAAGACAGCACATACAACAAAAATGGAAACAATCAGTTTTTTCATAATCTCCTCCTTATGGTTGAATCCTTCAAGTCTTCACTGAAATTTAATGTTTAAAAACTACCCTTTATACCATCTCCCCTTTTCTTTGAGAAAAGTGAAACTGTAATTAAAAATGCTGTCGGGACCGGACTCGGCAAACGTGACATCCACCTCCACCTGAACAAATTTTTCGACTTCCGGGTAGCGCTGCTTCACGTCATTGTCTCTTAAGTGACAGATTCGAACAATCTTGTAGGAATCCATTGTCATGGGAGGATAACTCCCCGTGTCTTTTAAAAAAGCCTCATAGGAGTGAGCTTTTCGGTAATCGGATGATGGCGCCAGAAGATCATAAACCTGGCGGAAATCTTTTTTCATTTCGGCTCGCAGATAATCATGCGCCGTTTTTTCAATGGCATTCCTTTCCAGGAAAAGCCGCAGCTGATTGCGGGGAACATCCCAGAGCGCGAACCCCGACAAAATCAGGACTGCTGAAATCATCATGACGATTTTGCCCGCTTTTTTCATCGGATGCTCCGGTTGCATAAAATACCAAGTTCCCTTTTACACTTTCTTGACGAAGTGTTTTGAAAACAAACCGCTCGGCCTCACTGTAATGATGATGATGATGACCACGAACGCCACAATCGGTTTCCATTCCGGCCAAGCGTATCCAAAGATATTTTCGATGATTCCCATGAGAAGTCCGCCGACCACGACTCCGGGAATGCTGGTCAGACCGCCCAAAACTGCGGCGGCAAAGGCCCGCATAAACGGTTCCATCATGAAATTCGGATCCAATACGGAACGGGCGGCGAAAAACATCGCGGCAATCGCGCCGATAAACGAACTCATGGCCCAGGTAATGGAAAACACGCGCTCCACCTTGATTCCCATGATCTTGGCCGCATTCACGTTCTGTTGCGTGGCACGCATCGCGATTCCCAATCTTGAATAACGGAAAAACAAAAAGAGGAAAATCATAATCGCAATGGACAACGTAAAGACGCCGACAGTCCATTCATTCACGGACAAGCCCAGGATCTCCACGTTTTTGTGAACGGAAAGCAAAAACGGAAAGTCTTTCTGTTCCGAGCCCCATTTCCACCCGGCCAAGCCCATCAGCAGCATCTCGGCCCCGAGCGTGATGATCAGCAAGCCCAGAACATTCGGATCTTTGGCGGGCCGCAGGAAACAAAATTCAATCGCCATGCCGAGCAAAATCGCAAAAACCATCGTGGCCGGAAAGGCGATCCAGAAAGGTAGACCGTAGACCGTCAGAATATGGTAAGCGACAAAAGTCGCCACCATGCCCATCTCGCCCTGCGCAAAATTGATCACATCCGACGTCTTGTAAATGATCGCCACCGCAACGCCGAACAGCCCATAGCAGGCGCCGATGGCCACTCCTTCAATCAACAGCTGTTCAAACATGGATTGATTCCCTCCGCCTTTTTAGAAAGGCCAGGTTTTCCAATATTTTTTGATTCTGATCCAAATACCGAACATCCCCAGGGGCTCAAAAATAACGATGGCGATCATAATCAGCCCCAAAGCTATGTTGGAGAAATTGGCCAGTCCGATGACGGTGAACCATTTTCTGGAAATATTGACCAGAAGCGTTCCCAGATAAGGCAGATTCTCCACGTTCTTCAGCAGGTCATACTGCAGATAAGTGATTAAGGCGGCGCCCGTGACGGCGCCCATGATGGAACCGAGGCCACCGACGACAATCATGACCAGAAAAATGATGGAAAGAATCAAATTAAAGGAAAAAGGATCAAAGAACCCGACCACAAAGCCGTAAAGTCCACCGGCAATCCCCGCGTAAAAAGCGCTCACGGCAAAGGACATGGTCTTGTAAATCGTCAGATTCACGCCCATCACCTCAGCCGCAATATCATCATCGCGGATCGACATGAACGCACGGCCCACTCGTGTTTTCATCAGGTTCTTCGCACCAATCACCAGAAGAAATGTCATGACAAGGATAAGATAATAGATCTTTATATCGCCTTCTATGACCCAGCTCAAAGACGAACCGGGAATGCCCAGATCAAGGGGCGGCGCCGTGATGCCCATCCGGCCGCCAAAAATTTCCCAGCGTCCGATGATATGCATGATGGTCAAGCCGAAACCCAGCGTGGCAATCGCCAGATAGGGCCCTTCCAACCGCAGCGCTGGAAGACCGATGATGAAACCGAAGAACGCGGCAATCAGCGCAGCGATGATCAGCGCGACAAAAAACGGCAGATGCAAATGCATCATGATGAGCGAGGTTCCGTAAGCACCGATGGCGAAGAATCCGGCGTGCCCCAGTGAAATCTGTCCCGTGTAACCCACCAGAATGTTCAGGCCCACCGCAAGAATCACGTTCACCAGAATGACATTCAAGAGATAAATATTATAGGACGGCAAAAAAAACGGCAGAGCAAAAAGAACAATCAGAAGGACAACGGACCAAAACAGAATCGTTCCGCTCTGAAACAACTCGACATCCTCATAGTAATCGCGTTTCATGTCCATGGAACGACCACGCTACTACTTCGGCTGAAGGTTAAATAACGCCTATGCGACTTCTGTTTTGATTGATTATATTTATATCAAGCCCTCTGGAGCGTGTCAAGACAATTTCCCTTCAGGCGTTTCGCCGACAATATTTTGATTGAGGAAAACGTCACTGAAGAAGAAGTATTTTCTTGAACCAGGGATAAAACAAAGTAATGCTGGCATCCCTCACCCAGGTACGGTATTTTTCTTCCAGCGGATTCATGTTCAGAATCTGAGCCTGACAGCTCCGGCAGCCGATTAGATTAATCATCAAACCGTAGAAGCAATAAATAAACATTTCAACCTCGCGGTTGGAACCGTGCAATCGAAGCTTTTCCTCCATGATACGCCGCATGGCCGCCATGCTCATGATGATAAAACGGTAACCGGGGATCTCTTCGATATTGCCGATATTGACCATGTTCAGCGCCGCGATTTTGAGCGGATCAGGTTTCGTCATGGTGAAATCGAGCATCCGGTCAACAAAAAGTTCAAAACCTTCCCGAAGAGACTTTTTGTCCAGTCCGTCAAACCATGATTCCTGAATGACGACGGTTTCCCGATACATTGCTTCAGCCATCGCATAAAAGAGATTTTCCTTGGAGCCGAAATAATAATGGATCATCGGATGTTCAACGCCCGCCCGTTTCGCAATCATTCTTGTGCTGGCGGTTTTGAATGAATATTCAGTAAAAACATCCCTGGCCGCCTTCAAAATTCTTTCGCGGACATTCCCCTCTGCAGGATTGATCCGCGTGCTGGAATAATTTCTCTTTGTTTTTCGCTGTAATCGCATCCTTTGATTCTCCTATTGGAAGCATTATATCTTAAACCACATGGTAAAATCTATACTTTTTTTAAAGTTTATATTTTCCCTCGTATCCAAAACCAGAATCAACAGAATAAATAAATACAATTTATTGTATTTATTATCATTTCAACAATACCACAAATGAAGGACATCTCTCCAAAAAAGAGTTGACAGGTTTTCTGTTTTTTAGTATTTACCAACCGGTAAATACTTCACGAGTATTTTATTATCCCAAAAAAAATCAATTGGAGGTAGAGACATTATGGCAAAATTCACAGTTCCCAGCGGCGTGAGTGTGGAGGATTTCTTCATCAAGCATGTTCCTTCTCAGTTTAAGGAAATTACGGCGGGCGCCAACCTTTCTTCCCTGGCCGGCAAGGAAATCCATCTTCAGTTTCTCGTCAATGACCAGAGCTACTGCCTGAAAATCAAGGACGGAACCAATCTGGAGGTTATCAAAGGCGCCGTGGAAAAACCTCTGCTTGCGCTTTCTTTGTCAGAACAAGTTTTTCTGGACGCGGTGACGGGCAAGATGGAAGGCCTGATTGACCGCTTTACGGATCCCGTGGAAATCTCCGATCCGGCGCGGCTGAAAAATCTCATGGAGACGAAAGGCTCGTTGAATTTGACGCTGAAACAGGATGGCAATACGATTCCCGTCAAAATGATTTTCAACGGCGAGGAAAAACCCAGCGTCGACATCAGCCTGGATTTGAGCGACTGGATCGCCATGCAAAACAAACAGGTCACCGGTCAGGCTCTCTTCATGAACGGCAAATTGAAGTTCACGGGCGACATGGTTCTGCTGATGAAACTGCAGAGTTTAATTTAGACCTCGGAGCCTTAAGCCGAAACGCTGGGAGAAGCGCTTCCCCTAGGAGGAAAGCGTTTTTTCTCCCGGCAATTTCATGCATCAGAGAACAAACACCAGCGCGTCGCGCGCGATAGAAAAACAACGCTTTTTCAAGGAGAAAAATTATGGACGACAGACCTTTTGGCTTCGGAATGTCTGAAGAACAAAGCAGCATGAAGGAGACCATTGCCCGCCTGATGAAGAGCGCGGTTATCGGAAACCCCGCCCACGACATGGATGAGTCCAGGACCCTTCCCAGAGAAATCATTGACAAGATCTGGGAACTGGGGGCGACGGTTTCGATGGTCCCGGAAGTCTACGGCGGGTACGGCATGGAATATTCGCCGATTATGAACACTATCGTTTTAGAAGAATTGGCCTACGGGGATATGGCATTGGCCATCGCCGCCAATCTCCCTTCCCTTTTTATTTTTACGCTCTTGGAACTGGGCACGGAAGAACAAAAAAAGAAGTACCTGCCCTTATACTGTGATGCCGCGTATAAGCCCTGCGCGGCAGCCGTCAACGAACTGCGGTTTCAATTCGACGCGGTTTCGCTGGAAACCAAAGCTCGGAAAAATGGCGCGAAGTATCTTCTTTACGGCAAGAAATGTTTCGTTCCCATGGCAAAAAACGCCGGTCACTTTCTCGTCGCGGCGGACGTGGACGGCAAAGCCAATCTGTTTATCATTGATGGAAAAAATCCCGGCTTGAAAATCGGCGAAAGAGAAAAGAATCTTGGGCTATACGCTTTGGAAACTTATCCGGTGACCATGGAAAATTGTGAGGTGCCCGAAGAAGATCGTGTCGGCGGGGAATCCGGCTGTGATTACGGCAAGTTTCTGCAGAAAAGCCGAACGGCGCTTTCCGCTATTGCCACGGGCGTTGCGCGAGCCTCCTACGAATACGCCCGGGACTATGCCAAGGAAAGGGTTCAGTTCGGAGAACCCATCGCTTACCGCCAGTCCATTGCTTTCATGATCGCCGAGATGGCCTATGAAGTCGACGCGATGAGACTGATGACCTGGAAGGCGGCCTCCGCCCTGGAAGCCGGCCGGGATGCCAAACGGGAAGCGTATCTGGCAAAACTCTATGCCGGTGAAATGGCGATGAAGATCACGGATTACGGGGTGCAGATCCTGGGAGGTCACGGATACATCAGGGAAAATCCGGTTGAGCGCTACTATCGCAACGGCCGGGGAATCGCCATTCTCGAAGGCATGGCAATGGTATAGGAGGAAAGAACGATGATTAATCTTGAAATGACCCAAAGAATGATCGACATGAAAAGCAGCATGAACAACATGGCCAACAGCATGCTGAGACCCATATCGCGCTACTATGATGAGAATGAACACAAATATCCGCAGGAACTGGATATGTTCCGTTCCATCAAGATCATGAGCCGGCCGAAAAAGAAAAAAGCCAGCGACGAAGCAAAGCCCGACACGCCGGATCCCAAAAAGCTGGGACAAAATCTCTCCACGGTTCTGGTGATTGAAGAAATGTGCTGGGGAGATTTGGGATTGCTGTTGTCATTTCCGAACGCCGGTCTGGGCAACGCCGCCATTGCCGCCGTGGCCACCGACGAACAGATGGCCCGTTTCGGCGACAAGTGGGCTTCGATGGCCATCACAGAACCGGGATCAGGCTCAGATTCCGGCTCGATCACCGCCAGAGCCACCTTGGACGGGAATGAATGGGTGCTCAACGGCGAAAAGATCTTTGTCACCTGCGCGGAACGCGCCGAGGTGGCTGTCATCTGGGCGACAGTGGACCGGAGCGCCGGCAAGGCCGGCATAAAATCCTTTGTCGTGGAAAAAGGAACGCCGGGATTCAAACTGGAAAAGCTTGAACACAAGCTCGGCGTGCGCGCTTCCGACACCGGAACCTACGTTCTGGATGATTGCCGCATCCCCAAAGACAATATTCTGGGCAGCGCCGAAGTCAAACAATCCACGGAAGGCTTCAAGGGGGTCATGAAAACCTTTGACAACACGCGCCCCTTGGTGGCCGCGATGGCTCTTGGTGTCACCCGCGCCGCCCTGGATTTTACTCGGGAAAAACTTGAAGAAAGCGGCATCAAGCTGGATTATGAAAAAAATCCCAACAACTTAAGCGCCATGGAAAAGGAATTTTACATGATGGAGGCTCATCTGGAAGCGATGAGGCTGCTGACGTGGCGCGCGGCCTGGATGATGGACAACGGCGAGTTCAACAACCTGGAAGCATCCATGTCCAAAGCCAAGGCCGGGCGCTACGGAACGCTGATATGCCAAAAGTGCTGCGAACTGCTCGGTCCGCTGGGCTTCTCCTGCGAATATCTCGCGGAAAAATGGATGCGCGACGTCAAGATCACGGACATCTTCGAAGGAACCGGACAGATTCAGCACCTGATTGTGGCCCGCAACGTGCTGGGGTACTCCAGCAAGCAGCTCAAATAAAAAGACTCCTCCTGTTGTACCCTGATATGCCCGCATTGTCCCAATGCGGGCATATTTTTATCCTTTGCTTATCGTGAAACAAACATTCCCTAAAATGGGGAAAACGTCCGGCAGCGGCCGACGGCTTCCCTTGCCGATAATTTGATTTTTTCCTCTTTTTGGAATAATAGAAAACATTGGAGTGGATATGAAAAAGAAAATTCTGGTTCTGGACGATGACGCCGTCGCCTGCGAGTTTCTGCAGGAAGCCTTGAACAGGGACGGCTATGATGTCACGACGTTCACCTCGGCCAAAGAAGCGCTAAAGGAGGATTTATCGTCATTTGATCTCCTGATGTCGGATATCCGCATGCCCGGAATGGACGGCCTGCAGTTTCTCGAAAAGGTTCGCAAACAGTGGCCTGATTTGCCGGTGATCCTGATGACAGCCTACGGTTCGCTGGAAACTACGATGGAAGCCTTGAATCTAGGCGCCTGGGATTACATCTGCAAACCCTTTTCTCCGGAAGACTGCCGCGCCATGGTCAGGAAAGTTCTTCAAATGCGGGAGCTGGAAGAAAAACGCATAAGCCTGCCGCAGGGAGAACCCCAAGAGCCCAAGCTGATTGGATCGTCGGCCGTCATGGTGGATTTCTACAAGCAGATAGCGCGCATCGCGGACGCTCCGGCCAGCGTTCTGATCGAAGGCGAAAGCGGAACCGGCAAGGAACTGACCGCCAGAGCCCTGCATAATATGTCTTCCCGCAAGGACAAACCGTTTGTCGTCGTTCATTGCGGCGCAATTCCCGACAATCTGCTGGAATCGGAGTTGTTCGGATACGAAAAAGGATCATTCACCGGCGCCGACCGTCAGCACACGGGGCTTCTGGAATCGGCCGAGGGCGGCACGGTGTTTCTTGACGAAATCACCGAAATGTCCGCAGTTCTGCAGGGCAAATTTCTGCGTTTCATGCAAAACGGGGAGGTTCGGAGAATCGGCAGTCACGAGGTTCGTCACGTGACTGTGCGAGTGGTCGCGGCCGCCAATAAAAATATCGATGAGGAAATCAGCGCGGGCCGCTTCCGGCTGGATCTCCTCTACCGATTTATTGTGCGCCTGCGCATCCCGCCCCTGAGAGACCGCAAAGATGACATCCCTCTGTTGAGTGCTTACTTTCTCAGCGCATTGGGACACCCCGACGCGCGCGTCTCCGACGAAGCGATGGAATTATTCATGGCGTATGACTGGCCGGGAAACGTGCGCGAACTGCAGAACGTACTGCAACAGACCCTGCTGCTTTCCCCCTTTGAGGTCATCCTTCCGGAAAACCTTCCGGACCGTTTTCAGAAGACAATCTACAAAAAGAAAGAACCTTCCAATTTATCCCCTCTGGAGCAAGCGGAAAAAGAAAAAATATTGCAGACCCTGCGGGAAACTTCGTGGAATCAGTCCAAAACCGCCAGGCTCCTGGAAATTGACCGGAAGACCCTACGGCTGAAAATCCGCCGCTACGGCCTTTCGGAAAAGGCATCCGAAAGCAAGAAGTCTTTTTTCAGGCGCTAAAAAGACCTCTCTCAAAAGGACCGCGTCCCCTCCCCGAAAACCGGCCAATGGAGGATAACGGAGGTTCCCTCACCGGGGGTGCTTTTGATTTCCATCCTGCCGCGGTGAGTCCTGACGATCTCCCGCACAATCGCCAGTCCAAGTCCGCGCAATCCCTCTGAGGAGTGGGTGCTGAAGAAGGGCTCGCATACCTTTTCCGCCACCTCCGGGGCGATGCCCGATCCCGTGTCGCTGACGGTCGTCGTCACAAAAACGCCGGGCGAAACCGTCTGGGCCGACAGGATGATCCGGCCTCCCCGCGGCATCGCCTCCAACGAATTTTGAATCAGGTTCATCAGTGCCGTTTGCACGCGGTAACGGTCAACATACAAAAACGGCACAGGCCCTTCTATGCTGACGACGGTTTCCACTCCTTTTTTGCGCAAAAACGGCTCCATCAAGGAAAGGGTTTCATGGAAAATCTGCTCCACGGTCAATGTCTCAAAGTGAGGATCCGGCAGGCGCGTCGCCCGGCGCACGTTCTGAATGACATGATCCAGCCGCTGGGTTTGCTGAACAATCAAATTCAGTTTGTGGGCCACGTCGGGCGATAAGTCGCCTCTTTCCAGAAGCAGACTCGCCAGGCCGCTGATGGAATGAATCGGCGTCCCCAGATCATGGGCCAGATTCGCCGTCAATTGACCCAACGCTGTCAGCTGTTTCAAATCGCCCAATTCTTTTTGCAGCTGAACCACCTTCTGCGTTTCCTCGCGAACCCGTTCTTCCAGATTTCTATTGAGCTCCGCGTTCCGGTTCATCACTTCCTGAATTTCATCCGCCATCACGTTGAAGTGCCTTGAAATCTGCCCCCATTCATCATTGTGCATCACCGGAATTCTTTTCGCGTAATTTCCCCCCTGAAACTCATCAATCGTCTCGATCATTATTCTTAAAGGCTTTTCTATGATCCAGCGGTAACTCAGTCCCGACACCAGAAGGATGAACAACAAAAGCGCCATACTGCTGAAGCCAAACAGTAACTGGGCTCTTTTTAGAATCTCGGCGTTGGCGCGTGAAAAGCCGATAACCCCGATGACAATATTGGATTTCTTCTTGTTTTCGAATACAGGATAGAGCAGGCCAAGCGCCGGCCCGGCTTCCGTTTTGATCTTTAAGGAAACCGCTTTATTCTTATTGCCGACGGAAGAAACGATTTTTTCCGGCCATTCGTATTGGATGCGGCTCGCCCCGGCGACATAATCGACATTTTTGCGGCCGATATCAAAAATGTCGATTCTGGCCAAACGCACATCCGACTGGATGTGATCCTGAAGCGCCATGTCCAAGGCGCGGATACCTCGTCCTGACGGAAAGAACTGATAAAAGGTGCTAACCGTTTCAGCAACATCTTCCAGTCTCTTCGCCTGTTGCTCATCAAGGATTCTATCGAGGGCCTTCAGCTGAATCACGCCCCAGAAAGCCATGGTCAGACCCAATCCGATAATCGCCAGGAAAAGCAACCGAAAACGAACGGTGATGTTGTCATTGAAAGTTGATATTTTCTTAGAAAGTTTTGAAAACATGGCATTGATATATCAAAAAATACCGATCCTTCACAAAGAAAAAAGGGGAAGGCATGGCCTTCCCCTTGATCCGCGCAAAGCTAAGGACGACTTACTTGACTGCCGGAGAAGCAGGCGTCGCCGGAGTGGCCGGAACCGCTTTTTCCACTTCACCTTTGACTTTTTCTTTTGCTTTGCCTTTGGCGCCCTTGACTTTACCTTTGGCTTTGGCTTTTCCTTCTTTCACTTTTTCATCGGTGGCTGCCTTAACATCGCCTTTTGCCTCTTCTTTGACTGCTTTTACGTCAGCCTTGACCGCTTCTTTTGTTGCCTTGGCATCGGCTTTTACGGCCTCTTTGGTCGCCTTGGCGTCAGCCTTTGCTGCCACAGCGGGGTCGACGGCCATTGCGGACGTGCAAAAAACGAAAACAAACGCAACCACAAACAATACTAAACGCTTCATTTTAAAAACCTCCTTTTTCCTTTACTTTTTTTTAATACCGCCCTTATCGATAAGGGATCAAAACAAATCTCATTTTTTCACAGGCGCTGATTGCACCGAATCGGCATGGACCGACCTTTCCTTCAGCCTGATTTTATTCATTTTTAAAGCTGTCAACACGCCTTCTTTTTCAACATAATCTATTTTTACAAAATCATTAACGGCGACATCGCCGAAAGGTTTCTCCAAAGCGAATGTCATTGCCTCCGCTTCGCCCTTGACGGTCCTTTCAATTTTGACGGTTGAACCGGAAATTTCAATCACTTTACCCGTTGCATGCATTGTCGCGGTTTTCACGGACCTTGTTTTGACAAGTCCGGCTTCAATTGCCGAAGCATGTTTCTCCGTCGCAAAAGCAACAAAAGAAAAAAAGAAAAAAACGAAGCAGAAAATATTTTTTCGCATTCATTATAGCCCGTCGTCAAAACTCACTGCATCAGGTAATGGCAATATATGTGCCAATATTCCAACAAACAGAAAAATTATATCCTTTTGAAATAATTTAATATTTTCTTTATAAACAATTTTGTTTGATTCTTTTATTTTCCCCCGGTGAGCATTCATTCCCCAACCCTGGAGAATAATTCACCAGCATTTTTTTGCGTATGGATCGGACGCATTGTTGACCGCTTTCACATTTTCATGATACCGGGAAGCCATATCGGCAGAGTCCAGAGGTCAAATGATGATGGAAAAACAAAGATTAGCAGACATTGTCGTTGTGGGCGGGGGAGCAGCAGGGCTGATGGCCGCGGGCCGCGCGGCCGAATCAGGAGCGCAGGTGCTGCTTCTGGAAAAGACGGACGGGCTCGGCAAGAAAATTCTGGTGAGCGGAAAAACCCGCTGCAACATGACCAATGCGGCCGAATTGAATCATTTCATTTCCAAGTACGGCCCCAACGGCCGTTTTCTTTTCAGCGCTTTTCATCATTTTTTCCGGCCGGAACTCATTGACTTTCTGCATCGTCACGGCCTGGACGTCAAGATCGAACGCGGCGGGAGAATCTTTCCGGTTTCCGATGACGCGCGGGATGTCGTCCGCGCTTTTAAAAATTATCTCGTTAAAAATAACGTTTCGGTGAAACTCAACGCGAAAGTCACGGAGATCATTATTGAGGACCAGGTTGTCCGCGGCGTTAAAACCGCCTATACAACCTTTCCCTGTAAGGCGGTGATCCTGGCAACCGGCGGCGCCACCTGGCCATCCACCGGTTCCACCGGCGACGGATACAAAATCAGCGCCACGCTCGGACACCACATCGTAAAGCTGCGACCCGCCCTGGTCCCGCTGATTGTCAAGGAGGAGAAACTTGCCCGAGCCATGCAGGGCGTGAGTCTGCGCCATGTCCGCGCGACGGCGTTTCAGGGCCGGGCGGATTCCGTTGATGCGACGCTCACGCCCGCCCGCGTTTACGGACGCGGCGAAACGAAAAAAGCGCGCCCGCCGGTCATCGAGAGCCGCTTCGGGGAAATGCTCTTTACGCATTTCGGTCTGGGCGGACCGATCATTCTGCTGATGAGCCTGGCCGTCGTCGACGCGCTGGAGGCCGGTCCGGTTTCCATTTTGATTGATTTGAAACCGGCGCTGTCTCGGGAACAGTTGCGCAAACGCCTGCAAAACGATATGGAAAAACACGGCAAAAGAAAACTTGCCGGCCTCTTGAAGGCGTATCTGCCCTCCAAGATGATCGAACCGCTGATTGATCTTGCCGGAATCGACCGGGAAAAACCCGCGCATCAGATCAATGCCGCCGAAAGAGAAAAATTCGTTGAGTTGCTCAAAGCGCTGCGGTTCAACGTCAAAGCGCCTTTGCCGCTGGAAAAAGCCATGGTCACCGCCGGGGGCGTTTCTCTGGAGGAAATCGACCAGCGCACCATGGCCTCCAAACGGATCAGGGGATTGTTTTTCTGCGGTGAGGTGATGGACATTGACGCCGACACCGGCGGCTATAATCTGCAGGCCGCCTTTTCCACCGGCCATCTGGCCGGCGAAAAAGCCGCCGATTATGCAAAATCCCTTTGAAGCCTTCCCTTTTGCCGCGCCGTCACAATTCCGGAGCGACGGCAGGCACAAGACAGGCCAGAACCAAAAGCGCTTTTCCGGTATTTCTCACCTGATGTTCTTCGTCGGGCGGCATAAAAATGACGCTTCCAGGTCCGACAGGATTCCACTGACCATTGCCGTAAATTTCCCCCGTTCCTGAATGAACAAACATTTCATGTTCCCAGGGATGAGCGTGCTTCGGCGTATAACCTCCCGGATCAATCTCAAAAATCCGCATGCAAAAGTTATTCGCTCCATCAGTCTTTCCGACAACAACCCGGCCGGCAACACCTCTGGCCGTTTCATTGTCAAAATGCGTCGGCAAAACGGATTGATAATTCATCAATTTCATAAAATACCCCTTTCTCAAACCGTAAGCGGAGCAAAGACTTCGCTGAGCGTCGGATGCGGAAGCACCCATGAACGCAATTGCTTTTTGGTCAATTCATTGGATACGGCCAAAGTCAGCGGCGCAATCAGTTCCGCGGCATCTTCTCCGATAATCGTCGCGCCGATAAGTTTATCCTGATGAAAGACGGCCTTGACGAAACCCTGCCCCATCAACTCCGCTCTCGCAATGATGTTGGCGCTGTAGAGCGATTTGACCACTTCGACTGCCAGATTCTCTTCTTCCGCTCGTTTCTGCGTATAACCCACGCGTGCGATCTGCGGATGGCTGTAAACAACGGAAGGAATGAAGTTTTCATTGTATGTCAAATCATCTACGCCGCAGATTCGTCCGGCGGCGAACCTTGCCTGATACATTGCCCGATGCGCCAGCATCATGCCGCCGGTCACATCGCCCACCGCGTAAAGGCCCGCGACATTCGTCATCATATTGACATCCACAGCGATTCCCGACGGGGCATATTCAATTCCCAGCCCGTCCAACTCTTCTGTATGGAGCAAAGGTTTTCTGCCCGTGCAGAGAAGAACGTAATCGGCGTTCATCTCCAGCGGCTTTCCGTCTTTACGCGCGGTCACCTGAACCGAACTTCCCGTATCTTTCAGGTTCTCCAACTGTGTCGAGGTGTGAATGGCAACACCCAGACGGGCCAATTCCTGCTTGACCAAATCAGCGCATTCCTGATCTTCCAGCGGAATAATCCTGTCCAGGATTTCCACGATGGTGGTTTTCGCGCCCAGCTCTGCGAAGAAGGTGGCGAATTCCACACCGATGACGCTTCCTCCAACGATGATGATGCTTTCAGGAAGCGTATTTAAATTCAAAATGCCGTCAGATGTTAAAACACGTTCCGATAGATTAATTCCCGGAAGGACCTGCGGCACCGAGCCCCAGGCAATCATGATATTTTCAGCAGATAGTGTTTCGCTTTTTCCTGATGCATCGGTGAAACGGACTTCAGATGGCGAAAGGATTTCGCCGATGCCCTGTTTGATTTCCGCTCCGGCATCGGTGAGCATCTTCTGCGCGCCAAGAGCGGATACTTTTACGATCTGCTGTTGATGTTTTTTGATGGCGGCAAAATCAACGGATGCATCAGCAATCTGGATTCCCATCCTTTTGAGCTTTTTCAAATCCGTGTAATACTTGCTACACGTTAGCAGGGCCTTGGTCGGGATACAACCCTTGTGCGTGCATGTTCCGCCCCAGCCATCTTTTTCGATAACCAGAACCCTTTTCCCCCGGGTTGCGGCAAACTCGCCCGTCGCCAGCCCCCCCGGCCCGCCGCCGATGATAATCAAATCATATTTTTCGGACATCAAGAAACCTCTTTTTTCGCGCCGTCATATAAACGAAATCCCCATTTTTTTCATTAAGTGGAATCCTCTTTTATTTCCCTAACTGTCAGGAAATCGCGCAACATCCCAAGAAACGCGAACCCATAAGCCCTTAAAATGCGTTTTCTGTACCAAACCGTCTCTACATCGCGAGACATGCGGGCAAGAAAACCCCTTTTCTGAAGCTCGCAGGATACAGCAATTCGCTTGTCGAAAGAACCGAGTTCGGCCACATACGCCAGAAGCGTCCGCCCCTTATTCGCCGCCAGCCTCTTCAAGAGAACCGCCGTGGGCGATGTTTCAGAATCAGCCAGCTGCCAAATTTTTTCAATCAAAGCCATACAGGATTCGATCCTCCATAGCTTTTGGGACATGGATGGGTCGTTTAAGATAGAATTGGGCGTCCAGCGGTAATAATAACTTTGCTTGGACGTATAAGCGACTCGTTTGGCTTTTGTCTGTACCATGACATTCCACAAATTATCTTCGTAGGCCATCTTTTCCGCAAACCCGATTGAATGCCGGCGAAGAAAATCCATTCGGATCATTGCCATCCAAGGACACCCCCACCATTCTTGCATATTCAACGTCAATTCAAACCACTCCACACCGGACATTGCTTTTTTTTCCGGAAACGGTTTGGTAATCCACCTTGCATCTGGATCGTCTCCCGGTACTTCACGGAAACGCCAGCCATTGCACATCGCCACTTCCAGATTCAAAGAGGTCGCCAGAGAAAACAAATCATCGAGATGAGACTCCGATATGGCATCATCGGCGTCGATAAAGACGACATATTCGCCCTTTGCCGCTTCAATTCCCGTATTTCGCGCAGCTCCTACCCCTTTGTTAACTTGATGGATGACGCGCACCCTTCGCCGCGATGCAGCATAATTTTCAAGAATAACTCCGGTATTATCGGTAGAACCGTCATTGACGAAGATGACCTCAAAATCCTTAAAGGTCTGCCGATCAAGTCCTTCGAGGAGCGTGGGAAGCCATTTTTCCGCTTGATAAGCCGGTATTACCACACTGACCGATGGATTATGGTTTGTATGCATATCGATTTTTTCTCCATAGAAACAAATACAGAGCAACCCTGTTTAGGTCTTGAGATATCGGCGTTCTTCTTTCCCGTTGCCACTTTTTTAAACGACACTTTAAGAATAACAGATGGTAGATTTGTTTTCTCAATTCTTGATCTGTCACCCAAAGCATTTTCTCTTCCCGGCCTCTGCCGCGTGATACGAACTGCGCACGAGCGGTCCGGCTTCCACATATTGAAAGCCTTTCTGATAGGCGATTTCCCTGAACTCGGCAAACTCTTCCGGGTGATAATACTTCGCCACCGGCCAGTGCTTCAGTGTCGGCTGTTGATACTGCCCGATGGTTAGGCGCGCGCAGGAAACCGCTGCCAGATCATCTATCAGTTGCAGAATATCGTCGCGGCTCTCTCCGAAACCGATCATAAACCCGCTTTTGGAAACCACGGAAGATGAGCTGACTTTTTTGAGAAGATGGAGGGAAACATCATAACTGCCCCGCGGGCGCAATCTGGCGAACATCGGTTTGACCACTTCCATGTTGTGATTGATGACATCAGGCCGCGCCGAAATGACCTTCTCCAGCGCCGCCGGATTGCCCTGAAAATCGGGAATCAAAACTTCCACCTTGCAGAAAGGATTTTCTTGGCGCAACCTTTGGATGCAATCCGAAAAGACCCGCGCGCCGCCGTCGGGCAAATCGTCGCGGGTGACCGAGGTAATGACCACGTATTCCAGTTTCATTCTGCGCACAGCTTCCATCAAGCGACTGATTTCATTTTTGTCAACCGGATCCGGCTTGCCGTGCGCGACATTGCAGTAAAGGCAGTTCCTCGTGCAGATGTTGCCCAGAATCAGAAAGGTCGCCGTCCCGGAGGTGAAACACTCGGCCATATTGGGACAGGCCGCTTCCTGACAAACGGTGTGCAGTTGAAAACGAGAAAGGGTCGATTTTATCCTGCGGCACTCCGGGGAAAAGGGAGGCCGGACTTTTAACCAATCGGGCTTGCGGAGGAGTTGCAATTTTTCATGTTTATACACGCTTGAATTCATAAACGCATTGGGGAAAACTTGGATTACCGCCTTCGCGGAAATGAAACATCGTTATGATTTCTTCCAGCAAACATCCGGTTTGCGGGCCGCCAGCACTTCATCGAGGCGGCCCACCGGTGTTGTCACCGGCGCCTTCTTCACACCCTCTGGATTTTCCTTGGCTTCCTTGGCGATGGCAATCATGGCATCGCAAAATGCATCCAGCGTTTCCTTGCTCTCCGTTTCCGTCGGTTCAATCATGATGGCCTCCGGCACAATCAGCGGAAAATAAATCGTCGGCGGATGATAGCCGTAATCAATCAGTTTCTTGGCGATGTCCGTCGTGTGCACGCCGCTTTCGGCCACCTGCTTCTTCCCGGAAAACACGCACTCGTGCATGCAGATGCGGTTGTAGGGCAGTTCAAAGTAAGGCTTGAGTTTTTCCTTGATGTAATTGGCGTTGAGCACTGCCATTTCCGTCGCCCGCTTCAAGCCCTCGGCACCCAGCGAACGGATGTAGGTATAGGCCTTCACAATCACGTTGAAATTCCCGTAAAAAGCGCGGACGCGCCCGATGCTGTCGGGAAAATCTTCTGACCACTGATATTGTTCGCCCGCCCGGACAAGACGGGGCACGGGCAGAAAATCAATCAGCGCCTTACTCACGCCTACCGGCCCGCTGCCCGGACCGCCGCCGCCGTGCGGCGTGGAAAAGGTTTTGTGCAGATTGAGCTGAATCACATCAAATCCCAGATCTCCGGGTCTGACCTTGCCCAAAAAAGCATTGGCATTGGCGCCGTCGCCGTAAAGCAGACCGCCCCTGCCGTGAACGATCGCCGCCACCTTTTCGATGTTGCGTTCAAAAAGTCCCAGGGTGTTGGGATTGGTCAGCATCAGGGCCGCGACATCTTCCGTCATCAGTTCCTTGAGATGCGCGATATCCACGCCGCCTTCCCCGTTGGACTTCAGTTCCCGGACTTCAAATCCGCAAAGCGCGCTGGAAGCCGGATTGGTGCCGTGAGCGGCATCCGGAATCAGGATGATCCTGCGTTTTTCGCTTTTCTTTTCAAAATATTTCTTGATCATCATGACGCCGGTCAGTTCGCCGTGCGCGCCCGCGGCGGGCTGAAGCGTGAACTCGGCCATGCCGAAAATCACGCACAGATATCGCTGCATTTCATAAATCAGCTGCAGATTGCCCCGGGAAAATTCCGCGCCGGCATACGGATGCAAGCCGGTGAAACCGGACATCGCGGCGACGTTTTCGTTGACCTTGGGATTGTATTTCATCGTGCAGGAGCCAAGAGGATAAAAACCCAGGTCCACGCCGAAATTGCGCCGCGACAGATTGGTGTAGTGGCGCACCAGATCAATTTCGGCAACCTCGGGCAAATCCAAATCGTCGCGTAGATACTCGCCGCCGATCAGGGTTTCAATATTCTCCTCCGGAACATCGCTGGCGGGAACATCCGCGGCGGCGCGTCCGGGCCTGCTGATTTCAAATATCAATTTCATGTCAACCTCTTTTTCATTCCCGCACAGGCGGAACTCCGCAAGACAATCCATGAATGTTATCGGCCTGGATACCAGCCTTCACCGGCATGAGGATTTAAATTTTTTCTACTTCAACATTGCCGCTACGTTATCGATGTCTTCCCTGGACATCATTTCCGTAGCACATAAGAGCAATGTGTTTTCCAGTTCGGGATAATCTTTCCGCAGTTCGTAACCGCCGATGATGCCTTCACTTTTGAGTTTTTCATTCACCTTTTGGGAATCGGGACAACGCAAAACAAATTCATTATAGACCGGCGCGGAAAAAACTTCTTTCCACCCCGGAATTCCCAGCAGCTGTTTCTTTAAATACCGCGCTTTCAGGATATTGAGCTCGGCAAGTTTTCTAAGATTCTTGCCCAGCGCGGCCAGGTAAACGCCCGCCGCCAGCGCGCAAAGCGCTTCGTTGGAACAAATGTTTGATGTGGCTTTTTCCCGGCGGATGTGCTGCTCGCGCGTTTGCAGGGTCAGCACGAATCCGCGCCGGCCATTTTTATCCACCGTCGCGCCGACGAGCCTTCCCGGTATCCGGCGCATGAATTTTTCCTTGGCGGCAAAAATGCCCAGATAGGGGCCTCCGTAATTCAGGGGATTGCCGAAACTCTGCCCCTCTCCCACGACAAAATCCGCACCCTGGGCACCTGCAGGCTTCAAAATACCCAGACTTGTGCCTTCCGTAAAACCGGCGACAAGCAGCGCCCCCTTCTGATGGACCATATCGGCGATGGACGCAATATCCTCGATGACGCCGAAAAAATTGGGGCTCTGAACCACAACGGCAGCCACCTGCCGATCCAGCTCGGTTTCCAAAGTTTTCAGATCAACCCTCCCTGACGGCGAATAGGGAATTTCAACAACGGCATAGCCGTTCGCCCACGAATATGTTTTTAATACCTGTCTGTATTCGGGATGCACAGAACGGGCGACGATCATTTCGGTCTTGTTGGACATTTTCGCGCAAAGCATCGCGGCCTCGGCCATCGCGGAAGCGCCGTCATACATGGAAGCGTTGGCGATTTCCGTGCCGGTGAGACGGGCAATCATGGTCTGATACTCATAGATTGCCTGCAGAATGCCCTGGCTCATTTCGGCCTGATACGGCGTGTAGGCCGTATAAAATTCCGCGCGGCCCACGATGTGGCCGACCACCGCGGGAATGTAATGATGATAAGCGCCCGCGCCGGTCAGGGTCATCCGCGGCAATTGGTTTTTCCCGGCGATCTCCCGCATCAGAGAAAGCGTCTGCTGTTCCGACAAGGCGTGCGGCAGGTCGAGCATTTTTTTTAATTTGAATTTTTCGGGAATGTCGGCAAAAAGTTCTTCCAAATCCCTGATGCCGACGGCCGCTTTCATTTGTTGAATCTCATCAGGCGTGTGCGGGCAGTAATCCATGGTTTATTTTCTTTCTTTACTCTTTTTCCTCATTGAGCATTTCTTCGTAATCCGCGGCGGTAAGCAGCATGTTGAGTTCTTCGGGATCTTCCACGATCATTTTTACAATCCAGCCTTCGCCAAAGGCATCCTGATTGATCAACTCCGGAGAATCTTCCAGACGCGAATTCACCTCAATGACTTCGCCGCTGACCGGAGCAAAAACATCGGAAACGGATTTGACCGATTCGATGACGGCCACGGTGGCATGCTGAACAACTCTTCGGCCAATTTCCGGCAGGTCGACAAACACGATATCCGTCAGCATTTCCTGCGCGTAATCGGTGATGCCGATCAAGGCGGTGCCGTCGCTGTAGTAAATCAGCCATTCATGGTCACGGGAATAATACCTGTCCTGCGGATTTGGTTTGGCCATAGAGCCCTCCTTTTATGTCATTTTAATCTTTTATAAAAAGGCAGTTCAACGACTTTTGCCTCGGCCATGCTTTCTCGTATGGCAATTTCCAGCGGCGTACCGGGGGCGCTGCAGACGATATCCACAAAGCCCATGGCGATGGCCTTGTTGAGCGTCGGGGAAAATGTGCCGGAGGTGATGACGCCGACTTCTCTTTCGTTCTTAAAAATCTTGTAGCCGTGGCGGGCAATGCCGCGTCCGGTCACCTCGATGCCCACCAGTTTTCTCGTAATGCCCGATTTCTTCTTCGCCATCAGCGCGGCCTTTCCGATAAACTCCTTTTGTTCATCCACAATCCATCCGTACGGCACTTCCAGGGGGCTCACGGTCTCGTCCATGTCCTGGCCGTTGAGCATCATGCCCGCCTCGAGGCGCAAGGTATCGCGTGCGCCCAAACCGCAGGGTTTCAGACCGAAAGCCGCGCCGGCGGACAACAGCTTGTCCCACAAAAGACCGACAACGTTGCAGCGAACATAAATTTCAAAACCGTCTTCGCCGGTGTAACCACTGCGGGAAACTATCGCCTCAAATCCCGCGACATGCGTTTTGCAGAAGTGATAAAATTTCAAGTTTTTCAAGTCGGCCGCAGCAAACTTCTGCAGAATTTCCTCGGAGCGCGGCCCCTGCAAATCCAGTTTTCCCGTTTGTTCGCTGACATCCTGAAGAACACAGTTGAATTCCCGCTGTTCCTGAATCGATTTTATCCAGCCCCAGTCCCTGTCCTTGGGAGTGGCGTTGGTCACCAGCATGTAGGAGTCTTCCTCCATTTTGTAAACGGTCAAATCATCAATGATCCCGCCTTCTTCATTGAGCAGGGCGGACAGTTTCACCTGTCCGGTTGTCTGCTCGGCCAGATTTCTGGTCAAAACCAGCTGCAGAAGATTCAGCGCCTGCGGCCCCTTGACCTCAATTTCCCCCATGTGGCAGATATCAAAAAGACCCGCCGCGCTCCTGGTCGTCCGGTGTTCATCCATGACATTGGTGTATTGAACGGGCATCGCCCAACCGCCGAAATCAATGATTTTGGCTTTGAGACCGACGTGCTTTTCGTACAAGGGGGTGCGTTTCAACTTCATTCAACCTGATGTTTAATGATCACCGATAAAAACAAAAGCATCATGCAGACAGCCGCAAAAAAAATGAACCTCGCGGATGGATCTGTTCCAGAAAACGACGCGTCCGCAACCCGAACAGACGGTCGGTCTGCAGGATATTATCGTCTCACAAAAAGGGCAACGCAGGCGCTGCGGCCGTTAACTTTCCTCCCTTTGAGCGATATTTTCATGGAACGCGACATGAACATTGTAGCACCACGAACAATCCGCGGTCGGGCATTTGCCCTCCGGAGCCGTATCATCCGTCCAGAAAAATGATTTGTCGCACCGGGAACATCGGATCTTCAGCATGAAAATTCTTCTCCGGGGGAAAATGAATCAGCGGAAACCTTCGTCAGTCCGGGCGCAATTACGGGCCACAACTACTACAACTCATTCTGGATTTCAAGACGAAATCTTTTTTTGTTGATTAAGCCTTGAAAAGTTTTTCAAAAAATTGCTGCTTTTCTTTAGGATAATACATACTGCCCTCATAATCAACAATCAGCTTGCCGTCCAGATGGTCAATTTCATGCTGAATGATGCGGGCGACAAAATCCAAATACCGTTTGTTCACCTTTTCTTGCGTGGCGTCAAAAGCCCGCACTTTGATTTCAGGGAAACGGGCGACATCCACCTGAATGTCGGGGCAGGAGAGACAGCCTTCCGCCATGGTCACCAGTTCGCCGCGCGATTGCGTGATGCGCGGATTCACCAAAACCTCAAAGTCATTTTTATTCCTTTTCTTCGGTTCCTGGTCAAACCCTTTATTGCGAAAGACAATCACCCGTCTATTGATGCCGATCTGCGGGGCGGAAAGTCCCACCGCGTCGTCTCTTTCCAGAAAGGATTCCACCAGGGTTTTAATAATTTCAATCGTTTCCTTGTCATAGGGCACTTTGACTTCCGTGGATTTTTTCCTCAAGACCGGAATATCATCATCATTTCGACCCTCCGGAGTCCAGAGCGTCAGGATTTTACTTTTGGACATAAACCTTCACCGCCCAATAATTTGATTTCATTTACCACCTCTTCATCCGTATTTCAAGGAATTGTCGCTTGCAATAAACGTGCATATTTTGCTAAACAAAACAAAGAACATGAATGAAAAAACGCATCAATATGATTAATCAAATTGTCACCAGAACGGCCCGGAAGGAATTTGAGCGGGCGCTGTGTTTTTCGCCGGGACCGGCGCCGGAACTTCCGTCCTGCCGAGACAACGAAAAGCGCCTGCTCTACCTTCACGTTCCTTTTTGCGAGGAGCTCTGTCCTTACTGCTCCTTTCACCGCATCCGTTTTGACGCGCCGACGGCCCGCAAGTATTTCCGAGCTCTGCGGCGGGAAATCGAAATCTACCGCGACAGGGGTTATCAATTCGAAGGCATTTACGTCGGCGGCGGCACACCGACCGTGCTGATGGACGAACTTGCCGAAACGCTCGCCCTGTCATGCCGGATCTTCCCGGTCATGGATATTTCCGTGGAAACCAATCCCAACCATCTGACTTCCGAAAATATCTCCATCCTGCGGGATTGCGGCGTCAAGCGGCTTTCCGTGGGCGTTCAGACCTTCAACGATGAACTGCTGAAAAAAATCGGCCGTTATGAGAAATACGGCTCCGGCGAAGTCATCGCCGCGCGGCTCAAAGATGTTCAGGGCAGTCTCCACACGTTCAACGCGGACATGATTTTCAATTTCCCCGGACAGACGCCTCAGATGCTCGAAGAAGATCTCCGGGTTCTGCTGGGCCTGAATATGGAGCAAATCACCTTCTATCCCCTGATGATTTCCTCACTCACGCAGGACATCATGGAGCAAACCATGGGGGCAATGGATTTCAGCGGCGAAGAAAAGTTCTATAAACTGATCGTGAGGCGCCTGGAGAGCAAGTACGACTTTTCCTCGGCGTGGTGCTTTTCGCGCAAGGAATCTCTGATCGACGAATATGTCGTGGACTACGAAGAATACGCAGGCCTCGGGAGCGGCGCCATCGGGTATCTTTACGGCACCTGCTACTCCAACACGTTTAATATCGAAGCATACATGGATGCGCTGGAAAAGGGCAAACTGCCGCTGCAGGCCGCCCGCAGATTTGATCTTCACGACCGGATGCGCTACGATTTTTTGATGAAACTGTTCAGCACCAAACTTGATCTCACCGCCATGCAGAAAAAATACGACGGGAAATTTCTGAAAACCCTGTGGAAAGAAATCGCCGCCTTTGAGATCGTTCGGGCGTTCCGCTATTTTCCGCCTTATCTGCACCTGACGCCTTACGGACGCTATCTGTGGGTGATCATGATGCGGGAATTTTTCATCGCCGTGAACAATTTCCGGGACTATTGCCGCCGGCAGGCGAAGATGGAATAGTTTCATTATGTTTGCCCTCTGGCAAATACGATGTGCCTTGGGATAAATGAATTGTAAAAATTCTCCCTCGACGGGAGAGGGGCCCCAAGGGGGTGAAGCGTGCAAATGATTCACCCTCCTTGCAATCCCTCCCCTCAAGGGAGGGAAAATCGCAACGAGGAATCTATGGACGAACAAAAAAAAGAGATGCTGAAAAAACTGCCGAAGATTGACGAAATCATCTTGATTCTGGAAAAACAAAATATCTATGATCTGGCGCCGCGCGACATCGTCAAGGAAACCTGCAGGCGCGTCGTCCAGCACTTGAGGGACAGGGTCATCAACGCCTCCAAAAAAGAACTGGACAACCTCTCGACGGACACGGCGGCGGTCGCCAAAGAGGTGGAAAAATCCATTAAGGGGTTATACCGCCACAGTCTGCGCCGCGTCGCAAACGCCACCGGCGTGATTCTGCACACCAACCTGGGACGCGCGCCGCTTTGTCCCGAAGCCCTGCAAAGAATTGTGGAGGTGGGCAAAGGCTACTCCAATCTGGAGTTTGATTTAATCCGGGGAGAGCGCGGCCAGCGTTACGATCATGTCCGTTCTCTTTTGTGTGCGCTCACCGGCGCCGAAGACGCCCTGATCGTCAACAACAACGCGGCGGCGGTTCTGCTGGTCCTCAACACGCTGGCCGAAGGGAAAGAGGCCATCGTGTCGCGCGGCGAGCTCATCGAAATCGGCGGCGAATTTCGTATTCCCGAAATCATGCAGAAAAGCGCCTCCAGGCTCCGCGAAGTGGGCACAACCAACCGAACGCGATTGAGCGACTACGAAAAGGCCATCCATGAAAACACCGGCCTGATCATGAAAGTGCACACCAGCAATTACCGCATCGTCGGCTTCACCGAAGAAGCTGACATCATCTCGCTGGTCACGCTGGGGAAAAACAGAGGCATTCCGGTGATGCACGATCTGGGAAGCGGCTGTCTGACGGATCTGGACAAATACGGCTTGCAGCATGAACCCACCGTCCGCGAGATTGTGGCCACCGGCGTGGACGTCGTCACTTTCAGCGGCGACAAACTGCTGGGCGGCCCGCAGGCGGGCATCATCGTCGGCAAAAAAGAAGTGATTGCAAAAATCAAAAAGAATCCTCTCAACCGCGCCCTGCGCATCGACAAATTCACCCTGGCCGCGCTGGAAGCTACTCTGATGCACTATCTCAATCCCGACGCCGCGCCGAAAAAATTGCGCGCCTTGAAAGCGCTGACCGAACCCGTTGCCGCGGTCAAAAAACGCGCCGAAAAACTCATCGCGAGATTGCAAAACGAAAATTTCGATTCGCTGAAATTTTCTCTGCGTGAAGATTTTTCGGCGGCCGGCGGCGGGTCCCTGCCCACCCAGCAGATTCCCACGGTTTTGGTCACCGTCAAAAACAAAAAGATGCCGGCGACCAAAATGGAAGAAAAACTGCGCGCGCTGGATATGCCCATCATTGTCCGCGTGGACAAGGATGAGATTCTCTTCGATTTGCGCACCGTGGCGGAGGATGAATTTGTCTTTATCATTGAAGGATTGAAACAAACAACCACCTGATGCCGTCATGCCGTTGAAAAACGGCATCCGGGAAAAACCGGATTAACCAAGCCAGTTGCTCAATGACAGTTTTGAAAGAATTGCCGGGGGAATGAGTTGAGCGGTCAATCTGAAAAAATAATCTTTACGATTGACAAAAGCCACTGCGGGCAGAGGCTGGATGTGTATCTTGCTCAAAGCGATGAAGCCCTTTCGCGTTCGCAGGTAAAATACGCCATCGAAGAAGGCGATGTGCTGGTCAACGGCACCCCCCCTAAGGTCAGTCAGAAACTCAAAGAAGGCGATGTCGTGGTGTTCATCAAAAAGCCACCGGCGGAAGCCAGAGCCGTGCCGCAGGCAATGCCGCTGGATATCGTTTACGAGGATGAGGCCCTCATCGTCGTCAACAAACCGGCAGGCATGGTCGTCCATCCGGCTCCGGGCAATCCGGACAAAACGCTCGTGAACGCCCTGCTCTTTCATTGCCGCGATTTATCGGGCATCGGCGGCGTTTTGCGGCCGGGCATCGTGCACCGGTTGGATAAAGACACATCCGGCCTGATTGTGGCGGCAAAATCCGACGACGCGCACCGGAGTCTTTCGTCGCAGTTTGAAATACACGATGTTCACAAGAAATATCTGGCGCTGGTCTGGGGAGATGTCAAAGGCAGCCACGGAGAAATCGTGGCGGCCGTGGGCAGGCACCCGGTCCACCGCAAAAAGATGTCCACCAAAAGCAGACACGGCCGCGGCGCGCTCACCCTCTGGAAAGTGCGCGAGCGTTACGGCGCGGTCACGCTGCTGGAGGTGGAAATCAAAACCGGCCGGACACACCAGATCCGCGTGCATTTATCCTCCATCGGCTATCCGGTGGTGGGCGACGCCGTTTACGGCAACGCCTCCCGAATCAAAACGGTTGCCGACGCCGAGCTGAAAGCGAAACTCAGGGCGTTCAGACGGCAGGCGCTGCACGCGGCACAGCTCTCCTTTATTCATCCCATGCGGAATGAACGGATGGTTTTTACCGCAGATCTGCCGCCAGATATGGCCGATTTGTGCAATGCATTGCGCGCAAAGAGCCATCCGGGCGCCCCGGAAAATAATCAAAACTGGAAGGAGAAAATCAAAGGGAAAAATGTTTAGCTTGAACAAAAGGCATTCCATTGAATATTTTGAATCTTCCTACCTGAGCGGATGCAATTTTCTGACGCACGCGTTCTGCACGAGGCGCGGCGGCGTTTCGGAAGGCGACTATGCCTCGCTCAATATCAGCTTCCGGGAAGGCGACCTCGAAGGCAGCGTTCTGCAGAACTGGCACCGTCTGGCCATGGCTTTCGCCATTCCGATAGACCAGTTTTTGACGCTCAATCAGGTGCACGGCGATGATATTTTCATCATCAAATCTTTCGGCGATTATTATCCCGCGGAGGGCGTCCTCAATTACGACGCGATCGTGACCACACGCGAGAATCTGGCCATCTGCGTCAAGACCGCCGACTGCGTGCCGATCCTCATCGCGGATCGGGCGAAAAAAATCATCGCCGCGGTTCACGCCGGATGGAAGGGCACGGCGCTGGAAATCACCGCCAAGGTGATTCGCCTCCTGCTGGAGAAATACCGTTCCTCTGAGCGAGATATTTTAGCGGCGATCGGTCCCGCCATCGGCCTCTGCTGTTTCGAGATTGATGAAGAAGCCGCGGAACGCTTCCGTTCCCAGCAGGACCATGAAGAATTTTTATTCCCCGGGAACCACCCGCCGAAATGGATTGTGGATCTTCCCGAAGCCAACCGAAGACAAATGGTGAACTGCGGCATTCCGGACGAGAACATTGACCTCTCGCGCCTGTGCACCTGCTGTCGCCAAGATTTGTTTTTTTCACACCGGGGATCGGGCGGCGTCACGGGACGGCAGCTTAACTTCATCATGATCCGGGGGGAAGCGCCCTGCCGCGTGTTGACCATCGGCAATGAGTATACGCGAATTCAGTAAATTCCCTGTTGACAGCATCTTTTTTCGGTATTACTTAAAAAGAACAGAAAAAGGAGAAAGCCATGATCATCGTTACGGGCGGGGCCGGATTTATCGGCAGCGCGTTTATCTGGAAGCTGAATCAGGAAGGCATTGACAACATCATTATCGTTGATCGCCTGGGAACGTCCACCAAGTGGAAAAATCTCGTCAATCTGCGTTTTGTCAATTACATCCACAAGGACGACTTCCTGGAAATGATTTACAACGACACGACGCCGTTCAACATCGACGCCATCATTCACATGGGCGCCTGCTCTTCCACGACGGAACGCGACGCCGATTATCTGTGGCACAACAACTTCATATACACCAAACAGCTTGCGGAATGGGCACTGGAACATGACATCCGCTTCATCTACGCCAGTTCGGCCGCAACGTACGGGGACGGGACGCTGGGGTTTTCGGACAACCACAAAATGATTCCCCGGCTGAAACCCATCAACATGTACGGCTACTCCAAACAGATTTTTGACCTCTGGGTCCTGCGCCAGAAGCTGGAAAACAAGATGGCGGGCATCAAATTTTTCAATGTCTTCGGTCCCAACGAATATCACAAAGGAGACATGTCCAGCGTGGTGTTCAAGGCCTTCCACCAGATTCAGGAAACCGGAAAGGTCAGGCTCTTCAAATCCTACAAACCCCAATACAAAGACGGCGGTCAGATGCGCGACTTTGTATACGTCAAGGACTGCGTCGACGTCATGTGGTGGCTTTTTAAAAATCCAAGGATCAACGGCATTTTCAATCTGGGAACCGGCAAGGCCAGAACCTGGAATGATCTGATCAAAGCGGTTTTCGCGGCGATGAAGAAAAAAACGAATATCGAATATATCGCCATGCCGGAGGCGCTTCGCGGCCAATACCAGTATTTTACGGAAGCCGAAATGACTAAGCTGAAAAAAGCGGGATGTCCGGTCAAATTCTCCACGCTGGAAGACGCCGCCCGGGACTATGTCGTGAATTACCTGCAGGCATCCGATCCGCATTTGGGGTAATATTTTTCGTCGCTTCGGCCCAGGTGGGAAATTCTATACAGGCCCAAAGCCGCGTGGAATCTTGAGATCGGTTCAGCCATTGAACCTAAAGGTTTGAACGACAGCGATTGATAGACATAAAAATTCAGCCACCCCTTTGGCAAAAAGACGATCTTTCAAAGCATAAATGTTTTTCGGAGTCATCAATGAAAAGAGAAATTGTATGCATCATTCCCTCGCGTTATGAATCCAGCCGCTTCCCCGGCAAGCCGCTGGCCGACCTCTGCGGCAAGCCGATGATTCAGCATGTTTACGAACGCGTGGCGCGCGCCGGGGCAGTTCCCTGCGTGGCCGTGGCCACCGATGATCAGAGGATATTCGACGCAGTGAAACGTTTCGGCGGCAACGCCATCATGACATCCGCTGCGCACCGTTCGGGCACGGACCGGATCGCCGAGGCGGTCAAATCGCTTCATCTCTCTCCCGACGCGATTGTCGTCAACATTCAGGGCGACCAGCCGATATTCGAGCCGGCGCAGGTGGATGAAGTGATCCAACCCCTGCTGGAGGATGCGTCGGTCAACATGTCCACGCTGATTTACAAGATTGTCCGGGATGAGGAGATAACCCACCCGCACGCGGTCAAGGTTGTTCTCGACCATCAGAATTTCGCCCTTTACTTTTCGCGGGCGACCATCCCTTACGTGCGGGACAAACGCCTGAAGGCCGACTACTACAAACATCACGGCATTTACGCTTACCGCCGCGATTTTCTCGATGTCTTCACCCATCTTCCCGAAGGGAAGCTGGAGAAACTCGAAGCCCTCGAGCAGCTGCGCGCGCTGGAATTCGGCTATAAAATTAAAGTCGTGATTTCCCGATACGATTCGGTCGAAGTGGACAACCAGCAGGAACTCGAAAGAGTCCGTCAAATCCTAACGGCTGAAAAATGAAACGCTTGAAATACGCTACAACATTCTCTGCGGGCCTTGCGTGTTTTCTGATCGTCATCATCACCGCGTCACCGGCGACGGCAACAGGCGTTGAGGAAGCGCTCGCCCGGTGCGCGGCCATGACAGATAACGCGGCCCGGCTGAAATGTTATGATGAGCTGTCCGGCCGGGAATTTACCCCGAAGGAAACGAGCGGCATCCTGCCGGATCAGCAAACAGGCGTTTTGGACATTCAGACTCCTTCGAAAGACGCGGCCGGACAACCCAAAGCCCTTTCTGTGATGGAAAGGCACTGGGACATGAACCGCGAAGCGAAAAAAGAAAGGAATACTTTTGTCCTGTGGCCTTATCGACCCTGTTATTTTCTACCGATTGCCTATAATTCATCTCCCAATAAAGATGCGGACCTTGATTTTGACCCCAAAGCCAAAGCCCTGCACAATGAAGTCAAGTTTCAGATCAGTTTCAAATTCAAACTCTGGCGCGATATTATCCGAAGCGCCGCCATACAAAACATGATCACGAAAACCACGGGTATTCGGGGCGTCGACCTGTGGGTGGCCTATACGCAACAATCGTTCTGGCAGCTCTACAATTCCGATTATTCCGCGCCGTTTAGGGAAACCAATTACGAACCGGAGCTTCTGCTCAATTTCCGCTTTCAGCAGGACATCCCTTATCTGATGGGAACCAAACTGCAGTTTATCAATGTCGGCTTCAACCACCAGTCCAACGGACGCTCCGAACCGCTGTCCCGAAGCTGGAACAGAATTGTCGCCAGCGTCGGTCTGGAAAAAAGTTTCGGTCCGGAAAATCAGGAAACGTTCGGCCTTCTTTTAAAAACATGGGTCAGAGTGCCGGAAAAAGACGAAACCGACGACAATCCCGACCTGACCGACTACACCGGCTACGGCGAACTGTGGGGAACGCTCTACTGGAAGAAACAGCGTTTCGCGGTCATGCTGCGGAACAACCTGCGCTCGGACAACGTGGGCGCGGTTCAACTGGAATGGAGCATGCCATTGGCGACCATTCATCAAAAACTGGCCAGGAATATCAGCCTCTATGTTCAGTATTTCAACGGCTATGGGGAAAGCCTTCTCGATTACAACAAAAGCACCAACCGGATAAGCGTGGGATTGATGCTGGCCGACTGGCTGTGAAGTTTAAGGTTGAAGAAATCCGCCGATTCGTGTAATATTCAGTCAAAAATATCTCTAAAAAAAACACATAAGAACTTTTTTACAAAACGGGTTGAAACAAGCGATGAGCTCCGACTTTTCACTTCAATTCAATGGTCAATACATCCATGTCATTCACGCACCGGACTATGAAATTTCTCCGGAAAGCAATGAGCGGCTTTTTACGGCCCTGGCCAAGGCCTGCAAAGAATTTCAATGCCTGAAGGTTCTCGCTGAAGGCCCCAAACAAACGAGGCGCATGACGTCCCTCGACGCCTATCAATCGGGCGACACAGTCGCCAGCAAGATGCCCGGGCTCAAAATGGCCGTCTGCATCTATGAATACACGCCGGATGAAACCACACGTTTCTTTAAAAACGTCGCCTACAACCGGGGCGCGACCATCGAATTTTTCAATGACAAGAAAAAAGCTCTCAAATGGTTGGGTATTGTCGAGGATTGATCTTCCTGCAAAACGACTTTTTACCTGCTTTCTCTTCCCATTCGCAGTCCAAGGTCGCGCAGCTATCCAAATCATCCATTTCAAACAAATGTCAGCAAGGCAGCGTCGCGGCTCTTTTTGTCTTGACGTGAAGATAAAATCTCCCCAGATAAAGGGCCATGATCAGCGCGTAACTCATTTCCCGAATTTCCTGAATCGAACGTGAAAAAGAAGCTTTTTGTCCGATAAGAATCAAGAAAGAAAATAAAATGAACATAGCTGCCAAGAAACTGAAGGACGGATTCGGTTCATAATATCTCCATCGAGATAAGATTTTTCTGCCCGATTTCGTCTGACACAGAGAAAAAAGAAAGTGAGAAATCCGATTCTGAAAAGATTCTGGGCGTCAAAGATTTGACGCCAGTCAAATTGACCGGTCTTAAAAAAATATCGCCAAGAACTCCCTCCCGATAAGACAAATAAATTATGAAGATTAAATTCAGACTGTCTATTTGCCCTGGCGATAAAATCAGGAGTCTGAAAGTTAAAGATCCGTTGCCCCCAGCTCATTTCTTCACCCGCAGCGACGATACACACAACCAAACAAATCTATGCAATGACTTTTTTCTCCAACGGCATTTGACACGTGATTAAAAAAGCAAAGACAGTTCCCGCGGCCCAAAAAATTACGCTGAGATTTTCGACAAAACCATCTTCGCGGCATAAAAATTGCCAACCAAAAACTAGGTGACATAAGGTAAAGCCAAACAAGAAAAAAAGGCAACAAGCTCCAGCGTTATCTCGAACCGTTTCATGCTTAAAAATTCGCAAAATGAGGTTGTTCTTAATCCTTGAACACGGCCCCCGTTGAAGCGGATGTCACCATCTTCGCATACCGGGCCAGATAACCACTGGTGATTCTCGGTTGGAAAGGCTTCAGAGCTTTTCTGCGTTTCGCCAGTTCCTCGTCGCTGACTTTCAAATTCAGTTTCTTGGCCGGAATGTCAATGGAGATGATGTCGCCTTCCTTGACCAGCGCGATGGGACCGCCTTCCGCGGCTTCCGGTGAAATATGCCCGATGGCCGCGCCCTGCGTGCCGCCGCTGAATCGGCCGTCCGTCAAAAGCGCGACGGTTTTGTCCAGACCCATGCCGACAATGGCCGACGTGGGAGAAAGCATCTCCCTCATGCCGGGGCCGCCCTTGGGACCTTCATAGCGGATGACCACAATGTCGCCGTCTTTGATTTTGCCGCCGAGAATTGCCTTGATGGCGTCGTCTTCAGAATCAAACACGCGCGCCCGCCCTTCGTTTTTCTGCATGGCCGGAGCGACGGCGGACTGTTTGACCACGGCGCCGTCCGGCGCGAGATTGCCGCGCAAAATCGCGATGCCGCCCTGTTTCAGATAAGGGTTGTTCAGCGGCCGGATGACTTCCGGGTTCAAGACCCGTACGTCTTTCAAATTCCCGCCGACTGTTTTGCCGGATACGGTGATGACCTTTTCATCAATGACCCCGATTTTGCTGATGATTTTCATCACAGCCTGAATGCCGCCCGCGGCGTCCAGGTCCTCGATGTGATGGTGTCCGGCGGGACTCAATTTGCAGAGATTGGGTGTTTTCTCGCTGATGGTATTGAAGAGATCCAGATCCAGTTGGATGCCCGCTTCGTGGGCGATGGCGGGGATGTGCAGAACCGTGTTGGTTGAGCAACCCAGCGCCATATCCACGGCGATGGCGTTTTTAAAGGCGGCTAGCGTGCAGATATCGCGAGGCCGGATGTTCTTTTTAAGCAGCTCCATGATTTTCATTCCGGCGCGCTTGGCCAGACGGCGGCGCGCCGCCTGTACGGCGGGAATGGTTCCGTTGCCGGGCAGACCCAGCCCCAGCGCTTCGGTGACGCAGTTCATGGAATTGGCGGTGTACATACCGGAGCACGAACCGCATCCCGGACAGGCTCGGTCTTCCAGCTCCTTGAGCTGCGCCACGCTTATTTTTTTCGCTTTGACGGCGCCGACGCCCTCAAAAACGCTGATCAGATCAATGGTTCTGTCCTGAATCTTCCCCGCCAGCATCGGACCGCCGCTGATGAAAATGGATGGAATGTTCAGTCGCAGGGCGGCCATGAGCATGCCGGGAATAATCTTGTCGCAATTGGGGATGAAAACCAGAGCGTCAAACGGATGGGCCATGGCCATGATCTCGATGGAATCGGCGATCAGCTCACGGCTGGCCAATGAAAATTTCATGCCTTCATGTCCCATCGCAATGCCGTCGCAGACGCCGATAACCGGAAATTCCACCGGCGTTCCTCCGGCCATCCGGATGCCCGCCTTCACATCCTGCGTGATTAAATCCAGATGGATGTGTCCGGGAATGATTTCATTGGCCGAATTGACCACGCCGATCAACGGCCGGGCGATTTCCTCGTCCGTGTAGCCCATCGCCTTGAACAGCGAGCGATGCGGCGCCCGCTCGACACCTTTTTTCATAAGATCGCTTCTCATCGTTCTCTCTCCCTTTAATTGGAATCAGTCAGTAATAGAAACCTCTCCCGCCTCTTGCGGGAGAAATTACGGGGAAGGTTTTATTGTTATCACCTTCCCCCTTGCCCCCTCTCATCAGGTGAGAGGGGGCAAAACGGAGTTTCTTGCCAATCCGCTATTTCTTCTTGCGCCGCTCCGGTCTCAATTCGCGCACGGCGGCTCCCGCCTTCCACATTTCGGATTCGCGCATTTCCTTGAGTTCGGCCTCCAATTTTTCTCGGTAATCGGGAGCGCTATTGGCTTTCAGCACGATGGCTGTTTCTTTGCCGGTCGCAACGGATTTATAGAGTTTGGCGAACACCGGTTCCACGGCTTTGCGGAATTTGTGACGCCAATCCAGCGCCCCGCGCTGGGCGGTCGCGCTGCAGTTGGCGTACATCCAGTCCATGCCGTTTTCCGCCACCAGGCGAATCAGGCTCTGCGTGAGCTCCTCCACGGTTTCATTAAAGGCTTCGCTGGGCGTGTGTCCGTGCTTTCGCAGTTCATTGTACTGGGCCTCCATGATCCCCGCCAGCGCGCCCATGAGCACGCCGCGTTCGCCGGTCAAGTCGCTGTAAACCTCCTTTTCAAACGTCGTCGGGAACAAAAATCCCGACCCGATGGCGATGCCCAGTGCCAAGGTTCTTTCCATAGCGCGGCCCGTGTAATCCTGATAGACAGCAAAGCTGGAATTGATGCCGCTGCCGTCGAGGAAGTTCCGGCGCACGCTGGTTCCCGACCCCTTGGGAGCCACCATGATCACATCGACGAATTTCGGCGGAATGACGCCAGTTTGTTTTTTATAAACGATGGAAAAACCATGCGAGAAATAAAGCGCGTCGCCTTTTTTCAAATTGGCCTTGACTTGGGGCCAGAGAAGTTTCTGCGCAGCATCGGAAACGAGATACTGAATGATGGTGCCGCGTTTGACCGCCTCTTCAATCGGAAACAGCGTTTTGCCGGGTTTCCAGCCGTCCGCCACGGCCTTTTTCCAATACCGCACATCTTCTTTGGCCTGGCCGACAATAACGTTGATGCCGTTGTCCTTCATGTTCATCGCTTGAGCCGGACCCTGCACCCCGTAACCGATAACCGCCACGATTTCATCTTTCAAAACTTTCTGAGCTTTCTTCAACGGAAATTCTTTGCTCGTCACAACATCTTCGATTACACCACCGAAATTAATCTTTGCCATAAAATCCCCCCAAAATATAATTTAAACACTTTATTAAAATGGCATTAACTCTCCAAATTCAGAGCCACCAGACCCGTTCTCGTGATATCGGCGATCCCCAGCGGCTCCAGGCGCGCCAGCGCAAAATCAATCTGGGATTTGTCGCCGGTGATTTCCAAAATCAAATAGCTGTCGGCGGATATTATTACCTTCCATTTATTGGTGTCAACCGCTTTCTTGATCTGCTCTTTTTTTTCAGGCGTCAGATTCAGACGGACGAGCATCATCTCGCGGTGAATCGATTCCACGTTGGTCAAATCGTCGACTTCAATGACATCCACCAGTCTTCGGAGCTGGTTCTCGATGCGCGTAATGATTTCCTGCGTGCCCACCGTGGTCATGACGATCTTGGAAATATCGTACTGGGTCGTTGAATTCACGCAAAGGCTCTCAATGTTGTAGCCCTTTCCGCCCAGCGTGCCGGCGATTCTCGCCAGCACGTCCGGCTTGTTGTAAACCAGAATCGAAATGATGTGTTCCTTTTTTTCCATTTTCTCCCTCGCCATTTTTATTTTTTCAAACCTCTTTAATTAATCATTTCCCGGCTGCCCAGCGCCATGTTGCTGATGGAATCGCCCGGATGAACCATCGGATAGACGCATTCCTCCCGCGACACCCGGAAATCCATCAAAACCGGCCTCTCCAGAGACAGGCCCTGCTTGAGCGTGGGTTCGACTTCCTCCGGTTTCGTGGCGCGCAGCCCGACAATGCCGAAGGCTTCGGCCAGCTTGACGAAGTCCGGCGCGTAGGTCATGTCGGTGTAGGAGTAGCGCTTCTCGTAGAACAGCTCCTGCCACTGGCGCACCATTCCCAAATAGCCGTTGTTCAGCAGAACGATTTTAACGTTGATGTTGTATTGCGCCGCCGTGGCCAGTTCTTGAATGTTCATCTGAATGCTTCCGTCTCCGGCGATGTCCACGACGTGCTTGTCCGGAAAGGCGCACTTGACGCCGATGGCGGCGGGCAAACCATAACCCATCGTTCCAAGCCCGCCGGAGGAAACAAAGGTGTTGGGGTTGTCGAAGTGGAAAAACTGCGCCGTCCACATCTGGTTCTGCCCCACTTCCGTCGTGATAATCGCATCGCCCCGTGTCAGTTTATAAAGCGTTTCGATGACAAACTGGGGCTTGATGACCTGGCCGTTCTGGCAATATTGAAGCGGAACGGCCTGTCTCCATTCGGCGATCTGCCCGAGCCACTGATTTCGTTCTTCCTCCGGGCAGGCGTAATGATGCTCTTCAAAATATTTCAGAATATCGTTCAACACGGCTTTGGTATCGCCGAGGATCGGCAAATCCACCGCGACGTTCCGGTTGATGGACGAAGGATCGATATCCACCTGAACGATTTTCGCGTTGGCGGCAAATGTCTCAATATTGCCGGTCACCCGGTCATCAAACCGCACGCCGACGGCAAACAGCAGGTCGCAGTGGCTGACGGCCATATTCGCGTAATACGTGCCGTGCATGCCCAGCATCCCCAGCCAGAGCGGATCGCTCCCCGGAAAAGACCCCAGCCCCATCAATGTTCCGGTTACGGGAATCCGATATTTCCGGGCGAATTCCGTCAACTGCGCGGAAGCTTTCCCGAGAAGGACGCCCCCGCCCGTCATGATCAGAGGCTGTTTGGCATTTTTCAACATTTCCAGGAAAGCGGCTATCTTTTTCGGAGAAGGCTTGTAGGATTTTTCGTGATTACGAATCCGGATACCGGCGGGATCGTACTCCGTCGTCGCCGCCATCACGTTCTTGGGCAAATCAACCAAAACCGGTCCCGGCCTGCCCGAGCGGGCGATGTGAAAGGCCTCCTTGATGGTCGGAGCCAGATCTTCTATATTGCGCACCAGAAAGTTATGCTTGGTGCAGGGCCGTGTAATGCCCGTGATGTCGCATTCCTGAAAAGCGTCGTTGCCGATCAGTCCCGTCGGCACCTGCCCGGTGAAAACCACCAAAGGGATGGAATCCATGTTGGCCGTGGCGATCCCTGTGACGGTGTTGGTGGCGCCGGGCCCCGAAGTCACCAGGCAAACGCCCACTTTGCCGGTCGCGCGGGCGTAACCGTCGGCGGCGTGCACCGCGCCTTGCTCATGCCGAACCAGAATATGTTTCATATTGCTTTTGAAAAGCTCATCATAAATATCGAGCACCGCCCCGCCGGGATACCCGAAAATCATCTCCACATGCTCTTCCTCCAAAACCTTCAGCAGGATTTGCGTGCCTTTGAGTTGCATCCTTCTCTCCCCTCCGGAATATTTTCAATTTTCAACTTCTAAAAACTAAAAAGCCGCCTGTCTCTCCGAGAATCAGCGGCCTTGTTTCAAAAACAAAGCCGCAGGCTTCAGGGGCCTGCGGCTTGTATCTTTTGTTTTTATTTCCTAAAGATACAAAGCGGCAGACCCCGTAAGTACGACTACTACGAGGATCAGCTCTTGCAGTCTGATGATGCCGCCGGTTAAATCTTTAAGAAACATAAAACCCCATTTCACCCACAATTTGTTTTTTGCATAACGAAAAACGTATTTTTTGTCAATACTCTTTTTGTCCGGACTTTCCCCTCGTCATTTTTTAAAGCATGGCGGATACGATGACAGAGCGATTTGAAAGATAAAGATCTGCGGGACGGTTCCGAAAACACCGGTTTTGGGCCTCTTCGCCGGAGAGCCACGCGATTTTCTTAAATCCGACGCCTAGTAATTTTTGTTCCATCGCCTCCGGCGCGTAGAAACTGACAAAGGGCTCGCCGGCCCCCTCCACGATCCGGGACAGCGTCGAATGCCGTTGTTTTTCTTTTTCGGCAAGCCGATCCGGCGGCTGGGAAAACGTCAAAACCATCTCGCTTTGCGATGGGAATTCCGCAACCGTGCGCAGGACGGCATCTATCGCCTCCTCCCTGAGATACGGAGTGACGCCCAGCCAGGAAAAAAACGATACCGCCTGCCGAGAGACACCATGGCGCATAAGTCCATCCCGCAGTGATTCCCGTTCAAAATCCATCCCGCCGAAGAAAAGATTGGGCGGGAGGGTCATTCCGGCATCCTTCAGCTTGGAAATCTTCCTGACCTGCGTCGCCGGATGATCGATTTCGAAGATTTTTATTCGACCGGCCCAGGCCGGCTGGCGGAAGGCAAATGTGTCAAACCCCGCGCCGAGAATAATGTATTGGGAGGCTCCCCGCGCGACCGCTTCGGCCAGGCGATCCTCCGCGTAGCGCGACCGTAGGACGACGTGCGCCCGCAAAGCCCGCGCCGCCGGCATCCGGTGATGTTTATGGTTTTTCCGAATCTCCCGGGCCTGTTCTTCCCCAAGCAACGCGACGGCGGGCGCATCATCCAGGATCAGCGGCCGCGCGTCCAGCAGCTGATGTACGGCCCGGAGATACAGGGTCCCCCTCGCGGTACGTCTGCAGTCTTGTTGCATCAGGTCTCACCCCCACCCGTTCACGACGGATCTTTTGGTTCTTCTTCCAGATGAAACTTATGGAGAAACCGGTGAAACGCCGGAGCGAAGACGACGCCCGCCGCAATCAGAAAAACGATGCCGGAATAAAGCGCGTAAAACGACGCAAAGACTTTCCCGGCCCGGGTTTGAAGCGCGTTGACCGGGCCCATGCCGCCCAGAATCATGGCGGCGTTGACCAGCGCATCCGTCCAGGAAAGGCCCTCCAGCCAGTGATAACCCGCCATGCCCAGAAACAGAGAGCCGGTGATCATCAAAACGGCCGCGGCGGCATGCAGCCCCTGCCGCTTCAGATAAGCCCCGACCGATATTAAAGGCTGGCTGTAGTGCTCATACACGAAGACAAACCCCCTGAGCCCCGAAATCTTCTCAACGATTGCCTCCAAAGACCACGGCAAAAACCCTATCGAATTTCACTGCCGCGGCCGCCGAACGTATCTGCCGGCGTAGCGCCTTCCAGAAACGCTTCCGCTATCGCGCCCGGAGCGCCGGACGGCTTTCCGGTATGGGGATCAACCTTCACAAACGTGATGCCGTCCGGCACGGGAAAAGACTCCACGGGAATATTCTGCAGAGCCTTTTCCATGAAGTACAGCCAGATGGGCGCCGCCGCCCTTCCGCCGACTTCCTGCTTGCCCAGCGACATCTCCTGGTCGAATCCCACCCAAACGCCGGCAATGAGCGAGGGCGTGTATCCGATAAACCAGGCGTCCCGGCAGTCGTTGGTCGTTCCGGTCTTGGCGGCGACCGAACGGCCGATGCTTTTCACTCGCGTGCCGGTTCCCCGGGTCACCACATCCTGCATGACGTAGGTGCTGATGAAAGCAATCCGGGGATCAATGACCTGTTCGGTCTTCGGTTCGTTTTCTTCAAAGACGTTTCCCGTGCGGTCGACGATTTTCTTGATGAAATACGGCGTCACTTTCTGTCCCTGGTTGGCCAGAACATCATAGGCAGCAACAAGTTCCTGCAAGGTAACACCGGCCGCCCCCAGCGCCAGGGACAGCGTCCGGACCAGCGGAGAGGAGATGCCCATGTTTATCGCGTAAGAGACGGCGTAATCGATGCCGATTTCCTGCAGGATCTTGACGGTGACGACATTGCGGGACTGAACCAGAGCGGTGCGCATGGTAATCGGCCCCATGAATTTCTCGTCAAAATTCTGCGGCCGCCAGATACCGTCCGGCTGGGAAACATCCTCAATCGCGATGGGCGCGTCCAGAAAAACCGTCGCCGGCGTCAGCCCCTTGTCAAAAGCGGCCGTGTAGATGAGCGGTTTAAAGGCCGACCCCGCCTGCCTGCGGGACTGAGTCGCCCGGTTGAACTCACTCTTGTTGAAGTCCCGCCCGCCGATCATGGCTCTGATGGCCCCGGTCTTCACATCCATGCACAAAAGCGCGCCCTGAACCAGGCCAGGCTGATATTTATTTCGCTCCTCTATTTCCTTGAGGCCCCTTTCCATCGCTTCCCCGGCGTATTTTTGCGCTTTTAAATCCAGCGTCGTATAGATGGAAAGGCCTTCTTTATAAAGCGCGTCGGCGCCATATTTCTCCTGGACGTAACGGCGCACATTTTCCACAAAGTAGGCGGCCATTTTGTCTTTGGGCCTGATCGGACGCAGCTTTAACGGCTCGGCGGAAGCCCTGTCCATCTCTTCGGGAGTGATATAGCCGTCTTCCACCATTCGGGCGAGTACATAAAGCTGCCTTTCCTTAGCCTTATCATAATGCAAAAAGGGCGAGTAATTGGTGGGGGCCTTGGGCAGGCCGGCCAGCAAGGCGGCCTCGTGCAATTTTAAATATTTGGCGCTTTTCCCGAAATACCCCAAAGACGCCGATTCTATGCCGTAGGTGCCGTGCCCCAGGTAAATTTGATTCAGATACAAATTGAGGATCTCATCCTTGGTCAGATATCTGTCTATCTTGTAGGCCAAAATGGCTTCCTTGAACTTGCGGGCGTATTTTCTCTCCGGAGAAAGATACATCATTTTGGCGACCTGTTGCGTGATGGTGCTTCCGCCCTGGATGACGCGGCCGGCCTCGATATTTTTGACGGCCGCCCGGAAAATGCTTAAAAGATCCACTCCCTTGTGTTCAAAAAAACGAGAATCCTCCGCCGCGACAAAAGCCTGAATAACCACTTTGGGAACATCCCCGATGCGAATCAGCTTCCTGTCCTCCAGAAAAAATTCATCGATCAGTTCATTGTTGTTGTCATAAACGCGCGAAGAAAGACTGGGACGATAATCCTTCAGGGTGTCAATTCCCGGCAAATCCAATGTCAACGCGTAGAATCCTGCCACACCGACGACAGCCAGGACCAAAACCAAAAAGAGCACTCCGATAAAAATCTTCAGCAAAACAGGGAGTTTTTTTGGCGTGCGGCTGAATTTTCTTCTTGAACGGGCGACCATCTTCTAAACCTACGGCAGGATCAGGAAACTTTTTCTTTCTTCTGGGCAAACTTCGACACGAAAATGCTCACTTCATACAAAAACAGCAAGGGAATGGCCATCAAAATCTGACTTAACGCATCCGGCGACGGCGTCAGAACCGCGGCGACGATGAAGATAACCAAAATCGCGTATCTTCTCTGTTGCGAAAGCAACCGGGGATTGACCACGCCGAGCTTGGTCAGAAAAAAAATAAAAATCGGTAATTCAAAGGATATGCCGAAGCCGAGCAAAAAGGTCACAAAAAGGGACAGGTAATCCTTAAAGGACAAAAGCGCCTGCAGGTACTGATTATTGAAACTGACAAAAAATTTGAAAGCCGGGGGCAACACGATAAAATAGCCGAACAACACGCCGCTGACAAACAGCGCCGTCGAGGAAACCACGAACGGAACGACCAGTTGCCTTTCCTTGGGCAATAGTCCCGGTGCGATAAATTTCCAGATCTGGTAAAGAATAAAGGGGCTGGTCAGGATCAAAGACGCAAAGAAAGCTATTTTCATATAGGTGAAAAACGCTTCCGTCATTCCGGTGTAAATCAGATAACTGCTTTTGGGCAACACCCGGGTCAGCGGACGGGTGATGACATCAAAAATATAATCCTTAAAGTAATAACAGACGCCGAATCCGAGGAGAAGAGCCATCAGGGAGCGGACAAGCCTTTTGCGCAACTCCATCAGATGTTCGGTCAGAGACATCTTCACATCTTCCGTATTCTCAGTTTCATCAGAACTGACCTTTTCGTCCATCGCTTCATTACTTTCCATAACACTATAATTTCGCGCTTTGCCCAAAATCACCAAAAAACAGCGGATGGGAAAATCATCGGGTTAATTTGACGGGAAATTTTAAGAATCGTTTTTTTTCACCTGCCGGGATCCATTCAAGGGATCCTCCGGCTTTTTTTCATCATCCACCTTGATGGTTTCTTTGATGTCTTCCGTCAGCCCCTCGGCCGCCCTGCGAAATTCATTCAAGCCTTTGCCCAGGGATTTAGCCATATCGGGTAGCTTCTTGGGACCGACAATCAAAAGTGCAATAATCACAATGATGATAAGCTCCTGCATCCCTATGCCGAACACAGACAAATCTCCCTTCTCTACGTCTTGAACATCTATATATTGATTGGTGCTTTTGTCAATATCTTTTCCCGGACAAAAACCAGCCATGAAAGTTAAATCTTTTGCTCTTTTCCATCATTTATGGTAAGCGAACAAAAAAATGTGTCAAGAAAGAAGGTCTAGGTGTCCAGAAAAACAGGTATCGTAAAGGATAGAAGGTATTTACGGCATTCCTGCGGTTTTGCCCATCCCGAAAGCCCGGAAAGATTGGCGGTCATTTACGAAATGCTGGAAAATCCCCTGATGTCATGGAAATTCACGGAAATAGAACCGCGGGAAGCCAGCCATCAGGAAATCGAAGCGATTCACACTCCTGCTTACGTTGAGTTCGTCGCCGGCACGGCGGGAAAACGCAGTGTCTACCTCGACCCCGACACCTCCACGAACGCGGACAGTTATGAAACGGCAAAACTGGCCGTAGGAGGTCTGTGTAATGCCATTGACGCCGTGATGGACGGCGACGTGGACAACGCCTTCGCCTTTGTGCGCCCTCCGGGGCATCACGCGGAGAAAGACACCGCGGCGGGGTTTTGCATCTTCAATAATGTCGCCATCGGCGCCATGCACGCCATGTCGAAATACAAATTAAAAAGAATCCTCATTGTGGACTGGGATCTGCATCACGGCAACGGAACCCAGCATAGTTTCTACAGCGATCCGCGTGTTTTGTATTTTTCCACGCATCAGTATCCCTACTATCCCGGAACGGGCAGCCTGCAGGAAATCGGCCGGGGACAGGGAGAATATTACACGGTGAACATTCCGTTGAGCACCGGCCACGGGGACGGTTCATACATAAAAATATTCCGCAAAATTCTCAAGCCGCTGGCGCTGGAGTTCAATCCGGAACTGGTTCTGCTGTCCGCGGGATTCGACACGTATTTTCAGGATCCTCTGGGCGGTATGCAGGTCACCCCTGACGGATACGCCGCCATGACGCGCGTTTTACTCAACATCGCCGATGCCTGCTGCCACGGGCGCCTGGTGGCCGTGCTGGAAGGCGGCTATCACCTGACGGGATTGATGCGGTCGGTCAAGGCGGTGCTGCAGGAGATGCTGGATGAAACCTATTATTCCGAAGAACGGCTGGCTCTGCTGGAAAAAGAAGCAAACGAAGAGGCGATTCCCTTAATCGATAGAGTCGTCGCCAAAATCAGCCCCTACTGGAAAGTGTTTTAGAAAAGGAGAAAGCGCAGTGAAAATCAGTGCAAAGGAAGTCGAGTACGTCGCCCATCTGGCCCGTCTGGCAATCACCGAGGAGGAAAAGGAAAAATTCACGGCCCAGCTCAATGACATTCTGCTTTACATAGACCAGCTGAATGAGCTGAATACGGACGGCGTAGAACCGACCAGCCACGCGATTTCCGTCACCAATGCTTTCCGCGAAGATAAAATCCTGGATTCCATCGGCACCCAGGCGTCTCTGGCCAACGCGCCGGACGCGCGCGGGGATTTTTTCCGCGTGCCGAAAGTCATCGATTGAGGACGCCTTCGGAAGTCTTGTGTCATTAAAAAATCCGTCAAATATGAGAAAGAAATTATGGAGCTTTATCAATTCACCATTCATGAGCTGCAGGACAAAATAAAAAATGGCGACGTCACCGCGACGCAGATCACCGCATCGGTTTTCTCCAGAATCGAAGCCGTGGAGGATAGGGTTCACGCCTACATCCGTCTGATGAAGGACGATGCCTTCGCCGCCGCCGCCCGGGCGGACGCGGACATCAAACAAGGCCGCCTCAAACCGTTGAGCGGAATCCCCATCGCGTTAAAAGACATCGTCTGCACCCGTGGCGTCGCCACGACGTGCGGCTCGCATATTCTGCACAATTTTGTCCCGCCGTACAACGCCACTGTCGTGGAAAAACTGCTCGAGGCCGGAGCGATCTTTGTCGGCAAGGCCAACATGGACGAATTCGCCATGGGGTCCTCCACGGAAACATCATATTTTGGCCCCACGCGCAACCCCTGGGATCTGGAGCGCATCCCCGGCGGCTCCAGCGGAGGTTCCGCGGCGGCGGTGGCCGCCGATGAATGCATTGCCTCCATCGGCTCCGACACCGGCGGCTCCATCCGCCAACCCGCGGCGCTGTGCGGCGTGGTCGGAATGAAACCCACCTACGGGCGCGTATCGCGCTTCGGGCTGATTGCCTTTGCCTCGTCGCTGGATCAAATCGGCCCGTTTACCAAAGACGTGGAAGACTGTGCCGTAATGATGAATGTTCTGGCCGGATATGACCCCCGGGAATCGACGTCCGTCAACGCGGATGTCCCCGACTACCGGCAGTTTCTTGGCCGTGACATCCGGGGCTGGAAAATCGGTATTCCCAGAGAATACGTCGTGGAAGGCATCGATCCGGAAATCAGCGCTTCGCTGAAAAACGCGATGGCGGTCATGGAAAACGCCGGGGCGAAATGCGTGGATGTTTCGCTGCCGCACACCCCCTATTGCGTGGCCACGTATTATATCATCGCTCCGGCGGAAGCCAGCTCCAACTTGGCGCGCTATGACGGTGTCCGATACGGTTTCCGCGCCCCGGAGACCCGCGAACTGCTTGACATGTACCAGAAAACGCGGATGCAGGGATTCGGCGCGGAGGTAAAACGACGGATCATGATCGGCACGTACGCCCTGTCCGCCGGTTATTACGACGCCTATTACAAAAAAGCGTCGCAGGTGCGCACACTGATCCGGAAAGATTTCGAAGAAGCGTTCAGGCAATGCGACGTTCTCATGACGCCGACCACGCCGACGCCGGCTTTCAAAATCGGCGAAAAGACCGACGATCCCCTGCAGATGTATCTTTCCGACATCTTCACGATCTCCGCCAATCTGGCGGGCATTCCCGGCATATCGGTGCCCGGCGGATTCACCCAAGGCGGTCTGCCGATCGGCATTCAGTTCCTCGGCGGCCCCTTCGAGGAAGGCAAACTGATCCAAATCGCCTCTGCCTTTGAAAAAAATGCCAATCTTGAAAAGAGGAGGCCGGCTTTATAATGGAGTTCGAAGCGATTATCGGGTTGGAAGTTCACGCCCAACTGCTCACCGAAACAAAAATCTTCTGCGGCTGCTGTGCCAAATTCGGCGCGACGCCCAACAGCCATACCTGCCCCGTCTGTCTGGGTATGCCGGGCGTTCTGCCGGTGCTGAACAAAAAAGTCGTGGAATACGCCATGAAAATGGCTCTGGCGACCCACTGCGTCATCAATCCGTCGTGCGAGTTCGCCCGGAAGAATTATTTCTATCCCGATCTGCCCAAGGGCTATCAGATCTCGCAGTACGCCCGTCCGCTCGCGGAACACGGCCATGTCATGGTGGAGACCGACGGCGGTCGAAAAAAAATCGGCATCACCAGAATTCACATGGAGGAAGACGCCGGAAAACTTCTACATGACGAACACAATCCGGTCAGTTACGTGGATCTGAACCGCACCGGCGTGCCGCTCATCGAAATCGTCAGCGAGCCCGATATCCGCTCGCCGGAGGAAGCGGCGGAATACCTCAAAAGTCTCCACGAAATTCTCGTTTACCTGGAAATCTGCGACGGAAACATGGAGGAAGGCTCCTTCCGTTGCGACGCCAACGTCTCAATCCGTCCGCTCGGTCAAAAAGAATACGGCACCCGGACAGAACTCAAGAACCTGAATTCCTTCCGCAATGTCCAGCGCGCGCTGGAGTATGAAATCAAGCGGCAGCGCTACATCGTGGAAAACGGCGGGGAGGTGATTCAGGAAACCCGCCTGTGGGACGACGCGCAGGGCGTGACCAACTCCATGCGCGGCAAGGAAGAGGCTCACGACTACCGGTATTTCCCCGATCCGGATCTGGTGCCTATCGTGATTGATGACGCCTGGGTCCAGGCTATCAGAAATTCCCTGCCCGAACTGCCGTCGGCGAAAAGGGAACGATTCATCAGGGATTACGAGATCCCCGCCTACGACGCGGGTGTGCTGACGTCAGACCGGGCGCTGGCCGACTATTTCGAGGACGTGGCGAAACGCTGCCGAAAGCCCAAAGCCGCCAGCAACTGGATCATGGGCGACGTGATGCGTTTCCTCAACGACGACAAGCGTGACATCCGGGCCTGTCCCATCAAACCGGAGGACCTCGCGGAGATGATCAAGCTCATCGACGAAGGAACGATCAGCGGGAAAATGGCCAAAGACATCGTCGAGGAAATGTATCAGACCGGAAAGCCACCGCAGACCATCATCCGGGAAAAAGGACTGGTGCAGATTACGGACGAGGCCGAGCTGACGAAGACCATTACGGCCATCCTGGAAAATAATCAGGCCCAGGTTGCGGAATACCGCGGAGGAAAAGAGAAGGTTTTCGGCTTCTTCGTCGGCCAGATCATGAAAGCAACGCAGGGGAAAGCGAATCCCAGGCTGGTCAATGAACTTCTCAAAAAACTGCTTGCCGGATGATGATCAGAACGATTTTCTGGAAAAAAAACTCGGTGGTGATGATTGATCAGAACGCCTTGCCGCTGGTCGAAAAACTCATCGTCTGCCGATCATACCGGGACGTGATTGTCGCCATCAAAAACCTGACCATACGCGGCGCACCCGCCATCGGCGTTGCCGCGGCGCTGGGCGCGGCGTTGGGCGCCCTTGAGCTGCCTCCATTGCCGCCGGAACAATTCGACAAAAGATTTGAAGCCGTCTGCGATGAGATATCACAGGCCCGCCCCACGGCGCGCAATCTTTTCTGGGCACTGGATCGCATGAAGCGGGTTGCCCGAAAGACGTCCTCGGCCGATCAACCAAAGCGCGTGGCGAATCTCATCCGCGAAGCCCGGCGGATCTGCGAAGAAGATATTTCCGCAAACCGCCGGATGGGCAGTCACGGCAGTGTCCTGCTGGCGGACGGCGACAACGTTTTGACCCATTGCAACGCCGGCGCGCTGGCCACCGCCGGATACGGCACGGCGCTGGGCGTCATCCGGGCGGCGGCGCAACAGGGGAAGAAACTGCACATTTTCGTGGATGAGACCCGACCCGTTTTGCAGGGAGCGCGGCTCACCGCCTGGGAGCTGAAAAAAGAAAAGATTCCTTTCACGCTGATCACCGACAACATGGCCGGATTTCTGATGCAGCAGGGCAAAATCGACAAAATCATCGTAGGCGCGGACCGAATCGCCGCCAACGGCGACGCCGCCAACAAAATCGGCACCTATACGCTTGCTGTTCTGGCTAAAGCTCATGGGGTGCCTTTCTACATCGCCGCCCCTCTGGCCACCATGGACACCGCTTTAAGGACCGGCCGGCAAATCCCCATCGAAGAGCGAAACGGCACGGAGGTCACCCGCTTCAACGGCGCCCCCTGCGCGCCGAAAGGCACCACCGCCTACAATCCGGCCTTCGACGTCACGCCAGCGAAATTGATCACGGCCATCATCACGGAAAAAGGAATTCTCAGAAAACCCTTTCGCAACTCCATTGCCCGTTTGCATCAAGGAGAAAAGCATTCATGAAATTGTTCCTTTTTGATTTTGACGGAGTGCTGGTGGATTCCCTGGAAGTTTATGAAAAAACCGTGAAGGAAAATCTCCAAAAGATCAAGCAACCCATTGTTACAACCCGAGAAGAATTTCTGGAACTCTTTGAAGATAATTTTTATGAATCGCTGAAAAACAAAGGAATCGACTTGGACGTTTTTATGAAATCCGCCGAAGAGATTCTGGCAAAGGTAAACATCCGGGACATGAAACCGTTTCCGGATATTGAGCCGGTGATCAGAGAACTCCATCAAAAACATTATCTGATTGTGGTTTCCTCCAATGATTATGCTTCCATTAAAGAGGCGTTGGAACATCTCACTTTCGACAACTATTTTCAGGATATTCTGGGCTCCGATTTTATGTTCAGCAAGAAGGAAAAGATTCTCCACGCCGCCAGGAAGTACAACACGCGCCCGGAGAACATCTACTATGTCGGAGACACCACCGGTGACATCAAGGAAGGCAAACAGGCGGGCATCAAAACAGTGGCCGTCACGTGGGGCTGGCACAACAAGGAAAAACTGGCCGCCGTGGAACCGGATTATCTTTTTGAGAACCCGCGGGAGCTTCTGCAGCTGATTTAACGGATGACCGAATGAAGGATTTTTGGGCGTATATCGGCACGTGGTCCATCCTGAAGTGGGTCCTGTTGGTTCTGGTGGCCGGATTTATCGGGCATTTCGGCAGGATGGCCGCGGAGGCGATTGTCGCAAAGGCGCGCGCAGGGCGTGAAAAAAAGGCTCCGCAGCGAGAGGCGTCTCAAGAAAAATCCATGCCGACCGTTCTGAATGTTTCAACAGACAGCGCCGGCCCCGATAAAAAAATCCTCAAAGCGCTGGCCAAAGCCAGGAAAAAAGAGGCGAAAAAGAAATAAATTATTCTTCGGATAATTATTTCGAAACAACCGTTGCCCATTGTCGAACGCCGAAAGCAACGCATTTTCTCAACCGGCGTCTTCCAGCGCCCTGATGTGCGTCTCCAGCAATCGACGCTCGCTGAAATCTTTCAGTTTCAGGTATTCGGGCGTTGTTCCGGCCAGCGCGTACTTCGGCATCAGTCCAATGAGTTCCGATTCCAGGATGTCCACACCCCTTTCGGCCGCCAAGTTCTGAACCCGGTCAAAGACAACTTTCAGCGGTGTTTCGCGGCAATTTGTAAGATTCATGGAAACCTGCGCCAAGCCGCTGCTTTTGAGCAGAACGCCGATGGCCCGCACGTTTTTGAATCCGCCATTTTTTTCCCTAATGCGCGACGCGATATGTTGCGCCAGAACCAGATCGTCCGAAGCCAGATTGATGTTGTAGGCAACCAGGGGCGGCCGCGCGCCGACAACCGTCGCGCCGGATTTTTCATTGAACACGGCCCCCCCTGTGTCAGGCAGGTTTTCCATCTCATCCATTTTCTGTTTCAACGCATCATATCCGCCGCGGCGGATATCGGCCAGTTCCTTTCTATGCGGCTTGAGCGCGGCCAAACCATAAAAATAGACAGGTACTGAAAAACGTTCGGAAAACTGCCTGCCGAAGAGATGCGCCAGGGCGACGGCTTCCTCCATTTTGGTCCTGCCCAACGGAACGAACGGTACAACGTCAACCGCCCCCAGCCTCGGATGAACGCCCGACTGTTTGCGCATGTCAATCAATTTCAGGGCTTTTTCGGAACCGGCCAGCGCCGCTTTGAGCACATCCTCCGGTTTTCCCAAAAAGGTAAACACGCTTCGGTGATGATCCGCATCGCCGCTGTAATCCGCCAGCCGGACGCCGGGAACGGATTCTATAGCCCGCGCGATCGCGGCCATTTTTTTGGCGTCTCGGCCTTCACTGAAATTGGGCACGCACTCGATAATTTTCATGGTCAGGCCTGATAAATTTTGACGGCGGGCAGTTCAACGCAGGTTAGCTTGCCACCGTAGACAGCGCCGGTATCGATTCCTATTTTGTGCTTGTCAATCAGAAGATGTCTCATGGGCGTATGGCCGAACACGACGGTTTTCCCGAAATCACTGTCATCTTCAATGAATTCATGCCGTATCCACAACAGGTCATCCACAAGTTGTTCACGAAGCGGCCGCCCCGGTCTGAGGCCCGCATGCACAAAGATATAATGCTCGGTTTCATAATGAAACTGAAGCGATCGGAAAAATTCCAGATGCCGCTCGGGAATTTTATCCGTTCTTCTTTCTAAGTCATCGGAAAGCAGGATGCCGTAGGATTGAAGCGTTGCGATGCCTCCGTTTCCCAAATAGAGCGCCTCGTCCACGCCGTTGAGATAATTCAGGAACATCTGTTCGTGATTTCCGCATAGGTACACAATCTTTCCATGGATGTCCTGCAGGCCGATCAGGTAATCAACCACCTCTCGGGAGAAATATCCGCGATCAATGTAATCGCCGATAAAAACCAGGGTGTCCCGATGCTTATTGACGGCAATTTTAGCCATCAGATCCTCGAGCTTCTCCAGACAACCGTGAATGTCACCGACGGCAAAAATTTTATTCATAAGATTCAAAGGAACAGCCTTGATGGTTCACTCCAGAAGCGCTCTGGTGAAATCCGCGCTGTTAAACACGCGCAAATCATCCGTGCCTTCGCCCACGCCGATATAGCGCACGGGCAGGGCCAGTTCGCTGGCAATGCGCACGACGACGCCTCCCTTGGACGTGCCGTCCAGCTTGGTCAAAACGATGCCCGTCGCCCCGATTTCTTCTTTAAAAGTCTTGGCCTGCACAACGGCATTTTGGCCTGTCGTCGCATCCAGGATGAGGAGCACTTCCAAAGGAATATCCGGCGCTTCTCTCTGAATGATTCTTTTTACTTTTTTGAGTTCCTCCATCAGATTGACGCGCGTGTGCAGACGCCCGGCGGTATCCACGATCACCACGCCGGAAAAACCCGCTTTGATTTTTGCCATGGCATCAAAAACGACCGCCGCCGGATCGGCATTCGCTTGGTGCTTCATTACAGAAACCCCAACGCGCTGTCCCCAAATTTCAAGCTGCTCCACCGCCGCCGCCCGAAACGTATCCGCCGCCACCAGCAGCACGTCATGACCGTCATTTTTTAGAATATTGGCCATTTTGCCGATGGTGGTTGTTTTTCCGCTTCCGTTGACTCCAATGGTCATCATAACGAAGGGTTTGCCCCGCGGAACCACGAGGGGCTTTTCCATTTTTTGCAGAATCTGCGTCATTCGTTCCTGCAGAACCTTCTTGATCTGCTGGGCATCGTCAAGTTCGTTGCGGCTGACGCGCAGTTTCACCTCTTCAATGAGATCATAGGCAAACTGCGGCCCCATGTCGGCGGCAATCAAAAGTTCCTCCAGCTCTTCAAACAGCGCCTTATCCAAAACTCTCTTGCCGAAAATGAGACTGTCCAGATTCCGGGTCAGCACATTCCGGGTTTTGGTCAAACCCGTTTTCAACTTTTCGAAAAAACCTATTTTAGCCATGGGAACACCTTTTTAACATTGCCATCATGCATAACCGCTTTTCTAAAAGAAGTAAAGAAATGGATTAATTCAGACTGACGGAAACAAGCGTGGAAATGCCCTGTTTCTGCATGGTCACGCCAAAGAGGGTATCGGCTACTTCCATGGTGCTCTTGTTATGGGTAATCAGCACCACCTGGGATTGCTGCGCCACATCCCGAATGAGCCGGTTGAACAAATTGGTGTTGGCGTCATCCAGCGCGGCATCCACCTCATCGAGCACCAGAAAAGGCGACGGCCGATATTTCAAAATCGCAAAAATCAGCGCCACCGCAACCAGAGATTTCTCCCCCCCGGACAAGAGGCTGACATTCTGTTTTCTCTTGCCCGGGACCTGCACGTCAATATCCACGCCGGTTTCAAGCAGATCATTTTCATCGGTGAGCACCAACTCTCCGCGGCCTCCCGGGAAAATCTGCGCAAATACTTCCTTGAAGCACTGGTTCACGGCTTCGAAGGTCTCCGCAAAGCGCGCGCGCGAAATTCTGTTGATCCGGGTAATGGTCCTCTGCAGAACATTCAGGGAAGTGTTGAGATCGGTGATTTGCGCGGACAGGAAATTGTAACGTTTCTCCAGTTCCTCGTATTCATCCAGGGCGAGCAGATTCACCTGTCCGAAGGCCTCCAGAATTTGCTTGTTCTTTTCCAGCCGTTCAATCAGTTCTCTTTGTTTTTCTTCGTCAATTCTCTCGAAGCCCGTTACCATGGCCGCGAGATCGACCTCATGATATTTTTCGGCGATCGCTCTTTTGAGGTTTTCTCTATTCAGAACAACCTCCCGGCAACTCATCTCTACTTCATTGAGCTGCTGCCGCAACCCATCCAGTTTGCTTTTCACTTCCCTGATTTCCGTTTCCTGGGATTGGACCTGAACCGCTTGTCGATTTTGCTCCGCTTTATGATCCTGCAGCAATTTTTCCTGGACTGCGAAATGTTCGTAAAGATCCTTCAAGGAGGACTGTTCGCTTTCAATGGACCTTTGAAATTCCTCTATCTGCCGGTCGCAGGAAATAATGTCTTCTCCCTTGACCTTCATTTCATGGTCTGCGGATGCGAGATCATCCGCCAGTCTTGCCAGTCGCTGCCGATACGCCTCTTTTTTCTCCTCCAGAGAGGCAAGCGTAACCTTTTTATCCGTCAAAAGATGCTCCTGCCTGAGAATGTCCGCATGCGCCTGTTCCCGCGTGACATTGAAAGCAGCGATGCTGTCATTAATAAGCGCTTCCATCGTTTCTTTCTGCACAATTTCGGCACTGTAAACCCGCAATTTTTCCTCGGCTTCCGATTTTTCTTGCTTGAGGTTCTGTCCGTTATATTCCAGAACAGAAATCCGCTGATGGAGTCTTTCGATTTCCGCCGCAAACCTTTCCAGATCTTTTTTCTTCATGCTTACGGCAATTTCCAGGGAATGAACATCCGCCGTCAATTTCTGCGCCTCCTCTTCCGCGCGGGCAATCGCCGGAACCAGTTCATACCTCCGGTTTGTCCTTTCCCGCAAAGACGCATTGAGCCGCGCAACCTCTTCTTCCAATTCGCCGATTTCTCTTTTGATGGCCAAAAGACTTTTTTCAGCCGCTGCTTTGCTGCCGCCGGTCAGCACCCCATTGGGACTGATAATATCTCCCTCCGGCGTCACAAAAGTTCCCCTGAAACCGTTTCTTTTCCAAAGCGAAATACCGTTTTCAATATTCGGGATCAGCAAAACATCGCCCAGCAGGCAATCAACGATCGGCCGGTAATCTTCATTTACTTTTACCTTATCCAACAGCGGCTCAGCCTCAATCAGGTGTTCCTCGCTGTATGTTTTGGCGTAGTAGTTTCTCAAGTCAACGGAAACGAAGCTGCTCCTGCCCAACCGGTTGCTCTTCAGATAATCAATGGCCCTCACGCCGTCTTCCTGGCTTTTGACGACCACATACTGAAGTTTTTCTCCCAAAACAGCTTCCACGGCTGTCTCATACTCACGAGGAACGTTGATGTGGTCCGCCACGACACCGTAGAATTTTCCCCGGTGTTCTTCGTTGGCAATAATCGTCTGAACGCTCTCGTTGCACCATTTATACGTCTCTTGGAATTCCCGCAACGACGCCAAACGCGAAGACTTAACATGCATGGCTTCCTTGATTTGGGACACCTGTTCGTCATTGATCCGCAACTCCTCTTGAAAGCGTTCGATGTCCTCTTCCGCCTGCGCTTTCTGCTGTTCAAGGCTTCTGATCTGTTCGTCGTCCCGTTGAAGCTGCTGGCTGACCGAATCCTGCCTCGCCAGCAGATCAGAGAGGAGTCGTTTATCCTCGTTCAGTTCGCGGTTTTCCCGCTCCTCGCGCTTGTCCAAATCCTCAATATCTTTCTCCAGGCTGGCAACCATATTCTTCAGCTTGGCTTTTTCCATCATCAAATCAATGAAAACGACCTTCTTTTCTTCCAGCTGAGTGCCGACTTCCTGGTCTGCGCGAATGAGGTTCTGAAGATGTTGCTGAAGTTCGTCCCGCTCTTTTTGGAGCTCGGCAATTTTATTTTCCGTTTCGGCAAATATCTTTTCAAGATTTTCCACTTCAGCCATGAGGTCGTTTTTCTTGACGCGCCATATTTCAATTTCTGAAAAATTCTTCTGCTTGCGTTCATGGGCGGCCGCCATTTGATGATGGGCAAACTCGATATTCTTTTCCTTAAGGCTGATGGCATTTTTGATCTCATAGAGTTCATGCTGACGGGTACCGATCTGCTCTTCAAGTTCCAGGAGTTTGGTTTTCATTTCCTGGACGATTGATTCTCTCGATTCGATATTCGTCAGCATTACGGAAGATTGGCCCTGCAAGTCCAAGCGCTGTTTTTCCAGCACCATTTCCTTTTCGGAAAGATCAACATAATTCTGCAGCGCGAGGGTTAGTTCCGCTTCTCTGCTTTGCTGACTGATCTGCTTGAACTGCTCGGCTCTCTTGGCCTGTCGGGAAATGTTGTTGAGCTGCGTCTTAACTTCCTTGACAATATCATTCAGTCTTAAGAGATTCTGCTTGGTCGCCTCCATTTTGCGCACTGCGGCTTCCTTGCGGCTTTTATATTTGGAGACACCGGCCGCGTCCTCGATAAATAGCCGCCGGTCTTCCGGTTTTGCTTCGACAAGCGAGGCAACCTGTCCCTGCTCGATAAGAGAATAGGTCCTGGCGCCGACACCCGTGCCCATGAAAAATTCCTTAACATCCAGCAGGCGGCAGGGCACCTTGTTGATATAGTATTCGCTCTCTCCTTCCAGCACAACGCGGCGCGTAATAGAAACCTCATTCAAGTCAGAATAGTTTCCGGGGAATTTGTAGCCGTTGGCCACCAGCGTCATGGTCACTTCCGCCATGCTGACCGCCGCGGAATCCTGACTGCCGTTGAAGACGACATCATCCATTTTTTTCCCGCGCAAGGCCTTAACCCTCTGTTCCCCCATAACCCAACGAATGGCATCGACGATGTTGGACTTTCCGCAACCGTTTGGGCCCACGATTCCCGTAATGCCTCTGGAAAAATCGAGGGTCACCTTGTCTCGAAACGACTTGAAACCCGATATTTCTAATCTTTTTAAATTCATAAAAAATGCTTTTTATATAAATGGAAGATTTGAAAAAATCCTAACAAAAGATTTCTTCATTGTAAAGAAAAAATACAACAAAATGTGGTTTTTTACCAATCATACCACTATATGTAGTGTTTTGATTTTTATAGCTTTTTGCCAATCCCTGCGTTTTTTTATGAAATTTGCGGAAAAAAACGGCCGGAAAATACCTTGAACAAATCAAAAAAGGCAGGGTCTCAGAAAGACCCTGCCGAATACGTATATTAAAATCAGAAAATCGGTTTAATACCTTCCCGCGATATAATTGCTCAATTGATTAATCAGCATGTCCTTCTGAGAAATGGTCGCCTTGACAACATCCCCAATGGAAACCAGACCGACAAACTTCGCGCGGTCGAAAACAGGGATGTGACGGACATGCTTGCCCGTCATCAGCACCATACATTCTTCCAGGGTCGTATCGGGTTTAACCTTGTACATTTTCGCCAGAGGCGTCATAATTTCTTTGACAAGCGTTTTGGGTGACGTTTTTCCCTTCAGGATAACTTTTCTCGCATAGTCGCGCTCCGTGATGATTCCCCATACCTTCCCTTTTTTATCGATCACCATCAACGCCCCGATTTCCTTTTCCGCCATAAGCTTTAAGGCTTCAAAAACCGTGGCGTCCGGCAGAATCGACCACAACTCTTTGGATTTGCTGTTCAACAAATCTTTCATTCTCACCATAAGACCATTCCTCCTTATCGTTTTCTTTTGGTTTTATATTAAAAGAAAAAAATGAAGTTGGCAAGCATTTATGTAAAAAACTTTTTTATTACAAAGGCCGGCCCTTCTCTTGATTCAGGGTATTGCAATGCAAAATAAAAAATGATATGAAAAACCGTAAAAAATTAACGGGGAGAAAATGAACCATCGCTATATCGTAACGTTGTCCATTCTTTTCTTGTCATTTATCCTGGCTTTTCCGGGAATCGCCGAATATTCAGACACATCCTCCATCAAGAACCTTGACGACCGTTTTTCAACGATGAGCATTGAACCGTCTTACCCCAATCTCTCGTTGCGCTCCGCCTCGGTTCTGGTGGAAGATCAGCAAACAGGAGAATACCTGATTGAAAAACATCCGGACGTGATTGTGCCCATCGCGTCCATCACCAAACTCATGACCGCCATGATCATCCTGGACGCCAGACTGAATATGAAGGAAAAAATAACCATCACGGCGGAAGATGTCGATAAAATCCGCCACAGCCACTCCCGGCTGCCGGTCAACACTTCTCTGTCCCGCAATGACGCCCTGTTGCTTGCCCTGATGTCTTCCGAAAACCGCGCCGCCCATGCCCTGGCGCGCACGTATCCGCAGGGCCTCAAGGCTTTTGTCCGTGCCATGAATGACAAAGCGCAGTCCCTGGGGCTTCATGAAACCCGTTTCGCTGATCCCACCGGTCTTTCCAGCGAAAATGTATCCTCCGCCCGCGACCTGGCGCGCATGGTGAATGCCGCCTATAAATACGAACTCATCCGAGACTACACCACCCGCAAAGAATATCTTATCCGCGTCGGCAAGCGGTCGCTTAAGTTCTGCAACACCAATCATCTGGTGAGGAATCCTCAATGGCAGATCGGTCTGTCAAAAACCGGCTTCATTGATGAGGCGGGCCGATGTCTGGTCATGCAGTCCAAAGTGGCGCAACGTCCCGTGTTGATCGTGCTTCTGGATGCCGACGGCAAAATGACGCGTTACGGAGATGCCAACCGCATCAAAAAATGGATGGAGGAATCCCTCGCGGGTGATTCATGATCCGGCTTTCCCCGGCGCAGGCATCCTCCCCTAAATTTCACTTCCGGCTTTATAGCCTTCATGAATCGCTTCAAGAATGCGCCGCGGACTTCTGGCATCGCCGATGATCCGATAAGGAATCTGAAGTTTTTTCAAGCCTTCTTCCATCTGGTTTTCTGATTTGGCCCCCATGGCCGTAATCACAAGGGACGCCTGTTCCGATTTTTTTTCACCCTCCGGCAGGCAATAAATCACCCGCCCCTTTTCCACGCCGATGACCTTCGCCCCGAAAAATAACCTCCCGCCGCCTCTCCGGATCCGTTTGTGCAACCAGTACCCATGGGCGGCCAGGCTGTTCACCGGCGGCGCGGTCTGCATTTCCAAAACGGTCACTTCGATACCTTGGCTCAAAAGATAATCCGCCGTTTCCATGCCCACATAACCGGCGCCCAGAATCACGGCCGGGCTCTTGAGCTCAACCTTGCCGATCAGCACCTCGCGGGCGTCGGCAACTATTTCCGAATCCAGGCCGGGAATCGGCGGCGTCGCCGGATAGGCGCCGCAAGCCAGAATCACGGCGTCTGGTTTTTGGCGGATGATTTCATCCAGTCCGATGTCGCAATGAAAGTGGATGGGAACGGACAGTTTTTCCAGCCGGCGCAACGCCCAGCCCACCCAATCACCAAAAGCAGCCTTGTGCGGCGGGCGGCTCGCCGGAATCAGCTGGCCGCCGGCCTGCGCTTCTCTTTCGTACACCTCGACCCTGTGCCCTCTTGAGGCGGCGGTCATGGCGGCGGACAGCCCCGCCGGTCCCGCGCCGATCACCCACACGCGCCCGGGCGCATCAACCCCCGATAGGGGCAGCGTGTATTCCCGGCCGCATTCGGGATTGAAACTGCAGGTGGCGGACTTCATCTCGAAGCTCAACCGTTCGATGCAGCCCTGATTGCAAGCCGTGCACCACCGGATATCCTCCAGCGCCCCCTCACGCGCCTTGTTGATAAAATCAGGATCCGTGAGATGCTGGCGGCCGAAGCTGATCAGATCCGCGTCTCCCCGCGCGATCGCCTCGTCCGCCACCTGCGGGCGATGGATTCTTCCCACGCCGATCACCGGAACCGTCACGACTTCTTTGATGGCGCGGGCGCGGAAAAGATTGAACCCCGACTCGGTGTCCATGGAAGCCACCGACAGGTTGCCGGGCGTGGAATAAACGCCCACCGAGCAGTGAATGGCATCCACCCCCGCCTCCACCATCTGGGGCGCGAACCGCCGCATGAAAGACAAGTCATATCCGCCGCGGATCATCTCGTCGGCCGAGACGCGAATCCATACCGGATAATCCCCGCCCACACTTTTGCGCACCGCCCGAATCGTTTCCAGAACGAAGCGCTTGCGGTTCTCCTCACTTCCGCCATAGGCATCGTCGCGGTGATTGGAAAAAGGCGAGAGAAACTGATTCAACAAATAGCCGTGTGCGCCGTGCAGCTCCACTCCGTCAAACCCCGCCTCGCGGGCGCGCCGGGCGGCCTGAGCGAAACGTTCGACCATTTCCGCGATGCGCTCCGGCGACATGGCCTCGCAGGACTGACCCAAAACGGCGCTGGGAATCGCCGAAGGAGCTTCCGGTTTCATGCCGATCACCGCTTCAAAAGTCTCCCGCCCCGCGTGATGCAGCTGCAGGGCGACTTTCGCCCCGTAGCGGTGCAGTTCCCGGGGGATGCACGCCAGACCCGCGATAAAATCATCCTTCCAGATGCCGATCTGCGTGGGCAGCCCCCTGCCCCGCGGATCAACCGCACAAATTTCGGTAATGATCAGGCCGGTCCCGCCCTGCGCCCGCCGCGCGAGATAAGCCACCAGCCGATCCGTCACCGTGCCGTCGGCGTTGCCGTAGCCGGTGCCCATCGGCGGCATGACCGCCCTGTTTTTCAAGGTCATGCCATTGATGGCGATTTCGGAAAAAAGATGGGGAAACTGCATGTAGACCTCCTTCAGCAATCATGATAATTTTAAAACAAGATGCCCTGAACCCCGGAATCATAAAAAACGTTCGTTCATTGCGGAACATCCTGGACACGTCTGGTCAGAAGTATTCCGCAATGTCATAAAATCCTACGAGGAAAATAATGACGCGTCTCTTCTTGGCGCTACCGAGACAGGAGGATTCTCCCCAACGTCATGATTTCCGCTTCCTTGGTTCCCTCGTAAAGTTCAAGAATTTTGGCATCGCGGTAATATTTCTGCACCTTATACTCATCAAGGTATCCATAACCGCCGTGGAGCTCCACCGCCAGATTGGCGCAGAAAACGGCCGTTTGGCCGGCCAGATACTTGGCCATAGCCGAAAGATGATAATCGGGCCTGCCGCAATCCAGCAACCACGCGGCCTTGTAGGTCATGTTGCGCAGCGCTTCTACCCTAATCCACATCTCGGTGAGTTTCTGCATGGTCATCTGAAAAGAACCGAGAGGCTTGCCAAAAGCCGTCCGCTCCTTGCAGTATTTGACCGACTCTTCGAGACACGCCTGCGCGAGACCCAACCCCTGCGCCGCGACCATCACCCGCGTGGTGTCGAAAAAGTGCATCAACTGGTAAAAGCCATGACCTCTCTTGCCGATGATGTTTTCCTTGGGGACTCTCACTTCGTCAAAGGCGATTTCCGCCGTGTCGCTGGCTCTAATGCCCATCTTGCCCTTGATTTTTGTTCGGGTGACGCCCTTCGCGTCAGAAGGAACAATGAACTGGCTGAAGCTTTTATGCGCTTTCTGATCCGGATCGGTAATAGCCTGCACCACCATCCAGTCGCAAACGGTGCCATTGGTAATAAACATTTTATTGCCGGTAATGACAAAATCGCCGCCGTCCTCGACGGCTCTGGTCTTGTAGCCGGCCACATCCGTACCGGCGTTCGGCTCCGTGAATGCCCCGGCACATACCGTTTCACCGGCGCATATCGGGGGAAAATATTTTTGCTTTTGTTCCCGTGTCCCATAGTAGTAAAGGGTTTCGCATCCGAAGGTGGCCGCCGTGATATTTAGGCCGATGCCGATGCACACACGGCCAATCTGCTCCGTGATAATCGTATTGCCCAGAAAACCCGCGCCACTGCCGCCGAATTCCTCGGGAATCCAGCAGCCGATCAACCCCTGCGCTCCGGCCTTTTTCCGGATTTCCGGCGTGTACCTTTCTTCTTCGGCCGCCTTCCTGGCCACAGGGTCAACTTCCTGAAGAGCAAACTTGTAAGCCATGTCGGCCAACATTTTCATTTCATTGGATAGTTCAAAATCCATTTTCATCTCCTTTTCAAGGAATGGTTCATTGTCATCGAACAGCAACCCTCTTCTTTTCGATTTTTGATTTTCGAGGAAGTTGGGGGTGATCGGAAACCGTTTTCATGATCCTGCATGACTATTCCCAAATGATGACCTGCTTTTTCAAATCGATCCTGTAACTGAAGCCTCCCAACACATCCATGCCCAGCAGTCCGTCAAACTGAAGTGTATTCCCCTCATTCGGAACGACGTAAATGTTGCAAGGACTGACGGTGTGCGGCCCGATCTTTAGATAATCCATTTGAACGACACTTGCCTCAAGAACATTGCCTCCAACCACCTGCGCTTTTACTTTCTGCGTTTTGTAGAGATGAATGTAAAAACGATCGGCTATATGGGGATGAATGGTGGTGGCGGTGGCGCCGGTATCCAAAAGCAGGTTCACTTCGATTTCTTTGCCTCCATAAGCAAGCTTCACGGGCACAAAAACCTGCTTCCCCTTGACCGTCATTTTAGTGATTTTATCTCCCGGCGTGGCGTCGGCCCCGCGCGTGCCGGCATCCGATCGCTCTTCGTCGTGAGTTTCCATTGTCTTGCAGTTCAAACCCTCAACGGGAAAATCCACCAATGCTTCATTGCCGTTGGCGTCCAAGCAGTGATAAAAAGTTGCCGCACTGATCGTCGCGGGAAACAATGGCAAACACAAGATGACGCACAGCGGGCAAATTTTCGAACGAATCAACCTCAATGCTTTTTTCATCGTGTCCTCTGAAGGGCTTTGTCAGTACCGTTGGGCGTTTTTTTCGGGATCTCACTCTCGCGTAGGGTGCCGGTCGAAATATAATAACGATTAGACGGTGTCAAAAACTCCGTCCAGCGGCGTTTTGCATTTCGGACATCGGTTTTTTTCAAGGTTGTTGGCCAGCACACTGAAACCGTAACGTTCGATCAATAAGGTTTTGCACTGGGCACAATAGGTGTTTTCGCCCTTGTCGCCGGGAACATTCCCGCTGTAGACGTATTTCAAGCCAGCCTCCCCGCCGATGCGCGCCGCTTTGCGCAGGGACTCCAAGGGCGTTACCGGCAAGTCGCGCATCTTGTATTGGGGGTGAAAACGACTGACGTGCCAAGGTGTTTCAACGCCCAGTCCGGCAATAAATTGGGCAATGTCTCTCAACTCTTCCTCACTGTCATTCAACGTGGGAATCAACAGGGTGGTAATCTCCACCCAGACGCCTTTTTCCTTCAGAATTCGCAGGCTGTTTAAAACCGGCTCAAGTTTGGCTCCGCAATATTTTTTGTAAAATTCTTCGCGAAATGATTTTAAATCGACATTGGCGGCGGCCAGGTACGGCGATATGGTCTCAACGGCCCGCGGCGTCATAAAGCCGTTGGTGACGAAAACATTCTTCAGTCCCTGTTCCTGAGCGATTTTTGCGGTGTCGTAAGCCAGCTCAAAATAGACGGTGGGCTCGGTATAGGTGTAGGCGATTGTTCTGGAACCGC